>Ga0157375_10000447_pt1 | contig 37438 bp, 34 predicted proteins | sample M35metaG_FD_115311 | JGI IMG/M metagenome (GOLD analysis project Ga0157375, IMG submission 115311) | Miscanthus rhizosphere microbial communities from Kellogg Biological Station, Michigan, USA - M3-5 metaG | ecosystem: Host-associated > Plants > Roots > Rhizosphere > Soil | place: USA: Michigan... | reverse complement strand
TATCACCACTCAAGGCCTCGGCTTGATTGTTGATTACGGAAAGCTGATTGCCGAGTTCTACTTGGGCATCGTGATTTTGTGGTGCGTGTTGTTCGCTGCTGGCTACCTGTTCTTGGGGCGCTCAGTGTTTGCCCTGGGTAAGCTCATCCGCGAACCTGTTCTGTTGGCATTTTCCACCGCCAGTAGCGAGTCCGCATATCCGAAAACGATGGAGGCACTGGAGAAATTCGGTGCGCCAAAGCGCGTATCCAGCTTCGTTCTACCGTTGGGATATTCATTCAACCTTGATGGTTCAATGATGTACCAAGCGTTCGCTATCATGTTTATTGCTCAGGCCTATAACGTCGATTTGAGCTTCACACAGCAACTTCTCATCTTGCTGACGTTGATGATCACCAGTAAGGGAATGGCAGGTGTAGCTCGAGCATCGGTGGTTGTAGTGGCGGCGACGCTCCCCATGTTCAACCTCCCCGAAGCCGCCATTTTGTTGATCCTTGGAATTGACCAATTTCTTGATATGGCCAGGACTGCCACCAACGTGGTTGGCAATAGCATCGCCACGGCTGTGGTTGCCAAATCAGAACCACATGAAGAAGCTGAAGACGTGCCCGGCACTCAGTCTCCACTCCCAATTCATACTGCTGCTACCGTGTGAGAACCTAAATATGAAAAGTAAATCGAAGCCGTCCAGCGGGTCATCATTTGCTCGCAAACTAGGTATCGTCGGCGGGCTTGGCTCACTGGCCGGCGGCGATCTTTTCTACAAGTTGGTGAAGTCCAGAGCTGTTCTGGAAGATCAAGGTCGCTATCACTTCCTCTTTGAGCAACACCCCTTCAAAGATGTCCTGATGCCCCTAGACCGGGGCGCCAGTATGACCTCCAGAAAGTTCTACGTATTTCAGGTTTGCCAGACGTTCGAGGCCAGCGAAGTCAATGCGGTTTTACTGCCTTGTTTTGCCAGTCACACCTTTCGTGAGGAGATCCAGGAGGAAATTGGCATACCCGTTCTGGATATGATGGCGGCGTTACGCAAGCACGTAGATCATGTTGCTGAATGCGGCAGTACGTTGGGAATCATCGCGTCTAACTATGTTCGGCACTCAGGGCTGTTTGAGCGCTACTTCGGCAATGACTTCAAGCTCGTTTATCCAAACGATAACGAGCAGTCTGGGTTGATGGACGCGATGTATGGCGTTAATGGTATCAAGGATGGGTACCTTGACGGTGTACCGCTCGAATGTGTCTATCAGGCCTGCCTTTCGCTTCAGGATCAGGGGGCCACAATCATCCTGCCTGGTATGACTGAGCTCTCGTTGGTCTGCGGTGATCTTCAACGGCGTGGTCTGACTGTCCTGGATATCAACGAGATTTATGCCACCTTCGCAACCTTGGAGAAAGGCCAGTCGACCCGTCCACCATTCAAGCTTGGGATAGTGGGGGGAGTTGGGCCTGCGGCAACGGTCGACTTCATGGGTAAGGTTGTGGCGCACACACCGGCAGGTCGCGATCAAGAGCACATCAAAATGGTGGTGGAACAAAACCCCCAGATCCCTGATCGCACAGCCAACTTGCTGAATGACGAAACTGATCCGACGATGGCGATGTACGCAACGTGCAAGCGACTGGAAAGCGCTGGAGCCAATGCCATAGCGATTCCGTGCAATACGGCCCACGCCTTCGTTGAGCGTATCCAACCGCACCTACGTGTACCTATAGTGAATATGCTGACCGAGACGGTTGAGGCTATCGTGCAGCGGTACGGTGCTGGCAAAACCGTAGGGCTGTTAGCAACGTCCGGCACTATCAAAAGTCAGGTCTATCACGAAGCAGCCCGCAGAGCAGGACTTCAAATCATCACCCCAGGCGTGGAATACCAAGCTTTGGTGATGGAGTCGATTTATGGAGACCACGGAATCAAAGCGGGTTTCACTGACGGCATTTGTAAAGACCAGCTCTTGATCGCAGCAGAGCACTTGTGTGAACTGGGTGCAGACGTGCTCATCCTGGGGTGCACAGAGCTACCTCTGGTGCTTGAGCATAGCGAATCCTACATGATCAAAAATCATGAGGTTGCATTGGTCGACCCTACAACCATTTTGGCACTGAAGTGCATTGAACTTGCCCGTGAGAATAGTGATAAGTCTTCCAGTCACTAATCAAGCAACAATAAATTAGGTGATTGGAGCAGAACTGCGTCAGAACGCCTGTAGACGCCCGCTGACTCACATCAAACCTGATCCCTGCTTCATAAAAGGCCCTTCTCGGGCCTTTGTTTTTATTCAAACCAAGTCAGTGGTCGTCCAGCCAGCACTCTCGGCCTACGGAGGTAAGATTGCAAATGCCTAATGCTGGTGCTTTAGGCTTTCGACTTGATCGCGCAAATACCCCCAACAATCACTAAGACCGCTCCAACTGCTGTCCAGGTATCAGGCAGCTCACCGAATATGATCAGCCCTATCAACGTGGCGAAAACTAAAAGCGTGTAGTTGAAGGGTTGCAGGGTTGCAGCAGTCGCGTACTTCAGCGCTTGAATGAGGAAAAGCTGTGCTATTACCCCGGTCAATGACAGCACGCCCATTAATATCCCCTGCATGGGAGTGGGTGTGACCCATCCAGGCAATCCCACAATAGTGACTGCTATTGCTCCAAAGCCCGCCATGTAAAACATGTTTGTCGCGAAGGTGTCGTTCTGGCTGATTTTGCGTGTCAGCACATTGAATACCGCGAACCCCAAGGCGGACAGCAATGGAATCAAGGCTGCAAGCTCGAAGACGCCGGCACCAGGGCGCAGGATTATCAGCGTTCCGGTGAAACCAATAGCGGCAGCAATCCAACGACGAAGTCCTATGAATTCACCAAGGAAGGCCCCCGCCAATCCTAGGGTCATCAGGGGAAATACGGCGTAGAGCGCGTGCATCTCCGCTAGCCCTAAATATCGCAGACCAATTCCGAATAGCGCTATTTCACCCACGCCTATCAGGGCGCGAATGATTTGAAGCCAAGGATGCCTGCTGCGCAAAGACTCCTTGACGCCCCCTTGGTAAGCCGCATATCCGAGGGCGAAAATGACGAACACCCAGTAGCGCACCATGACCAGTTGTGCCACCGGCAGGTCTTTGACGAGCACCTTGGTGACGCCGTCCTGACTGGCGAAAATCAGCATCGAAAGGAGGCATAAAATAATGCCAAGCTGGGGTCTTGAGGCTTGCGATGCAATCGCTGCAGTTGGCACGGCTAACTGCTTAGCAAGCTTTTCGTGATCACCTTTTAACTGCATCTCCGTCATGCCTGTCTCCCTTTGCTCTTGTTCATGCGAAAACGCATCGCAATCGACTCCGACACGATTGATGAATGCTCTTCACCTCACTAGCCGTGTTTCTCTTGAAGGCCGGTAACCAAAAAACGAGCTGTAGCATTTGCTGAAGTGGCTTGGCGAAACAAAACCGCAGGCGACCAGAACCTCCACCTGCGAAAGCTCCGAGTGCTGAAGTAATCGGCGCGCCTCGGTGATGCGCAATTCCAGATAGTACCGTTGAGGAGTGGTTCCTAATTGCTCTTTAAACAGGCGCTCAATCTGCCGACGAGAACGTCCGGCATAAATGGCGAGCTGATCCATTTGCAGCGGTTCTTCGAGGTTAGCGTCCATCAAGTTGACCACTTCACGCAGGGGTGCGCTTAGCGAGAAATGCTGTGCCGGTTTGATGCGTCGGTAGCGCGACTCTTCGAACGAAAGAATGTCTTCGATGCCATCGACGAGCGCCTTACCGTGTAGCCTTTTCATCCATGCCAAGGCCATGTGGTATGCACCGGTTGGACTGGATGCCGTAAGCCTGTCGCCATCGATGACGAACGCTTCACTGGTTACGTTGGTTGCTTTAGAAATTTCTGCGAGCGCTGGTCGTTGCTCGGGATGGATCGCACAGCGATACCCCTCAAGCAACCCTGAAACGCCCATAAACCAAGCCCCGTTCCATAGGCCAGCTAACGTGATACGAAGTTCCGATGCCATTTTAAGGATGCTAATCAGCTCGTGATGGACTTTGAGTTCCGTCCTGTAACCGCCACAAATGACCAGTAAATCGAGGTGTTTAAGCGCGCTCATTTCTAAATGTGCATCGGGCCGAATGACTAAGCCAAGGTCACTGTTTACTTCGCCATCCTGCAACCCAAACGTTCGTGACGAGAACAAGCTCGGGCTCAAAAGGTTTGCAGTCACAATGGTGTCGAGCACCTGTGTAAAAGCAGGTAGCGAAAAATGCTCGAGAAGTAAAAAACCTACCCGCGCATGAGGCATGGGTTCTATCCGAACCTCTTCCAGATAACGAAGGTTTTTTCCCTTCATGCATCCACTAAAATCTCGCCGTTCGATCACCTTTGGCCTCGTGCTTTTTCTCTAACCGACGCAGATTTGACGCGTGACTTGGTAGAGTCCTGGCATCCGCAAGAACGAGTTACCACGCCACGATCAAGTTAGTTACGCAAGTTGGAAACCATGGGCCAAGGGATCTTTGTCATCGACGAAGATGGTGTTGTGCCCCGTGATTTCAGCCCAACCACTGATACTCGGCTTCATGCCGTCAAACGTGCCGACACTGGTCGCAGCCTCGACTTTGCCTTCGTAGATTGTGCCAATCAGGCTTTCAAGTCGGTAAGTGTCGCCTACGTTCAACCGTCCCTTTCCGTAGAGTTGAGCCATGCGTGCAGAGGTGCCGGTGCCACCGGGAGATCGATCAATAGCCTTATCTCCGTAGAACACCGCGCAGCGACCATGTACGTTTCCACTCTTTGGTTTGTCACACCAAATGATGTGGTGAACTCCACTGATTCTGCTGTTCTCTGGATGCACAGGATCACAAATGACCGACAGTGCTGAGCGCAGCTTCTGACTCAACCTCACTATGTCAGCTGTCGTTTGTCCGTCAAATCCAGCCCAGCACTCCTGTGGTTCGACCACCGCATAGAAATTGCCACCGTAGGCGATATCCACCATAAACGCGCCGACACCTGGCACATCCACGACCACATCAGCACTGTGCAGGTAGCTGGACACGTTGAATAAGCGAATGGACTCAACAAATTCGCCGCCCATGGTGTATTCGACATCGACTCGCCCCGCCGGTGTTTCAATGGCGAGCTTTCCCGGTTCACGAGGTGTAACCAGGCCCTCTTCAATGACCACAGTCGATAACCCGATCGTGCCTGCTCCACACATCGGCAGGCATCCGCTGACTTCGATAAACAATGCACCGAAGTCGCAGTCATCACATACCGATGGATAGATGATGACGCCGGACATGATGTCGTGTCCTCTGGGCTCAAACATCAGCGCGGTTCTGACCCAATCATGATCGCGGACGAAAATTTCTCGGCGTTCGGCCATGGAAACCGACGGCAGTAAAGGCCCACCGCCTGCCACTACCCGAACCGGATTGCCGCACGCGTGTGAGTCAATGCAGAAAAAGCTACGTCTCATGCTGATCCATTTCAAAGAAATTCACTTGGGAACGAGGCCGCAGCGTGCCATCGAATCGTCAATCCAGATCATGAACATGATCAGATTGACGATGGCACTTGCTGCAGAGATCGACTTGGAAATCAGAATGCGTGTGCCCAACAGGGATCGTTCACATCAGATTTGCTGCGGCTAACTTCCAGACTGTTGGCGCTGCAATCGATGTACGTGCCCTGTTGGAAAACGATCTCTCACACCTTCAACCTGTGCCAGCGAGTCGACGATTACGGTTCAGCAACCCGCGACTGACGCGATCCAGAAGTAGCGCAACAGCAACGATGGCCAGCCCCGCTCGCAGCCCAAGACCCATTTCCATGCGAGTGAGCCCTCGGGTTACCTCCGCGCCCAAGCCACCGGCTCCGACCAGGCCAGCCAACACCACCATGGCAAGAGATAACAAAATGCACTGGTTCAACCCCACCATTAGCGTGCGAGTGGCCAACGGAATCTCGATCTTGAAAAGAATCGAGCGTTTCGTCGCACCCATGGCATTGCCTAGCTCGATCATTTCTTTTGGTACCTGATTCAGCGCCAGAGTGGTCAACCGCAGCATCGGAGGAATCCCATAGACCACAGTGGCAATGATGGCGGGGACGCGACCCAGGCTGAAAATCATGACCGCTGGAATCAGGTAGACCCATGGTGGAACGGTCTGCATGACATCGAGTACGGGGCGCACTGCCGCATCAAAACGTTTTACCCGTGAGGCAAGGATGCCAAGTGGAAACGCTATCGATACGGATATGAGTACGGCGACCGATACCAACGCAATGGTTTGCATCGAAGCAATCCAGAGACCTGAGATCAGGCAATACCCCAACATCACAGCCGCTAACACAGCGACACGTACGCGTACGATCAGCGCCACGGCAATAGCGACGATGGCGATAACTGCCAAGGGAGGCAATGCCAGCAGCGCACCTTCTATGGCGTGCAAGCTGACCTCCACCGCCACGCTTATGGCTTTAGAGACGACATGCAGATTGGTGTTGAACCAGTCCACGAATGGAGCGATGTACTTGCCTGGGGAGAATTGAATGATTGGATCGCTCATGATCGTTTACCCCCTTGCGCAGCCGCAGCGCTCTGCGCCAAGCGGTCGAGCACCATTGTCAGTATTACGATTGCGATTGCAGCGTTGATCGATTTGGCAATGTCGAGGGTGCGGATCGCGCCGTAAATAGTCTCACCCAGTCCACCAGAGCCAACTATCCCGGCGATAACCACCATGCCGAATGCCATCATGAGGCTTTGGTTGATGCCCGCCATGATGCTCGGCATTGCGAAAGGCAGTCGAATCTTCACGAACATCTGCCAACCCGTGACGCCACTGGCATTGCCCAGTTCGATGAACTCGTTGGGCGTCATGCGGATACCCAGCGAGGTAAGACGAAACGCGGGGGGCAGCGCTACGATGAACGTCGCGATCAGCGCCGTGCCTGTGCCGTAGCCTAGAAGCGCGATGGCGGGTAGCAAGTAGATGTAGGGAGGCATGGTCTGAATCAGATCGAGTGTGGGTTCAATCATGCGATCCATCGCCGGCAGCAATCCAGCGATTACACCCAACGGAATGGCTACCAGCAGCGCCATCAAAGTCGCGACGACTACTAACGCCAAAGTCCCCATGGTTTCTGACCACAGGCCGATAAAGGCGCAGAACAGCATTCCTATCAACGTATCAATGGCGAAACGGCGCCCAGCGAGACGCCAGCCCAGCAATGCAATCAGCACTGCAACCACGTAGTACGGCGGTAGATTGAACAGCCAAAGAAGGCCTTCGTAAATACCTTTGAGTGCATCGTTTACCGTGTCGAAGAGCCCTGCGCCATTGTCGGAAAGCCATGCGAGTCCGCTGTCTACAGTCGAGTCAAAGCTGTCGGGGAAATTTTCAATATTCATGACGACACCTCCACCAGCGTTTCACCGGCAGGCTGCGCATACTCATTTGCAATACCCTGCACACCTCGAAGCAAGTCGCGCATGGTGATGACACCCGCGATGACACCGGAGTCAATTACAGCAATCGCATCGCGATCATTGGCCACGGCCAGACCAATGATTTGATCAAGGTCGGCGTCTGGATGTGTTGTGGGTAAACGGCTGATATCAATATTTGGGTGGGCTGCCTTGTACAGCGAAACCGGCGTCATCACTGATTTGGCTTTGACCAAGTGAAGCCGCGATATGCCTGCGACGAACTCGGCTACGTAGTCATCGGCAGGATTCAGCACTATTTCTTCTGCCGTTCCGACCTGGATGATCATTCCGTCTTTCATGATCGCGATACGATCGCCGATTCGGATTGCCTCATCCAGGTCGTGGGTAATAAAGACCGCTGACTTACCCAACTCTTTAGTCAGCTGGCGGAATTCGTCCTGCAATTGCCTACGAATAAGCGGATCAAGTGCACTGAAGGGCTCATCCATGAGGATCACCTGCGGATCAGCGGCAAGCGCGCGAGCCAGGCCCACCCGCTGCTGCATCCCGCCGGACAACTCGTCAGGGTAACGATGTATCCAGTCAGCGAGGCCAACCTTGGCTAGCGCTGCCTCCGCCACTTTCAATCGCTCGGCCTTGGCAACTCCTTGTACTTCTAGTCCAAAAGCAGTGTTTTCCAGCACCGTACGGTGCGGTAACAGCGCTACGCTTTGAAACACCATGCCGATTTGCCGTGCTCTTACCGCTCGTAATTCAGCAGCACTCAGCGACGACAATTCACGGCCCCCAACTAGCACCTTTCCAGAGCTGGGAGTGATCAGTTTGTTGAGTAAGCGAATCAGTGTGGATTTACCGCTGCCGGACAGGCCCATGATGCAGAAAATCTCACCACGGCGAACCTCTAGGTTGACATCAGACACGCCTACGACGCAGCTATAGTCCTGAAGAATCTGCTTCTTGGTCAGGCCCCTTTCGACGACGGCTTTCATAGCCGCTGCAGAATTCTCACCGAAAATTTTCCAGACCGACTGGCAGCTTACCAGCACATCGTTAACGTCTAACTTTGGAGTAATCATGGCAATCCTATCGAACCTGTTATCAGGTATTGTTGTTTCAAGTTCGGCAGCTGAATAAATACCGCTTTAGTTTTTCTTGTTGTTCGCCCAACGCCCGATCAAATCAGTGTTTTTGGCCATCCAGGACTTTGCAGCTTCATCTACCGATTTACCGTCGTTGATTTCACCGTTGATCGCGCGAATATCGGTGATAGGAATGAAAATACTGGCGATGATTTCACGGGCCTGAGGGTTCTTCTCGGAAAAGCCCTTCTGCGCAATCCAGTAGTACGTTTGCGACGGAGGAAACACACCCTTCGGATCTTTAAGATATTTGACGTCAAACTTCATAGACATCCAGGATGGATCCCAAAGGGTGACTGCAATCCATTCTTTACGGTCTATTGATGATTTCAAGGCGGCGGTCATGGCGGCGGAGCTGCCCTCAACCAATTGAAGCTTCAGGCCGTAATCCTTGACGGCTTTGCTCGCATCGCGCATGAGACCCGCGCCCGGTTCAATACCGATAATCTTGCCGCCGAATTTATCGGCGTTAGCGTTGAGTTCCTCAATGGAGTCGACAGTTACGTATTTTGGAACTGCGATCCCTTGATACAGGCCATCGGAAATAGGAGAGATTCTCTCAAGACGATTTTTGCTCTTGTTCCAGTAGTCCTGGGCAAGGTAATTAACTTGAGAGACCAGTAACTGAATGTCGCCTTTGCCCAGCGCCGCGTAGGCAATACCCCATTCAGAAAACTCAGTAAGCTTCACGGTATAACCTTGATCTTCCAGAACTTTCTTAGTGATGAGCGCCATTGGCGACATGTCTTCCCATGCCATTGTACCCATCGTGATACTTTTTTCTTCAGCCTGCACCGGCAAGATAGAGCCGATCACCATCAGTAACACGAACATCGCCTTCCAGATCGTCTTCATGGTGTTTCCCCTTCAGAGGTTTTTATAGTCGCCTTCTCAGGCGTTTGTTTGAACGATTTGCAGCCTTCTTCACTGAGGTAGAGTGGTGCCAGGCACCGCGCATCCGGTGCGTGGAAAACCTCACTTTTCGATCTAGCCCACAGCGCGATCTGTCACATCCATCCACACTGTCTTAAGTTCAGTATATTGGTCATGTGCATGGACAGACTTGTCCCGCCCGCCGAACCCGGATTGTTTGTAACCACCGAAAGGCGTACTGGCATCACCTTCGCCGAAGCAGTTAACAGTCACCACGCCTGCACGAATCTCACGTGACAATTTGACTGCGGTACGCAAATTACCGGTGTACAGCGACGCAGCTAGGCCGTAGACGGTGTCGTTGGCAAGCGAGATGGCCTCCTGCACCGACGTAAACGAAGTCACCGCCAGAATCGGGCCAAAGATTTCTTCCTTGAACAAGCTGCTCTCGCGGCCTACGCCATCGATAACTGTCGGCTCGACAAAAATGCCCGCCTCGGTATTACCGCCCACGAGCACCTTCAGCCCTTCATCCTGTGCCTTGGACAAGTATGAACTTACCTTCGCGAAATGCTCGGAACTGATCAGCGAACCGAGACGATTTTGCGGGTCTAGCGGATTGCCCATTTTCCACTCGGCAATCCGAGTAGCGATGCGCTTGAGCAGCTCATCTTTCACTTCGGTATGAACAATCAGGCGAGAGGTCGCAGAGCAGTTTTCGCCCATGTTCCAGAATGCACCGTTCACGACTTGTTCAGCGACTAGATCCAGATCTTCAGCATCATTCATAACCACTGCAGGGTTTTTGCCGCCGCACTCGAGAACGATGCGTTTAAGATTGGAATCTGCCGAATAATGCAAAAAGCGTCGGCCCGTAGCCGTAGACCCAGTAAAGGAAACCATGTCAACATCAGGATGGAGGCCTATGGGTTCGCCCACCTCTTTACCTGTTCCGGTAACGATGCTGAATACTCCAGCTGGTACTCCTGCCTCGTGGGCTAACTCGGCCACGCGCAAAGTAGTCAGCGATGTTTGCTCGGCTGGTTTAACGATCACAGAGCAACCTGCGGCCAGCGCTGGGCCGATTTTCCATGCCAGCATTAGCAAAGGAAAATTCCATGGCAGTACACAGCCAACGACACCGATTGGTTCGCGCACAACGATTGTCAGAGCATTACTTCCGACCGGAGCAGTGTTGTCGTAAATCTTATCGATTAGCTCGGCGTGCCAACGAATCGTATTGATAGTGTCTGGAACGTCGACCGTCTGGCATTCACGAATAGGCTTGCCGCTGTCGAGACTTTCCAGTACTGCCAACTCATGCGCATGGGTTTCCATGAGCTGAGCCAGCTTCAACAGCACGGACTTGCGCTCAGCAGGATGCTGTAAACGCCACCGGCCATCTTCAAAAGCTTCTTTAGCCGCAGCTACCGCATCATCTACATCCTGCGCATCACACGCCGCCAGGTCGGTCAGTTTCTCGCCGGTCGCTGGGTTGATGGTGCCAAGCGTCTTTCCCGATGCAGCAGGACGGAGGGCTCCATTGATGAAAGCGCCTCTAGGGAAAGTCAGCTTCTCTGCAATGGCAGCGTATTCGGCTACCGTCAAAAGATCACTCATGGCTCGTCTCCTCGACGATAGGTGCGATAGTTCGCTTGATTTTTAAAGGGTCACTCACGCCCAGCACGCCATTCGCGCAGCTTCAAATCAGCTTTCGCACCGATGCTTAAAAACGGCTGAGGTGGCAGGTTTTTCGGAGAGTCGTAGTTGGAGAAAATCTCAACCAACTCAGACTTCATACCCAAGGCTGCTTCAGCGGCAGCGATACCAGCAACAGTCGACTTCGAGGCTCCCAGTCCGTTGCAAGCGCAAGCAGCAAACAGGCCTGGTTCAATCTCTCCGAAAATTGGCACGCTATTCCAAGTCAATGCCATCGGGCCGCCCCATCGGTACTGCATTTTCAGTCCTGCGAGGTTGGGGAATCGATCCGCGAACTTACCGTCATGCACCCGGCCTGCGCTCTGTACGTGCCCTTCGTTGATCTCCAGTCCTGCGTGGTAGGAATAACGTGAACGGATCAAAATGCGGTCGCCTTCGACGCCACTTACACGACGGACTGTTGTTCCCATAGGCAATGCTGGAGTTGCCGCCCAATCGCGTTTACCGCTGAGGCGTTTTGGATCGAAGGGTTCGCTCATGGACGCATAAGTGAATACGTGCAGCATCTGCCCGCGAAAGAGGCCGAAGCTCTGCGCATGACCATTGTTGGCCAGGATGATGCGCTTCGCCGTAACTGAGCCCTTGGCGGTCTTCAGTAACCAGTTACCAGATTGTTTTTCGAAGGACTGAACCGGGGAATTCTCGTACAGAGTCACCGGGCTTCGCAGGCTATCTGCAACTGCTCGAATGTAGGCTGCAGGTTGCACCATCACCGTCCCAGGCATGTATAGCCCGGAGGTGTAAATACGGCTGCCCGTCACTTCATAAATGCCTTTTGCATCAAGGATCTCATGGGGCTCACCCAACCCCTGAAGCTGGCGAGCATAGCTGACGATGTGAGCATCACCCTTTTGGCTAATCGCTACGCTATAGCGACCACAGAGATCGATGATTTCTCTCCCCCAGCCGTTCTCTTCAGCCATGTCTGTAGCCAAGCTAATCGCAGTGCGATAGAGCTTGATATCCCGCCGAGCACGCTCTGTTGATGTGTCACCGAAATCTTCCGAGCTGACTTCATGGGGCAAATCAATAATAAATCCAGAGTTACGCCCCGTGGCACCTTCGCCGACAACGCCCGCTTCCAGGACGGCAACTCGCAATGTCGGATCGAGCTGCGATAACCGTCGTGCTGCAGACAGACCCGCAAAGCCAGCACCAATGATTGCAACATCAGCAGTCACAGCACCTTGAAGCGATGGGGTCGGTGCTCGTGGAGGAAGCATCTCAACCCAAGCTGAACGACTGCTGTTTTTTGGGAATTTAGTGGCTACGTACATGGCTTCTACTCCCAAGTCGTCAGGCGAGTTTGGACTCGAGAGAGATCAGTGGTTCGAGGGCCGCTTTGAGCGCGCCGATCTTATCTGCGGACAAACGCGCCAATGGTCGACGAGGATTTCCAGCTCCGTACCCGGTGATTTCGGCACCGGCGTAAACGGACTGAACGTAGTCACCCTGCCAGATCAACGACATGACAGGTTCAATCGAATCCCAAATCTCCCGAGCACCAACCCAATCCTGCTCACGAGCGGCATTCACAATTGCAACGCAAGAACGGGGAGCCATGTTCGCCCCACCCCAAATCAGTCCAGCAGCGCCGGCGAAGAGAGCGTATGGCACCAGAGGGTCGGCGCCATTCATCGTCGGCAGGCCCGTACGGATCAGCGAAGCCTGTGCAGCAAGATCGCCGCTGCTGTCTTTGACTGATACAAAATTTGGAATTTCACTCAGTTGGCGGAACAAAGACGGCGTGACTTCGACACCGACAGCCTGAGGCACGTTGTAGCCAATGATTGGCAGCCCAGCTTCAGATACAGTGGAGTAGAAGTCGATGATGCCCTGGTCATCGGTTGGGCCTTCAAAAAACGGCGGCAGCACCATGACTCCATCCGCCCCGCATTCAGCTGCATGACGCGTACGTTCCACTACTTCGTCTGCGAGCAAGGCAGAGGATTGCACGATCACTCGCGCACGGCCCTTGATGACTTTGGAACCGAAAGCTACGAGCTGCTTGGACTCCTCCTTGGTCAGGTATACGTGCATACCCGTGCCGGAGCTCAGGACAAACCCATGCACGCCAGCGGAGATGTAGCGTTCAAGCAAACTTTCAAAACGCGGGTAATCAATCTTGCCCTGCGCATCAAATGGAGTGGTGATTGCCAGATTGATGCCGGAAAAAGTGAACGCGGACATTGATTCAAACCTCATCTTGTTCTTTGCTGGAAAAATGCAGCCAGATAGTTCTCAGCTGGGCGTAGTGATTCGAGAGCATGAAGCGAGTAATCGCAGCCACCGAAACCAAATCGTTTATATAAAGCACTGCTGATTCCATAGCCCTCACTGATCTATGAGTGCGCGACCATCGACAGCAATAACAAAATTAAATGCGAGCTTCTACCTGACGCTTGCTTAGCGCTTAATGAGCGGTAGGTTCATCTTCAGTTATTCCAAAGTAATTAACGTGACCTTACGGTACGAGAATCACGCTTCTGAAATAGAACTAGATAATCAAGAAGTGATGTTCATCCAGTCACCATGAAATATGCATTTCGTATTCAGATTTCATGGTGAAAGAATAATGACAAGCGGGAGCGGAACACAGCGACTTTTACGCTGAGCTACTGATGAGCTGAAGTCATGGTTTAATCTTCGGGATCCTGCAGCAATCCGTTACTGAACTGCTCCTCAAGCCAGTCACGCAGCTTGCAGCAGCTGGGATCACGGGCCTTCTCCTCATTGAAATTCATATAGTGAAGGGTCTCTCTATGCACCAGCTTTTCTTTGACTGGCCGCACCAAAAGCCCTTTTTCTACCAAAGGAGCGATGAGGTAATGCCACCCCAAGGCAACCCCTTGGTGAGCCAATGCGAGCTGGATGAGGACGTTGTAGTCGTTCGCATTAAAGAAATGCGGAGCTTTACTGGGCCGAGCTTTGAGGTCGATATCGTGATGAGCAAACCAGACGCTCCAATCCACATGCTCAGCCACCTGTGAGCGCCCAAAGGGGCTGAGGTTCAACAACGCGCCATCCCGCATATTATGAATAGATCTCAGCTCTGGATGTTGCTCCAGATACTGGGGGGAGCAGACCGGATAAATGACGTCACATACCAGTGGCTTGCTGTGGTAACCGTCATGGCTCTTCATCATTTTGCAAATAATGAAATCTGGATGAACACCGGTCTCCATCGATAGAAAATTTTGAGTGACGACCAGGTTCAGGTCGATCTCCGGGTGGGCCTCAAAGAACGAAGGTAATCGAGGCCCAAGCCAAAAGTTGGTGAACGCGGGCGAACAACAAAGCGTCACCACATGCTTGGAGGTGGTGTTACTACGCATTCGTTCAGCCGCTTGACCAATGCTGGTGAATGAAAGCTGCACCACGTCATAGAAATTTGATCCAGCCTCCGTGAGTTTGACAGCCCGGCCTGCCCGGTCGAAAAGCTCCGTCCCGAGGTGCTCCTCGAGCTCACGTATCTGGCGGCTGATGGCACCTTGAGTAACGCAAAGAGCTTCAGCCGCGCGGGTGAAGTTCTGGTATCTGGCTGCTGCTACGAAGGCCTTGACGGCATGTAGGGATGGCATCTTGATCAAAGTTTGATCAGGTTCATTTGGCTTAACCATTACTGTAGCTCATCACTAGCTCACTGAAAAAGTCGGTTCTGCCCGCCATCGGCAACGCCATAAACTGATTGGAAGCATCTGCGACCCGAAGAGGACTTGCACTTACAGACTATCCGAATTGCCTAGGGCGTAATAGCCCATGAGGTTGGATGGGGCCTCTGGAGTCAATCCATTCCGAATGGGTACAGCCGGTGCTACAGCCAGATTCAGGAGTGCACATAAAAATGCAGAAGTACGCCGCCGTGTTAGACCTTATCAAGCAACGCAAACCACAGCACGGACTTCCCGGTGCTGTGTATCTGGATCCTGATGTTTATCGCCAAGACCTCGAGCAGATTTGGCATCGTGAGTGGATCTTTGCGGGCCACACTTTCGAGCTGGAAAAGCCTGGGCAGTATTTGACCTTGCAGATCGGCGACTACCCAATAGCCGTGGTGCGAGGTAAAGATGGCAATATTCGAGCGTTCCATAACGCGTGCCGCCATCGTGGATCAAAGGTCTGCACAGAAGATAAGGGCAAAGTTGCAAAACTGGTATGTCCGTACCACAAGTGGACATTCGAGCTGGACGGTAAGCTTTTATTTGCCGGTAACATGGGCCCAGACTTTAACAATGCAGACCACGATCTCCTCCCTGCTCATTGCGAGGTTGTGCACAGCTACATCTATGTCTGCGTGGCCAAGGTCGCACCTGATTTTGAGAAATTTAGAAGCGCCGTATCGCCTTTTATTGGCCCTCACTACCTAGAAGATTGCAAAGTAGCCTTCGAAGCTAACCTGGTGGAGAAAGGCAACTGGAAGTTGGTATTCGAGAACAACCGTGAGTGCTACCACTGTGACGGCACGCACCCAGAGCTGCTCCAGTCTTATACCGAGCTCGCATCAGTTCAGGGGATCAGCGGCGAGGGCGAGGAAGACCCTGAGCTAGCGGAGTATTGGAGCACTTGTGAAGCTGGCGGGCTGGCCAGTCGGCTTGTCATGGATCCCGCCGGGCAGTTCCGTATGACCCGAATTCCTCTCGACCACGGCGCTAGCAGTTACACCATGGATGGTAAGCCTGCGGTTAGCCGTCGCTTGGATCGCAGCGGCGTAGAGAATATCGGAGCACTGCTGTACTTCAATTATCCATCGACTTGGAACCACTTTCTCGGCGATCACGCTTTGAGTTTCCGTGTCTTGCCCCGAGGCCCTGGTGAAACCGTTGTTACCACCAAGTGGTTGGTGCCGAAGGATGCCCAAGAAGGTGTGGATTACGATCTTGAGCGCCTCACGAAAGTTTGGATGGCAACCAATGATCAGGATCGTCGCCTGGTGGAAGGTGCTCAAGTTGGCGTGACTTCGCCGGCCTACCAGCCCGGCCCCTATTCGCCGTTGGTAGAGAATGGCGTCTGCCAATTCATCGACTGGTACTGCGAACTGATGGCCAGACGTATAACTGAAGCTGGAGAGGCTTCTAAGGCGCTTTAACAGAAAGCCCAAGGTGATCGATGCTTCAAGCGATCACCTGATCATGTTCAATGCAGATCCATTCCATATTGGCCGGCAGCATAGTTGGACATGAAAATTATAAAGAGGATTTGAGTGTGACCTCCCAGAACGATGGCTTCCAGTCAATAAATCCACGACTGGAATCTCGCAAAGTGTCAAACATAGGGTTTCTTCTGCTGGAGAACTTTTCCCTGACTTGCTTCACTCAGTGCCTGGATGTGTTGATGACGGCAAATCTGATCCAGCCCGGCTCTGTAAAAGTACATACTTTCAGTCGAAACGGTTCTGAAGTCATAAGCGATTTGGCAATTCCAATCAGACCGGACACACCACTGACCGATGTCAGGATTTCAGCTTTGGACTTAATGGTGGTATGTGGTGGTTTACGCACACCACGAGTTGTCCCGAACTGGCTGGTAAACCTTCTGCAAAAGCTTGCAAGCCTACCTATGGCACTGGGCGGGCTTTGGAATGGCGCCTGGTATCTTGGCAAGGCCGGACTTCTGGATGGCTACCGTTGCGCCATTCATGCAGAACAAAGGATCGCCTTGGCTGAATACTCTCCAAATACCAACGTGAGCTTGGACGCCGTGGTATTTGATCGAGACCGACTCACGGCTTCCACGCCCGCAGGGGCGTTTCAAGTCATGATCAAGTGGCTCTATAAAGTTCTCGATCCGAAGGTAGCGGATGCGGTGTTTGACTTGCTGGATTATGACCAGTCGCGTTTTCGTGCAACGGCGAAAACCCTAGACGTTAAGGTGACTGCCCCCATGCGAGAACTCATCACGTTGATGGAGTCTAACCTTGAAGAACCATTAGACCTCGATCAACTCGCGGCCTGCGTCAAGCTTTCCAGGCGTCAGATCCAACGATACTTTCAAGATCAATTAGGTATCCCCCCTCAAAGATACTATCTGGAATTGAGACTCAGGGGGGCACAGCGCCTCATACAAAACTCCAAACTCGCAATCATCGATGTTGCAATCGCCTGCGGATTCGTCTCATCTGGCCATTTCAGCAGATGCTACAGCACCTACTTCGGACATCCGCCTTCAAAGGAAGCTCGTTATGACATCTAGCTTTTTTAGGTTAATGGCATAACCGTTTAGGGGCTAAGCGTGCTGCCTCCTTTGGAGGTTATCTTTCAGTTCTGTTCCAGAGGTAATGGGCAATGCCATCCAACTGCAACGTGTCAGAACAAGAACTCTTGATGCATGGAGTGGTAATGCGGGAAGCACTTCTGCGAATTCTTGCCCGTTACTCCCCAGCTTTCGGAGTGAATAGCAAGGACTCTGAAGTGTGTGTTCGATCCTTGGGCGATGCCCGTTTGAACATCGGCCTCCCCCCCTTCTCAGGCAGTTCATTGCCTTCCTCTTTAGAGCACACAGTTGCTCAGGCGCTGGCTGATGCCCCCAGAGCTGACCGGGATTTTAAAATTCTACTCTCAGCTCTTGAGCTTCTATTACCCAGTAGCCGCTGGATAAAGCGATTCGCTACCGAAGGTGATGATGCTGAGTTTGAAGAAAAACACCGGCATGCTTTGATTCTTGGAAAGGGTGGTCTTTTTGAATGCTCAACAATGACAGTGGGATTGGCCGTAATGGAGCCAGAGCTCTATTACCCGTTCCATAAACATCCCCCTGCAGAATTCTACGTCGTTTTATCAGAGGGTGATTGGTACCGGGAAGATGTGGGATGGTGGAATCCAGGTGCGGGTGGAGTCGTATTCAATCCCCCCTCGGCTGTCCATTCTATGAGGTCAACCCGCAAACCTCTATTGGCAATTTGGGGGCTAATAGAGGGATCCACTCATCAGCGCAAGAGCTTGGCGGGTCTAAGTTAGGTTGCCTCTAATGAGAAATTTAGAAAACCGCAATCCAGAGTTTATGACGCTCTAGCCCTAGCGCTCATAATAAGTAAACGAATGAGACCCGCTGGCTTGCTTTTGATTTACCCAGCGCCACCGCAGCTGAAATCACAGAAGCTTTTTACATTGTGAATGTATGGGGGTTGACCATCGCGCGAACACTGACAGATTTTTAGCCGAGACTTCGATTGTATTGATCGACGCTATGAATGCAGGTTTCGATGTGCCATCTGAAGATTATTGGGGCAGACCTGTCTAGATCGCGAGAGAAACGGGCCCATAACGGTCAACCTGTTTGGAACCAAGTTGCAAATCCTAAAAATAACAACGGATGAACTCATGAATATCAAACAGAAGCTGACTTGGGCATTTGCGGCCATCGCCTGCCTTCCAGTTATCTTAGTAGCGGTAATTGTCGTGCTAAATCTTCGGAGTGGGGCTCAAGCCAATTTCTTAGATAGTAGCGGACGAGAAATTCGCCAAATAGACAATGGAATGAGACAGTTCTTCGATAGCATCAGCCAGAGCGTTGAATACATTGCCAAGGATCCTCGGATCGTTACGGCCTCAGGACTAAAAAATTACTCGAGTGCCGAAGCCGCACAAATCCCCTTCCCCGAAATCAATCGACAGCTTCTTGGAATCTTCGAGAGATTTGCCCAAAGCCATCCTTCAACCGCCTATCTTTCGCTGGGTCTGAACGACGGAGGTTATGCTACCTGGCCTGACGACCCTAAAATGGCGAAGTATGACCCGCGCGTGCGCCCCTGGTACAAGGCTGCCATGGCTGCACCGGGCTCCACCGTACGCACAGAAGCCTATTACTGGGCGCCGGACGATGTGTCGTTGATCGGTACCGTACGCACTATCGCCGACACCAGTGGTACTCCAGTAGGAGTAGTGGGCTTGGATGTATCGCTCAAGCAACTGACCGAGCTTGTGAAAAACATCAAGCTAGGGAAAAGCGGCTATCTAATGCTCGTCGAAGCCAATGGCAATGTCCTGGTGGATCCCAGCAATTCAAAGCACAACTTCAAGCCGCTGGCAGACCTTGGCCCCAATTATGCTGAACTGACCAAACACGCAGATGGCGTGAGTGAGATCGAGATTGATGGTGTGCCGTTTATGGCTAACGTGATCAGCTCCCAAGGCCTGGGTTGGCGCTTTATTGGTTTGATCAAACGTGATGAAGTTATGGCTGAAACCTCCAGTCTCACTTGGCTGATCTTCGCCATCGCAGCTGTGCTTGCCATCATCTTCGCAATCGTTGGGGCGAGCTTCGCTGGGCTGATCGTGCGACCGATTCGCAGTGTCGCGGGTGGTTTAGAAAGCATTGCTCAAGGTGAAGGCGATCTGACTCAGAATCTAGAAGTTCGCGGCCAAGATGAAACCGCCACTCTGGCCCGTTGGTTCAATCAGTTTCTTGGGGCAATTCGGCAGTTGGTTCAAAGCATCAGTTCAGCTTCCGGTGACTTGCAAAAAGCATCAGATAAAACCACTGAGGTTGCCCGGGACATGAATAACGCAGCCGGTCGCCAGCGAGAGGCGGTGGAATTGGTTTCGACCGCGTTCAATGAAATGGTTGCCACGGCCAACGAGGTCGCGCGCTCATGCAGCGCAGCCGCCACTTCGGCAAGCGCAGGTCGTAGCCAAGTGCACAATGGCCAGTTGCGCATCGACGAGGCAACCGGCAGCGTTGGCCAGCTCAGTGAGAACCTACTACTATCGACACACTCCATGGAGTTACTGGAGCAAGACAGTAAAAACATCAACACGATTCTGGACACCATTCGATCAATAGCCGATCAAACGAACTTGCTTGCGCTCAATGCGGCCATCGAAGCGGCCCGTGCAGGTGAACAAGGGCGAGGTTTTGCTGTGGTGGCTGACGAAGTACGTGCTCTGGCAAAGCGCACCGCTGATTCAACCGGCGAAATCGATGACCTGCTTGGTGGGTTAGCTAAACGTACCCATGAGGTAACCACGCAGATGAAAAATAGCTTGGCGATGTCGAAAACCAGCGTCGAACGCATTCACCAGGCGCGTGAAAGTTTCGAATACATCCGCAGTTCAGTGGACGACATCCGAGACCAGACCACCCAGATTGCTACTGCGGCAGAAGAACAACATCAAGTGGCTGAGGATATAAATCGACATATCATTCAGATCCACTCCGACGCGCAATTGGTAGAGGAACTCGCGCAGTCCGCTCGCAATGACTCAGGCACCTTGGCGCAATTGTCAGGCGAGTTGAGCGGTCTGGTTGGGCGGTTCAGAACCTAAGTCTCGTCGCGACTTTACCGCGATATTTTTATGTCGGCTTATTGATAAAAAAGGGCCCTTCCAAAGCCCTGTTGTACTCAAACCAAGAGAAGGGATACTGGATGATGTATTTCCAGGAAATGCTAGGCATTTCGGTGTTTTCCATCACAGGTGTACTTGCTATCAAGAAAGCCGATGTCGATTTTTTCGGTGCGATGGTTCTTGGCATAATTACCGCCATTGGCGGTGGCACACTGCGCGATCTACTGCTGGGTCTGCCGATCTTCTGGATTGTCGACTTCAATTACATCTGGGTGGCGTTATTTGCCGCATTGTTAGCGTTTTTCCTTACCCAAAGACTGCAAAAACGTTATCGCCTGTTGCTCTACCTCGACGGCTTGGCGGCTGCTCTGTTCGCCCTGGCTGCCACAGAGAAAGTTTTGACACTGCAGCTCGACGCGCCTCTGGCAGTGATGATGGGCGTGCTGACTAGCATTGGAGGCGGTATAGCACGTGATGTCCTAGCGGGAAGGGTTTCACTCCTAATGTCCCGTGACATATACGCCACGCCATTGTTGCTGGGATGCACCCTCTATGTGTTGTTGCGCGACCTGTTCCCGTCGATATGGATCGCCGGTTGGGTTGCCTTCATCTTCACCTTTGGCCTCAGGTTTTTTGCCATTTACAAGCACCTTCAGATGCCAGCGATTTTTTCCACCAAACAAGGATGAGTCCACATCGATACCCCTGTTCTCGCTGGCGAGTGACTCAAAGGGCATACCCCAATAAGCCGTATAGGCTTTATCTAAAAGGTTCAGTGAACCTCACGTTTGAGGTAATTCTTGCTACGCTCGATATTGCATATAAAAAGCCCCCTTTCAAGGCCCTTTTGTACTCAAACCAAACTCACTTGGTCAGCCAGGACTCGACGGTCGCAGAGCCGCATGAGCCAAGCGTGTGTCAAATTATGAAACGGCTCATGGTTGCCTGTTGTACTTTTCGTTATAGGGGTCAAGCACGCTGGGCGAGACGCGGCTGAACGCCAGGATTGTCTTTTTCATGACGCTTTACTCCACCTGTCTCAAGCTCAATTGGAGCCATTACCTGACTTCAAATAGGTCTTTGCCCATTCGCGGTAATTGTCCGAGAGTGTGTATTTTGAAAGCAGCTCAGGAAGCGAAAGCTCACTCCCCTCCATGCCGCTTTGATCGCGCAGCGCCTCGTAGGTCGCTTTGATTGCGGACAAATAGGGGGCATGCCCATTGACCACGACGCGTACATTAGCCGCACTCAGTTTCTCAACATCGCTCAGTGCGGGATTATCGTAGTTGATGAGCATGATCGGGACGGAAAGATGCGCGATGAGTGCCTCCAAGTGCTGGAAGTCCTGAACGCCAACCAAGCAAATAGCATCTGCTCCAGCCTTCTGATAGGCCGTAGTCCGAGCAATCGAATCTTCCAAAGTAGTAACGGCCACATTCGTCCTGGCGATGATGCTCAGTGCATCATCTGAGCGTGCAAATCGTGCAGCGTAGATCTTGCTCGCCGCCTCCTCCATATTGATGAGCACGTTCGATTGTTCGTCGTACTTGGCGGGTAGGTGCGTGTCTTCCAGTGTGAGCGCAGCAACACCAGCCTTTTGTAATTCTGTGACTGTTCGCATCACATTGAGCGCGTTTCCGAATCCATGGTCAGCGTCCCCAACCAAGAGCCTCACCGAGCAAGAAATAATGGATGGGCGCTGATTACATCGTCTCCGGGGATATCTGCCTGCTGGCCGGCAGCAAGCTTTGATAAAACTTCACTCAATTGCTTAGAAAGAGCATCGACCTTGCGATAAGAAAACATTATTCGTCCTCGATAAAAACAATCGAAGCCAAGCCGTCTCTGGCAGGTACCCCTGGCACGTGTCTCGTTACCAGCCTTGGCAATCAAAAGTTGCCGTTGAGCTCAATCCGTGACATCTGCTCGGGGTAGTAGCGCCGAGCTTGTTCAGCCGAGATGTAGTCGTTTTTGATATCGTCCTGAATAGCTTCCAGGCTCCGCGCTTTGGTCGGCCCCCAACCACCGCCGTTGGCCGTGACCAGACGCAGCAAATCGCCTTTTTCAAGCTCCACACGATTGGCTCGACTGAAGCGCTCGGTTGGCCCCTGTGCGCGAATGACTTCGGCGTAGTTGCACGAGCCTTCATGACCCGCGTCAATGCCCCACGGCGGGGTGATGCCGCGCCCGAAGAATGTCGACACCCAAGCTTTGGGCGACAGGATTCGATAATCGAGCATTACCCCTCTTCCGCCACAATGACGCCCCGCGCCACCCTCTTCATGATGAAAGCCGTAACGCTCGACCAACACCTCATAACAACGCTCGGTCTACTCGACCGGAATATTGCTGGTTTCACCATTGCCCACACAGAACTGACCGCTCTCTCCGTCCTTGTCATACCCGGCGCCCCAACCGCCAACCAACGGCTGAACCATAAGGTACTCATCGTTGGTAATGGAGTTGCGCCCGTTCAACACCATTGAGCACACGGAACCGAGTTGCCCTGCGATCAAGCGATCCGGCAGCACTTGAGCCAATGCGCGACGTATCACATCGGCTGCCGCTACCATTGACTCGAAGTAAGCAGACACCGGCGCCGGACGCTGAGCCGTGCAGATGGTGCCAGATGGACAGATCACTTCAATTGGACGGAAACACCCGGCATTGGCCGCAATACCAGGTCGCACAACGCCCATGAACACTTCGCGTACCGCTGACTGCAGACCGCACAAGGTATTGTTGATCGGCCCTTGCGCTTGCAGGCTTGAGCCAGTGAAATCAGCCACGAAGCGACCTTCACTGATCTCGACTTTGACTTTCACCGTGAACGGCCCGTTGCCCAGGCCGTCTTCGTCGATGACGTCCTCAGCATAAAAAACGCCCTTGGGCAGGCCTGCAAACGCCGCCAGCGTCATCGCCTCGCCGTGCTCGAGCAACCGCTCGATGGCATCAAGGGTGGTTTCTTCGCCATACTTGGCCACGATCGACAACAGCCGCCGCTCCCCCACGCGCAACGTGGCTGCGCAGGCATGCAGGTCACCCAGCGTCATTTCTGGCAGGCGGACGTTGGCAGCAATGATGTCCACTACAGCCTGATTGATCCGACCACGGTCATAGATGCGTACGGTAGGAAACTGCAAACCTTCTTGGTAAATCTCCGAGGCATCGGAACTGAAGCTGCCAGGATCCTTGCCACCCACCTCCGTCCAGTGAGCCTTGTTGGCCGTCCAGGCGATCAGGCGCTCGTTATGGAAAACCGGCATGATCATCGAGACATCCGAAAGATGTGTGCCACCGCCGCCGTATGGGTCGTTGGTGATGAACATGTCGCCCGGCAAAATATCGGTCAGCGGGAACTTCTCCATCACGCTGCGCACGGCGCCATCGAGTGTGCCGATGAAGCCAGGAATGCCGTTGCCCTGGGATATCAACTGTCCTGTCGCATCAGTAAGACCAATGCCGTAATCCAGTGCTTCGTAGATGATCGGGCTCATGCTGGTGCGCTTGAGGGCAATGAACATCTCTTCGCCAATCGCAACCAAGGCGTTTTTTATGATTTCGCGGGTAAATGGATTGGCGTTGCTCATGCCGAAACCTCCTGCACGTTGATATGGATATGAAGGCCACCGTACTTGTCGACTTCAAGCCGATCGGCTGGGCGAACGACTGTCGTGGTGGTCGCTTCTTCGTTGATCGCCGGGCCATCGATCCGCATACCGCTGCGCAGCGCAGAGCGTTGGTACAGGGGCGTCTTGATAGGTTGTTCAGGCTCGAACTCGACCCAGCGCCGCCCACTCAATGCAACTGCGGCTGTAGTCGAAGTACTCACGCCTATGGGCGCCATGGGCGATTTGGGTACTTCGCCAAATGCCACCAAATGGAGGTTGACGACCTCGATCGGTAACTCCAGCCGGAAGGTGTAGGCCTGTTCATGCTGTGCGTGAAAGCGCTCGATTATTGACAGCAACTGCAGCTCATCAAGCGCTACTTTCACGGTGTGTTCCTGGCCGGTATAACGCGCATCGATGTGCCATTCGAAACCGAGCTTTTCGGGCGGCATACCGTCGTCGGCAAATTGTGCTTCGGCAGTGGCCTGAAGACTGGCAAAAGCCCTGGTCAAGCCATGCAGCCCTTCGTCATCGAGCAGTTGCAGGTGGGTCTGTATGTAATCGCGGCGGGAATCCAGCATCAACATGCCCCACGCCGAAAAGACACCGGCAAACGGCGGAATGATGACTTTCGGAATACCGAGTTCTGCAGCCAGGGCAGTGGCATGCAATGCCCCGCCACCGCCGAAGGCCATGAGCGCGAAGTCACGAGGATCATGACCACGGTTGACCGAAATCAACTTGAGCGCATTGACCATGTTGGCATTGGCAATTTGCAATACGCCATGGGCCAGCAGTTTGGCCGATACGCCAATCTGCTCTCCGAGTTTCGTAAAAGCACTTTGCACCCCTTCGACATCCGGTTTGATTTCGCCACCGGCGAAGTCATCCGGATTGATCCGGCCCGTAAGGAGGTTGGCATCGGTGGTCGTCGGTGCCATACCGCCTCGACCATAAGCGACTGGCCCCGGTGTGGAGCCTGCACTTTGCGGGCCTACACGCAAGCTACCCGCCGCGTCGACCCACGCCAGACTGCCACCGCCATTGCCGATTTCAACGATGTCCACGACAGGTGTCATGATCGGATATCCGGCACTGATCGCGGTCTTCTCGATCACGTAATCGTTGCTGATTTCCACCTTGCCGTCATGGATCAAGGAGCACTTGGCCGTTGTGCCGCCGATATCCAGCGCCAGCAACTGGTTTTCCCCAATCAACTGGCCGTAGGCCTGCGCCCCGAGAATGCCACCGACCGGCCCGGACTCCACCAGGCTGATCGGATCTTGCTTGGCCGCATTGACCGGGGAAATACCGCCGTTGGACTTCATGATGAAGGGTGCCGATCGCAGCCCTTTATCTGTCAGGTGTGTGGACAGATTATCCAGATAGTCTCGCGTAGCAGGCATCACATAAGCCGACAACACCGTGGTATTGGTGCGTTCATATTCACGCAGCGCACGGCTGACCTGATGCGAAGCGATGACCGCCACTTGCGGCCACAACTCGCTCACGGCAGCCATCAATTGCTGTTCATGCACGGGGTTGCAATAGGCATGTAGCAGGCAGATCGCGATCGCTTCCACGCCCTCCCCGCGCAAGGTGTCGAGGATAGCTGGCAGGGCTTCAAGGTTCAGGGGGGTGACGACTTCACCGCGATAATTCAATCGCTCACAGATTTCCAGACGCAGATGACGGGGCACGAAAGGCGGCGGCTTGCGGTAGTAGGTATTGAAAATATCCGGCGTATTGCCTCTGGCAATCTCCAGCACATCGCGAAATCCACGGGTGGTCAGCAAGGCGGTTTTGACACCCTTGCGTTCGGTCAGGGTGTTGATTACCACAGTCGAGCCATGGGCAAAAAATTCGATATCGGCGTAACTGACGCCACTTTTGGCGACCGCATTGAGCAGTCCCTGTTCAAAGTTCGGCGGTGTGGTGTCGGCCTTGACCGCGTTGATCACGCCGTTTTCCAGATAAACCAGGTCAGTAAAAGTGCCACCGATATCGGTAGCCACACGGATTGTCATAAGTCCTCCTGCAGTCACGCAAAAGCCGGCCAGCCGCAGGGCAGCCGGCTGTTTTTTCAAAAAGTGTGGGAAACGGTGAAGATCAGGCGGCCGTCATTACGCAGGTACTCGCCACTGTTGTAGAAGCGACCCGACAAGTCGGTGTCGACCCAGCTCAGTTTTGTATTGACCGGGCCGAAGCTGCGTTTGAGTGCAACTTCCCAGTTCGAGTATTCATGGGCGCCCGTCATTTCTGTCTGGCGAAAGTACTCGCCAAAAGAGTGACCAGCCAAGAAAGTCAGATCGACTTCCAACGGCAGATTGAAGGTGTAGTCGGCCGCCACATACTGTGACGACTGAGACGTGCTGATCATGTCATTGGAATAGTAGAGATACGTGTTCAGGTTGCCGTAACCGAGACTGAATCCAATCTCCGGATAGTTGATGTTGTAGTTGGTCGAAGGGAACGTGTAGTAGTAACCGATCACGCCATAACGCAATCCGTTTTCCAGTTGGCCGTTATAGCCACCGTAAAAGTCAATCTCGATGTTCGCGCCATCGTCATAGGGGTCGCCACTTTCGAAGCTGTCAGTGTTTGTCGCCCAGGCGCCGACAAATAACCCGCTCTCGCCGGCCCAGTCCAGGCTCAAGCTCAATGCCGGATGGTTACCGGAATAACCGATACCACGAACCTGGTACTCAGAGGTTAAAGCCAGTGTGCTGGAGACTTGGGCATGGGCTGCGCAACTGAATCCGAGCGCTGCCATCACGGTGAGTCGGATGATGTTCATTAAAACTGCTCCTGAACTTCTAAAGCTTTTTATGGGCGTTGCGGTTGGCAGAAAAAAAGCGAGCCATCCCCGTCGAACAAAGGCTTGCAGTGTTCGTTTTTCTAAAAACGGGCATGGCTTCGCCCTCCGGGTAGCCTCCCGGGTCAACGCATTGGTTGGGGAATTATCGGTTTACGAGTGCGACGGCACTGCCGTAGAAACAGGGATCAATCGGTGTAGCACCAAGTACGCGACGAGGGCCACCAGTAGCGAGTCCAACGTGGGTTGTGATGTTAGCGTCCAGCCTTCAAAGGACGTCATCCAGGCGACTGCGCTGGCCAGCGCCCAACTGATCAGTGCCGGCCAGCCAAATGCGGAGGACTGTTTCAGTGCATCGATGTCATAGCGTTGATGACGTACCACAAAGAAGTCCGTGACATAGACACTCGCCAATGGCGGGATCACGATGCTCAAGGCCATGACGAAGTCCAGGAAATGCGTCATGAACCCACCGACAGCCAGGCCGGTTGCCAGTACGCTTCCCCCCACTGTCAGCTTCCAGCTCGCGGTACGGCTGACGGTCGCCAGCGTGAGCGTCGCGGAATACAAATTCGCGGTGTTGGTGATCCAGGTGGAGAACACGAGTACGGCCAAGGCCGGCAGCAGTACGCCCAGGCTAGCCATGATCAACATGATTTCGCTCTGGCCGGTAATGATCGACAACAAGCCACCGACGATAAGCACAAACGGAAAACCTGCGGTCATTCCAAGAATGGCAATCAAGGCATCTTTTTCAGTGCGTGCATACCGGGTGAAATCAGGCATCAATACCGGTGTCAAAATCACCATGCCAATGGTGCTGGCGATGGCCAGTGCCAGGCTATCACCCGAGCCCAAGAACCCGCCCAGTTGGCTGGGCGCTGCGCGCTGGAAGCCCAGGTACAATGCAAACAGCATGAACAGCGCCATAAGCGGTACCGAGTAAATCGACAACCGATCCAGGCCACGCAGCCCGTAAATGGCCATCAATGTCATCAGGATGCTGCCCCACACACAGTGCACCCATGCTGGCGTGACAATGCCCCAGGAACTTTGCAATGCGCTGGCCACGGTACTGCCGAAGATATCCGCCGTGGCGGCATAGAACCCCAGCAAGGTCACCGCCATGGTCAGGTTGATCAACTTGGCGCCATGTCGACCAAAGGAAAACTGCAGAATCATGTAGGTACTTAGTCGAGTCCGCACACCAACCATCGCGGTCAATGCGCAGAGTAAACCGAGTACAGCACATACCCCGACGAAAATCAGCGAGGCCGTCGAGAATCCTACTTTCCGGGTCACGTCTGCACCCAGCCAGAACACAGGCAAAGTCATCCCTATCCCAAAGGTAATCAACGCCAGCCCGGTTCCGGAAACCGTTTCGGACTGGGGCACGGGTCTGCGATCGTACCCGTCGGGAATCACGTTTTCTGTACTGTTCATGCTCGCCTCTATACTGGCAACGCCTGCTCTCCCACTATGAAACAGGAGGCAAACCGACTATTAGAATTGTTTTAAGGCGCTCGCGAACGCTGGAAACATGTTGCCAGCCCCGCTGAAATCTAACTGCGCTTTTGCAGGGGCCAGGAAAAACATTCAACGGTTATTCAGCACGAAACTGCATGTTGTTCGGTAGTGTTTGCCGCATCAACCATGCTGCGACGTCCAGTTCCAGTGAGGGCGCCAATGCGATCCGGACTGCCCACTGATACTCATCGAGCCACTGCGCTTCGACCTGGCTCAGCAGTCCATGGTCGATCAGTTCAATGGCAAACGGCACCAGGGTGAGGACTTGAAACCTTAGGAACCCCGGATGCGCCTCGACCTCAACCACCTCATAGAGGCTCTCGATACGAACTCCAAGTTCACCGGACAGGTAAACGCCCGGCTCGATCGACGTCACCATCCCTGCTTGCAGTGGCACCGCGCTGGCGTGGGGGGCAATTCTGTGGGGCCCCTCGTGCACATGCAGATAGCTACCAACCCCGTGCCCGGTGCCATGGGCGTAGTCCAACCCTTCGCGCCACATCACCTGCCGCGCAACGCTGTCCAGTTGCTGACCACTGGTTCCACTGGGGAACATGCAGCTAGCCAGTGCGATATGGGCACGCAGCACGGTGGTGTAAAGGTAACGCTGGCGTGCGGTCGGGGGGCTGCAGGCCAACACCCGGGTCACGTCGGTCGTGCCCTGGGGATATTGGCCACCGGAATCGATCAGCAGCAACTCACCGTGCTTGAGCTTTGCCGCCCGCCCAGGCTTGGGCAAGTAATGGGGCTGGGCACCATTGGCACCGGTGGCCGCGATGGTCTGGAAACTCACACCTTGGTAATCGGGATGCCGAGAACGCCAGCCCTCCAGAGATTCGACAATCGACAATTCGCTTTGCCCGAGAAACCGGTCGCTGCGGCAGTGGAACTCATACAGAAACCGGCACAGGGCGAGGCCATCCATGCGATGTGCTTCACGGCTGCCACGCAACTCAGCGGGCTGCTTGCAGGCCCGTTGCAATAGCAAAGGATTTTGCGCCTCATGAAAGACACAAGCGACGGACTCGAACTGACGATAAACAGCCGCTGTACACATACGGCGATCAAGCCATACCCGTTGGCCATGCAGTTCGGCGATGGTTTGGTCGAGCCATTGGGGTGAACGCACAGACACCGCAGCGGGCAGCCAGCCTTGGGGCAGTTGCAGCCGGTCGGCGTCGATGAACCAGTCAAGTCGGCCATCGGCGTACAACAGGGCGTTGCTGAACGGCAATGGTGCGATATCGATATCCTGACCGCGCACGTTCAACAGCCACGCCAACATATCCGGCGCCGGCAGCCACAAGGCATCGCACTGCGAAGCGCTCAAGCTCGCAGTGAGGTGTTCGAGCTTGTCTTGCACAGCCATACCTGCATATTGCAGCCCCCAGGCAAGCACCGGGCTGTTCGGCGCTGCCGGGCGATTACGCCAGCATTCATGCACGGGATTGTCCAGGGACTCGTGCCAGTTGAAGCCCGATTGCGTCGCCATGACCTGCCAGCGCGCGCACTCATCGACGCTGTGCAGCCTTGAGTCGCAAGCGATGGTCGCGCCGGGTTGCAACTGCCCGCGCAGCCAGCAAAATAGGCGGCTGTCGTCCAGCATCAAGGTATCGAACCGAGCGCATTCCTGGCGGGCCTGCTCGGTATAGCGGCCATCGACCAACAGCGCTGCGCATTCCTGTGTCAGCACCGCCAACCCTACGCTGCCACTAAAACCGGTCAGCCAGTGCAAGGCTTCGTCAGCGGGGGCCAGGTCTTCATTGAGGTAGGCATCGCTGCGGGGAAGCAAAAACGCATCGTATCCACGCGCTGCCATCACCGTCCTAACCTTCTCAGAGCGCCCCATCACACACCTCGCGGCTGACGGTAGGCTCGCACGATGGCTATCTCAGCCTTAGGCGGCAAATATTCCTGTTCCCCGGCATGGCTCCAGATCGCCTCGACCACCTCCATGCCCGCACAGACCTGCCCGAACGCCGCAAAGCCCAGGCCATCCGGATGGCGAGCCCCGCCATGATCGAAGTGCGGCTGATCGCCGATACAGATAAAAAAATCACCTTCGGCAGTGTTGGCCTCGTCACGCCCCAGCGACACGCTGCCATGACGATGGCTCAAGCCGGTCTGCAGGGTGCTTTCGAGTTCGATCATGGGCAAATTATTGGCTGCCAGGGGACGCGTCCCCCCATGCACGACACTAATGCGAACCGGGTCGTCGGGTTGTTGATTGGACGGATTGACGATGCGGAAAATGCTGCTGCCGTCATAGCGACCGCTGTCCACGTAGGCCAGAAAATTTGCGGTGGTCAGCGGTGCCTGCAGACCAAACAACTCGAGTGTAAAGGCCCCCAATGCCGTTTCCAGGGTGACGTACGTAGATGCAGACATGGCTGTTCTCTCCCTCGGGATAAAACTGCCATTGTCCGCAAAGACGGCAATGCAAAAGATTGAGATAGCCCGTGTGCATAGCACTTGCTGCGGGATGGACGCGCATTTACCGCAGATTGTGCAGGTCGCTCGCCGTCACTCCCGCCAAATCAGATTCTCTAGTGGATAGCCGGCAAACCACTTGGTTTTGTCGAGAATGATGTTGCTGCTGATTTTCAGGATGTTGGGATTTTCATCCAGCAGCTGTTCACAGAGCGTGTTGAAATCGGTGACGGTCGAACAGGTTGCCAGGGCGATGTAGTCAAACTCGCCATCGACCTTCAGGCAGTCGACCAGCTCGCGACGCTTGGCAATGAAGCGCTCGAATTGAACACGCAGATGCCCGGCGTGATCGCGCAGGCTGAACATGACATAGGCCATGACATTGATACAGATCGCGTCGATATCGATCGACGCCATGTAGGCACGGATGTAACCGGCATCTTCAAGCGCCTTGGTTCTTTGCAGGCAAGCGCTGGGGGAGAGATTGATTTTCTCTGCCAGCTCCAGGTTGCTGATCCGAGCATTGCTTTGCAAATTTTCGAGGATTGCTCGGTTGATACGATCCAACTTTACTTTTTTCATGTCGCCTCTGCACCAACCAACGATAATCCCTAGGATCTATCGGAAAAAATGTCTGCCACGAGACTGACATGAGGATAGCGATCTGGATAGTCCGTACCTTACGTCCTACGCTTTGATAGGCAATCGCTTCTTAGCGTAAGCGGCTACTGAACCATATAGGGGTAAGCACTTCGGAACGGATTCAAAAGCAGCTTCAATTGACTGGCATATAGCCATCGTCTAGCCTGAAGTGCTGGGTTTAGTTCCTTTCAAGGACGAACATGATCAATTTCAAATGCGATGAGTGCAGCAAGCCGATTCAGGTCTCTATAGAGATGGCCGGCAAGCAAGGCAAATGTCCACATTGCCAGTCGTTGTTGATCGTGCCAGCCCCAATGGTTTTCGATATCGACGAGACGGATGCCCCGGATGTTAAGCAGTCCTGGGCTGAAGACCCGGCGAAGGTCGACCTCCCGGTGCAACCGGCTGGCCCTAAATCTGTTCCATTGGCGGATAAGGCCAAGTCGTTCATTGGAACGTTTCTCTACTGGATCTTCGGTCTGCTTTTCGCTCTTTGGACGCTGGGGGTCATCTTCGAAGACCCGCTGGCGGCGATACCGCTCATGGTCTCGACTGTTCTGTTGCTACCACCGTTATGCGACATGCTCATGGCGAAATTTCAGTTTGATCGCCAGCCCCCGGTTCGTGCGATCAGTGCCGTTGTGCTCGGGGTCGCAGGGATGCTCCTGTTCTCCAATCACATGAGTGATGAAATCACTGTGCAAAATACGGCGGCGGAGTCGGCAGCGGCTCAAAAGAAGGTCGAGCAGAAGAAGGCGAATACGGACTATTTAGTTGCAAACAAGCCAGCCATCATTGCCCAGTTTCAGCAGTTGCTGGATGCGAAGAAGATCTCTGAGGCCAAGAATCTGTTGCAAAAGTACAACGGTCTGGGTGATTCCGACGTAGACGCCATGTTCGCCAAAGTCGATGCAAAGGCTAAGGACATCGCCAGAGACGAGCAGACCGCCTCTCTAAAGGCCAAGCTCGCGCAACTGGGCAAGGACGACTACGCCGACCAGGAGACGACCTACAAGGCCCTACTGGCGCTCTACCCAGGCAACAAGGAGTACACGGACAAACTCGCGGCGGCTTCTCATGAGATCAAGAAGGCCAGTGAGTTTCAGCAGCGCAGGATAGCCGGAGAAGCTTGGGAGTATGAGACTATGCAGGATTCAATGAGCCAGAAGCCGGTCACGACGGCCTTCATTAAGTCGACCAACAGATTGTCGTTCGACTTCCCTTACCGCGGAGCGCAACAGGCCATGCTCCAACTGCGCAAGCACCCGCGTTGGGGTCAGGACGTGATTCTGCAAATCCAAAAAGGCCAGTTCCTCTGCAATTCATACGACGGTTGCGATGTGTCGGTGCGTTTCGGGAACGGAAAGCCTAAGCGGTTTTCTGCGGGCGAGCCGAGCGACAACGACAGCACCTACATCTTCATCAGGGGCTATAACAGCTTTGTCAGCGAGCTGCGTAAGGTCGACAAGGTCTACATCGAGGCTCAGTTCTACCAGGAAGGCGCTCAGACGATTGAGTTTGCGGTGGATGGCTTGGACTGGAAGTAAGTTTAAGAGCTGTAGGCGCTTACGCTTTTCAATGACTTGCGACAGCTTGGATTACTGCGAGTAATTACAGGTCACCCGAGTGACGAGTTGGAACACTTTAAATCTGGCAGCACAACGCCGCTGATCCGGGCCCTTAGTGGGTGGGAATACGAGCGATCGAAGCCAAGATTAGCCCCTCGTTTACAGGTATGGTTACGCTTTCACTCAAGGATGAACCATGGCCACGCATACATCCAATAACGCTCAGAAACGCCTCGCAGTGTTGATCGACGCCGACAATGCCCCAGCAGCAATCGTCGAAGGCCTGTTTGAAGAAATTGCTAAGTACGGCGTCGCCAGCGTCAAGCGCATCTACGGCGACTGGACTGGCCCCCATCTCGGCGGTTGGAAGAAAGTCCTGCTCGATCACTCGATTCAGCCCATCCAGCAATTTGCCTATACCAAAGGCAAAAATGCCACCGACAGCTCGCTTATTATCGATGCCATGGACTTGCTATACACCCGCCGTTTCGACGGATTTTGCCTAGTATCGAGCGACAGCGATTTCACTCGATTGGCTTCTCGATTACGTGAAGAAGGGTTGACCGTTTACGGGTTCGGCGAAGAGAAAACACCCAAGCCGTTCGTGGCAGCATGCGACAAATTCATTTACATCGAGTTACTCCGTGAGGATGTCGTTGCGACTACCAACGGTGAGTCTAGTACCGCTTTCGCTGCTGCCCCCGATGTGGCCAAACCAGCGGTTGCTGAGCCTTCTAAAAAGCCTAAAGCACCGGTGGGCTTCATCGCCAAGATCATGGACGACATTGCTGACGAGGATGGCTGGGCACATTTAGGCGCGCTGGGCGCGAACATTACGAAACTACGTCCAGAGTTTGACCCTCGCACTCATGGCTACAAAAAACTGAGCGACCTCATCAAAGGCTACACGCAGGCGTTTGAGTTGCAGGCCAGAGCCACTTCAGGGGGCACGGCAGTGATGTACGCTCGTCACAAGCAACCAAGCAAATGACCGATTAGGCATGTGAAGCCATGGATGGCATAGACGTGCGCCGACTTAAGTATTGTTAGATAGACGTTAGCGGTCGGGGAAAAGAGAAGCGCGTTGCGCTGTCATAAATTGTCTCAGCTCAGTCCCGCATAATTGTTGAATTCATGGAGTCATATCGGTACTCCTAGAACACAATCTTTAGCAGGGAACGCACCATGCACCCAAGCAGGGTCATCGAGACCACAGGCCAGGAAGACGGCAGTAAGCGATACAGAGTCGTTGATCTAGTCGAAGGAGGTTCAGCTAGCAAGCATGGTGTGTTCAAGGCCAGGGCGGAGGCAGACGCTGTTTGTTCGCTGCAGAATGCCGAGCGTCCGCGTCAGAGTGGTGTTGGTCGTACGTCCCTGAGCATATGATCAACTCGTTTCTGAACTCCAACCGCCAATGGCTTTGTTGGACTGATTGATGCCTATAGCGCAGTCGTGGATTCCCGTTCCGAAAGCACGTTTTGAAAGCGCTCCAGGTTAAGTCGTCGACACTCAACCTCGGCACCTTCTCGGGCCTCATATGTAGTCTTCAAACGTAGTTTCTCTTCGCTGTCATAAACCCTCAATCCCAAGGGCGCAGTCTCACAGTAGTAGTGGATTCCGTTATGCATTGATCCCGTTTCCATTGGGATTCGGCATCATCCGGAACTCCAAGCTTGAGACGTCTCGATCATGTAGCGAACACCCGAAAGGAATGCTGACCCGTCAGCTACACTGATTCGACGCATTGCCGCACAGAGACTTCGACCATGGCGACCAAAACCGCAATCGTATTCGCTGGCGGCGGCAGTTTGGGTGCGGTGCAGGTGGGCATGTTGCGGGCCCTGGTTGAGGCCAATGTTCGATGCGATATTGTGGTTGGCGCTTCGGTAGGCGCTATCAATGGTGCCTACTTTGCCGCAAGGCCCGATTCAGATGGCGTCGAGGCCCTCGCCGGTTTCTGGCTCGGGCTAGGTAAATCTGACATCTTCCCCCTCTCCTGGCTCGATACTTGTAGGGGACTGATCAAACGGCGTGGCTTTCTGTTGCAGCCGGCGGCCTTGAACCGATTGCTGGATCAGGCACTGCCCATTCATCGCATTGAAGAGGCGACGCTGCCCCTCTACATCGTCACCACCGACCTGCTCAGTGGTGCCGAGACTGTTCTGTCCAGTGGCGAACTCAAACAGGCGTTACTGGCCAGCGCTGCTATCCCGCTGGTGTTCCCCTGCGTACAAATCGCCGATCAGTTCCTGGTTGACGGCGGCGTGTCAAGCAATACACCTATCTCGACTGCCGTAGCCTTGGGAGCCACCAACGTCGTGGTAATCCCCACCGGCGTGAGTTGCGCCCTAACACAACCGCCCCGAGGCTTGGTCGCCTTAGCCCTGCACACCGTCAATCTGATGAGCATGCGCCAACTGGTGAGCGACATCGAACACTTCCGCACTCTCACCAGCCTGCACATCGTCCCGCCCTTGTGCCCTGTGGATGTCTCAGTGTTCAACTTTGACCAGACCGAGTCTTTGCTGCAGCGCGCCTATGAGCAGACCCTCCGGTGGCTGGAACGTGGGGGGCTCGAACGCACCAAGGTACCTGGTGCCCTGACCATCCATTCACATGCCCATGAGCATTGAGTGATGTGAATTACCTAAGAGCCCTTCCCCCCTCATTTTTCCTCCTGCTACGCTGACCTCTTCCACGGAGGAATCGTGATGCCAGATTCAGACCTGCTCCCTTCCCTGCTATACAAGATCAATCAAAACCAGTTGGCGCTCGAAGCCGCGATTATGGAGCTAACACTCTGGGTGGAACAACGCGGTTCCGCAGACGTCGCTGGCAACGTTCGAGATGCGTTGGACACCATCAGCAAGAACGAAGAGTTCATCAGTATGACTCTGGCGGTGCTGATGGCTCCCGAGTGACGTCTCGCCTCAGATTTTCGAAAGGAGCACCTGCAGGCTTCAACTTGAGATTGGCTTGAGGGAATCTACGCTGATACCGGAATGCCAAACTCCGGATGAGTCTATGTACAAGATCGTGACCTTCACTCCTAGGGAACTGTTCGACAAAGTTTGGGAAACGCCTGTACTGAAACTGGCACAAGAAATCGGTATATCAGACGTTGCGCTGTCCAAGGCCTGTCGCAAAGCGGGCCTGGCCCTGCCCCCTCGAGGACACTGGGCAAAACCAGTGTCTAAACGCCCTAGCAAACCAAAACCTCCCACCGACGAACGCCCCATCACTTTTACGGTATTAGATCGAAGAACGCTTCCAGCTCGCGGCGCAGTGCCCGTTCAGCCGAAAGCAGTCCGTTCAGCAATCGAAGTACCTCACACCCTCCTCGCGCCTCACCCTCTGGTGAGCAAGTGGCTGAAATGCATTAACGCGGCCAAGCCTCATGAAGGCTATCTCTTGACCACGGGCAAAAATGTGCTCGATGCTAAAATATCCGCCGAACTCATTGATCGCTGCGCACTGATCTTCGACACCCTCATAAAAGAGAGCGAGGTACTCGGCTTCAAGTGGAGGGTCACGGACGAAAAGACGGTGGTAGAGGTCAACGACGAGCACCTTGGGATCAAACTTGTGGAGCGCTTGAGTAAACACGTTATCCCGCCTCCGCCACCACCCGCCCCTAAGCGCAATGCTCGATGGGAGCCTGCCTTCTCGATGCTGCGTTCGCCCCAGCTTGAATGGTCTTCCACCGGCGAATTAAGCTTGCAGATTGACGCACGCGCCGAATACGGAAATCGGAAAAACTGGACGGATACTAAGACCGGGAAAATCGAGGAAAAGCTTACAAGCATCCTTGATGGTTTCGGTTCGATAGCTGAATCCGTGAAAGCGTTGCGCTTGAAGAATGAAGAGGATCGTCGTGAGCGAATAGCTGAAGAAGCGTTACGACTTGAGCGCGCCAAGCGCGAAGAAATTCATAGACGCCTGCGTCACAGACTCGTGAAAAATACAAAGCGTTGGGAGCAGTCTCAGCGCTTGAGATCTTTCATCCAGGCGACCTGCGATGCCAATGCCAATACCTCAGAGCAAACCCAGCAACAAACTGCGCTGTGGGCGGCATGGGCTACATCGCAAGCGAACCTACTCGACCCACTTCACCCAGATACTTCCTCCGTCACATCGCTAGCCGTCACTATCGAGAGCTGGTTCAACGGCTATGTGATGCGCGCAGAAAAAGACTGGTGGTCTGAATGAAAGAACGCGCAGGAATGTAAGCGCTCCATAAACCCCACATGCACATGAAGTGCCGATTCAAGGATGCTGAGCTCCCATTTCTCGCTCGGATCGACCGATCCGCCGGACGGTCTGTTAGTCGTTACGTGTCTGTTCAAGCCGCTTATCAAGCTCGCTTGGCGGCAAGTTCGGCGT
>Ga0157375_10000446_pt1 | contig 37449 bp, 25 predicted proteins | sample M35metaG_FD_115311 | JGI IMG/M metagenome (GOLD analysis project Ga0157375, IMG submission 115311) | Miscanthus rhizosphere microbial communities from Kellogg Biological Station, Michigan, USA - M3-5 metaG | ecosystem: Host-associated > Plants > Roots > Rhizosphere > Soil | place: USA: Michigan... | reverse complement strand
TTTGCGTGTCGAAGTGCGCGTTCCGTATCCACGCAGACAAATGCATTGAGCTTTGGATTGATACGTTCGATCTGGAAAAGATGTGCCTCAACAAGTTCCACTGCGGAAAGCTTTCGGTCACGAATCCCCGCGGCCATCTGCCACGCCGTCAGTCGTGTTGGTTCACTCATGGGTATTCGGGCGCAGTATAGCCCGACACGTGGCAAAGGATGAGAAGAGATTGGCGCCATACGACATTCGAATTCGAGTTAGAAGGAAAGCCGCACGCTGAGCTGGACCTCCCGGTTGGGAGTCGCAGTCTCGGTGATGGTTCCAAACTGTGGCGTGTTCACAAACCGGTTTGGGATGCCGAGGTTTGTGTGATTGAACGCATTGAAAAGTTCCCCGCGGAACTGGAGGTTCACGCGTTCGGTGAAGACGAAGTTTCGGTCCAGTGCCAGATCCATTGTTTGCATCCCGGGACCTTGTACAGAATTTCTTCCGGCATTGCCGAATGTGAATGCGGCCGGCACGGCGAACGCGGAAGGATTCATCCACTGACTCGAAGTGCGCGTGCCGGGTCCGAACACCGGTTCGCCAGTGACGTTGGCCCGTACCGGATTCTCGCCGAGTACCGTGCCCGTATTTGCCGTGTCGCCGAAAACCGATACCGTGAAGGGGAATCCGCTCTGCGCCTGATATTGGGAAGACAGGCGCCAGTGCGATGTCACCGCACGGATGAAAGAAGGGGAGCTCAGCGCGGGGATTTCGTAAACGAGGCTCAGGGAAAATCGATGGCGGATATCGCAGCCCGGTCCCTTTTCCGCATCCAGATTTGCGTTGTTCTGTGGAATGGACGCCTCGAACATCGGCGAACGGAAGTCCGGGGCGTCCGTCAGGCTCTTCGCAAACGTGTAGTTGGACAGCAACGTGAGCCCATGCGAGGCTTGCCGCCGAATGTTGATGTATCCCGCCTCATACCAGCTCTGAGCGGTATTCTCCAGCACGTTGATACCGCTTACCGGAAATGTCGTGCTGACAACGTTTGTGTCGGCCGGAAGAGTTGTTCCAGGAACGAAGCTCAGGGTCAGGTATGGCCGTCGTGGGCCAATGGCGCCCGGACCCGCCGTCGCGTTATTGATGAGGTGCGCGCGTTGCAGGTGGACTCCATGAGACCCGAGATGTCCTAATTCAATCGTGGTCGTTCGGTCCAGGCGACGTTCAATGGAGAAGCTCCACTGCTCGATGTACTGAGGCGGCGCTTTGGGATCAAGCGCTGCGAAACTGACCGTCGTCTGGCCGAGTACGGGCGTACCAAAATTGAAATGGGAGGCGACTATGCCCGCGGACGGAATGAAATTGTCGCTCTGCTGAGTCTCCGGAAAAACATACGGAACATTGTGGCGCTGATTGCACCACGTGTTCATATCCACGGGCGTGAAAAAAATTCCAAACGCGGCATGGACCACCAATTGGTAGTTCGGCACGTTTTGAGACAAGCCGATCCGAGGTGCAAAGTTCAGTTTATTGGAATATTTCAGACCTTCCGGATATCCGGATTGGCCACCGACAAAAACGGCGGGCGTTCCACCATCGAAGGTCAGGTTGGTGTTGGCGTAACCGATATCCACGAGCGGGCTCATGTATTCGTATCGCACCCCAGCCTGCACGGTTGTATTGCGCGCGAGATGGAAAGTATCCTGCGCAAACCCGTCGGCATACCACTGGCGAAGCTGCATCTGCGGAATTCCCGCCTGACGCTGCTTCACCGACGGAAGTCCAAGCAGAAAATTCGCAAGTGCCGCGCCGGTGCCGTCGTTGGTGGCAGTCTGTGTAGTGAAGCCGTTGGTGAACTGGTAGTAGCCGCGATTTTGAAAGAATCCCCACATCGGCCAGATAACGTCGCGGATGCTGCCGCCAAACTTTACCGCGTGGTGTCCCCACTGTGCGCTCAGCTGATCCCGGAGCTCGATTGTTGTATTCCATGAGTGCATGGGCGTGGCGGCAAACGTATCTCCCATTCCCGAGTAACCCTGCACGTTGAACCAGGGTGCGCCATACGCTCCCTTTCCACCAAACCCAACTCCCTGAATTCCCAACTCCGTAACGATGTCGTTCTCTTCGCTGTTCTCGGACGACCGATGCATTGCCAGTCGCGATACGGCAATGGTCCCCACGTTCGTGAGCCGCGGACTGATCACGCGGTTCCAGGCGATGCTTCCGTGTTGCGACAGGTTGTCGTGAAATGCGCCGAATCCCGGCAGGTTCTGCGGCATGAACCCGCGCTCCGAGCTGAACGAATACCGAAGCGAAATGTTATCGTTCGGCGAGAAAATATGATCGACGCGTATGGTGGACTGATCGGTGGAGTGACGCTCGTTTCGCGTGTCGAGGTAGTTGTTGCAATCCATTCCTGCTCCGACCACCGTCGGGGCGCCCATCATTGTCATGCCGCAGCCCATCGCTCCCATCTCCATGTTGGGACGCGGAATGTATTTCGATAGAAACAGCGAGGTCGCAGGATCAATCAGATTCGACGGGATCACATTACCCGGAAATGGATCGCGGATAATCTGCGGATTTGAAGGGCTGACCGGTTTGGTCGAATCGAACGACGGGTTGGCATGGGCGCTGAACGGATTGTAAATGGATGCGCCGCTCATGCTGAAGTCGCCCATGATTTCATCCTCGGTTGGAACCGTAGCGATCATCGTGTCGGCTTGTGTGTGCCGCAGGCCTTCATAGTTGAAAAAGAAGAATGTCTTGTTGCGGACAACCGGACCGCCAATCGATGCGCCAAAGTTATTGCGCACAAGAAAATTCGAGGAATTCATCTGATTGAAACTTCGTGCATCGAGCACATTGTTTCGAAGGAATTCGTAAACGGTCCCATGCAGTGCGTTGGTCCCGCTGCGCGTCACAATGTTTACCTGCCCGCCACCGGCCCCACCCATTTCAGCGGAGTAACTGCCTGTCTGAACTTTGAATTCCTGCACCGCGTCGGGAGAAGGACTGAAGTTCAGGGTGTTGAATGTGGGATCGGTGTTGGTCGCGCCATCCAACAGAAAGTAGTTTGCGTTGGGCCTGTTTCCACCCACGCTCACCGCCGAACGCTGTCCAGGACGCCAATAGAGCGGATTCATGTCTCCTGTCTGAGCGCCGTGACTCACATGCGCACCGGGAACTGTCAGGACCAGGTCGATGAGCATGCGGCCATCCAGCGGCAGATTGCTGACCGCGGTTTGCTCGATCACTTCGCCCACGCTCGCATCAGTGGTTCGCAACGCCTCCGCGGTTTCGGATAGAACGCTGACGGTGCCGACGACCGTTGCCAGCCTCAGGCCGGCCTCCAGGCTGACTTGCTGGCCAACCTCCATGTGCACGATGCGAGAGTACGTGGCGAATCCAACCGCGACGACGGAAAATTCATATTCTCCCGGCAACAGCCCCGTGAATTGGAAGATCCCGAATTCGTTGGTCGTCGTGTGCCGCACAGCGCCCGTCGACTTTGCAGTCATCTGAACATCAGCATTGGGAACAACGCCTTGTTGAGGATCCAGAACTGTTCCTCCCAGCAGCGCGTAATTGCTTTGCGCAAATGCGGGAGAGCAAACCAGAAGTGCCAGAAGAATCGGGAAACATAATGATGAAATCCGTCTGCGCATGGAGAGATCCCCCTGGTCGTTCGATTTTGGCTGCCAAACATATCACTGGCGGTCGGCTTTCTTTGATAAAGGCGCAAAGAATCTGGGGTTAGTACAATTTCATTATTGACACGCGCTACATTCGGTGTTTTCATTCCCCCGATTTAGTTGTTAACAAGCCGATACTCTTCCGTGCGCTATTCACGCTGACGCTGCCATGAGGATAAGAATCATGAGTTGGATGCGAGTTGTAGTTGCGATTTTGGCTACTCTTCTTTTTTCTATTCCGCTGTTCAGTCAATCCAGTAATGCCACCATGAGCGGCACCGTGAATGACCCTTCGGGGGCCGTTGTTCCCGGCGTCACGATCACCGCAACGAACAATGCCACTGGCGTTTCGTCGACGGCAATCACCAACGAAGCGGGCGTCTATAGCATCACTGGACTCTTGCCTGGAGTTTATAAGGTATCGTCCTCGCTTACCGGCTTCCGGCCACAGACTTTCACGGACGTTCAAGTCGGCAGCTCCGCACAGATTCGTTTGAACTTTGCGCTGGCCCTCGGCACAGGAGCCCAGACTGTGGAAGTCACGATCGAAGCGCAGAACCTCATCACATCCTCGTCGTCATCGGTCGGCGCGGTATTGCAGGAAAAGACGATTCAGGACCTGCCTCTCGTGAGCAACAACGTGCTCGATCTGGTCGGAGTCATGGCTGGCGTTCGCATGACCAACGACGCTGTCTTCGGAGCCGAACAAACCAATTTCGCCGGAGTCAGTGCCCGTGATATCAATGTGCAGCGAGATGGGATCAGCATCAACAACCAAAGGTGGCCCAACGGTCTCGATTCGCCGACACGGATGAACCCGGATCTCGTTGGTGAAATCAAATTGATTCTTGCGCCGGTCGATGCCGAAATGGGACGGGGCAACGGGCAAGTTCAGATTCAGACGCGCTCGGGAACAAATGCATTCCACGGGTCCCTCGTGTGGAATGTGCAAAACTCGGCTTTGGATGCCAACACGTGGACCAATAATTCAAAGTCGCCGGTTGTCACGCCGCCCTGGAGAAACCAGCACGAGTACAACATCGCTGTCGGTGGCCCGATCAAGAAAAACAAGACTTTCTTTTATGCGCTTTGGGATCAAAATATCGTGAGTTCGCGCGCCACCGCGTATCCTACGGTCCTGACGGATTGCGCCCGTCTTGGAATCTTTCGTTACTTCGACAATTTCAATAACGGCAATGCCAATCAGATACCTATAGGTGGCGGTACACCCACCGTGCCGACCGTCAATCTGGATGGAAGTCCAAGATCACCGGATGGAAGTCCGGTTCGATATTTGAGTGTGTTCGGTACCTTAGCCGCCAATCCGACAAGGAATGATTGCTCCGATGCGCAGATCAACCCTTCGACTCTTGTTCCAACGGGAGCCGGTGCACCCTGGGATCCATTAAGGACACAATTCGATACGACTGGATTCATGGCAACAACGTTGAGTGCCATGCCGCACGCGAATGCTTTCGACAATCCCGGCAATCTGGTCGCATCGACCGGCTTCTTCGGAGCGACCTACGCACCCGAGGGCTTGAACACGGCAACGACTCGCTGGGTTCGAACCACGCACGGTTCCGACAACTTATTCGGCGTCGGTGGCGCCAACAACCGCAAGCAGATCAATGTCAAGATCGACCACAACTTCAACGCCCGACATAAAGTGAACGGGTCTTACAGTTATGAAAAGGACGTCTCCGACGATGCGGCTTTACCGCAGTGGGAGACCGTGCCCCCGGGACAAGATATCCGGAAACCCCAGGTTCTGTCGGTCAATTTCACATCGACGCTATCGCCTTCCATGGTGAATGAGGCGCGTTTTGGATTCTCGCGAACCGGCGCGAACACCGGTGGATCCGGTCAACGTGAGGATGTTGGCGATGAAATTATGGCCAAGCTTCCCCTGGTGAACAATGAAAGGATCCTGACGAATGTCGGGTTCCAGAATATGGCTTTCGGAAATGGCATCCTGGGTGGTCTGACTTATGCCAGCCATGAGGTTAGTCCCCGGTGGATCTACGCGGATACTTTTAGTTGGACGCGTGGGAAACATTCCTTGAAGTTTGGTGGGGAATACCGATTGTCCAGCTCAAAATCCACACTCGGCGGCAGTGTCCAGACGGGGGCCAACCTGCCTACCGCAGCAATCGGCAACGCACCGAACGCTGGAGTATCGGGTATCGCGAGGGCCGGGTTGACGGGTAATACTAATAGCGGAAATCAACAGGTAGCGGAAAACATGCTCACCTGGTTGTCGGGATCACTCGGAACGCTCCAACAAACACGATTTATCAATGAGCTGCAGTCGGTCTGGAATGATCCCACCAAGGACCCTTTCAAGATACGCGATATCGCTCAGAATGAATTTGGCTCCTTCGTCAAGGACGACTGGAAAGTCTCAAAGGATCTGACCCTCAATCTCGGCGTGCGTTGGGATTTTTACGGCGTCCCATGGGAGAGAAATGGGCTGACCACGGGGTTGGTTGACGGCGGAAATGCCCTGTTTGGATTGTCCGGCCGAGACTTTTCAGGCTGGATGAAGCCCGGCGTGCGCGCTGATTTGATGACGATCACGTATGTGGGGCCGAAGTCTCCGAATCCGAACGATAAAATCTATGGCGAGGACCTGAACAATTTTGGTCCCGCAGTCGGCTTCTCCTGGCAAGTTCCGTGGGGAGGTAAAGGCAAGACAACGCTGCGTGGCGGATATCAGCTTTCGTATCTCGGAGGCGGTCGAGGATTCGTTCTCGACACCGCCATCGGCAATCCCCCCGGCAGCAGCAACCAGGCCAACTATGTGATCCCTGCCTCGGATCCCTATTTCAGTCTCTCGAAGCTGGTTGCCAACCCGAGTCTGATACCGGTTCAACCGACGTTCCTGCCGAACCCGACAGCGACGGTAATTCCCGTGACGGACCGAACCGGGCTTATGAATGCGTTCGATCCGAACTATGTGAGCCCCTACGTTCAGAACCTCACTTTGTCGGCAACGCGCACCATCTCATCGAAAGTGTCGCTGGAAGTCCGATACATCGGGACGCTGAGCCGCAAGCTGTATGGCAACATGGATCTCAACGCTCCCAACTTTCTGTATAACGGATTGAAGGAAGCGTTCGACGCCGCAAGAAGTGGCGGCGAGTCCCCATTGCTCGATCAGATGTTCAACGGGCTGACGATCGCATCGTTTTTTGATACGTGCCGCACTTCCGACGGTGTCGCGACCCCGTGTGGTCCAGTAGGGACAACGCCGGCTGGCGGTGTGCTTCAGACCGGTGCAATGCACTTGCGAGCGTATTTCGGAACGCAGAGCAACCTGGCAAATGGAAACTATCAGGCCCTGGCCACAACGCTCAATACGCTGACCAACCCCGTATCCGGCAGCGCCTCCGGTTCGGTGCTCCGGTACAGTGGCTTGTTCCCGGAGAACTTCATCAAGACGAATCCCCAGCTGGCAAACGCCGTCCAGGAATCCAACCTCGGATACGCGAACTATCATTCGATGCAAAGCCAGGTGACGATCCGTCCTACTGCAGGCCTCACACTGGAAGTATCGTATACGTTTGCCCGGAATCTCGGCATGAGTCCAGGAGAAGGACCAAACGGAACTGGTGCCACCTTCACCGATCCAACCAACCGAGCCGCGGATTATGCTCTTCTGCCTTCAGACCGAATGCACTCCATGATCACTTATGGTTCCTTTGCCCTTCCGATTGGGCCCAATAAGATGTTTTTCGCGAATTCGACCGGTTTCTGGGCTCGGCTTGCTGAAAACTGGCAGGCGAGTTGGATTTTGAACCTGACATCCGGAGCCCCTTCCACCATCGCGGCTCAAAGCATGCTTTACGGAAATGGAGTTCCGGATGTTGTCGGGCCCTTTGACAAGTCCAACAAATACAGTTGGAACCCAACCTCAACGGCGGGCTATCTGTACTCCGATGGCAACGGCAAGAATTTGTATACGAAGGTGAAGGACCCGCAGTGCCTCAACCCTGCTATTGTCGCCGCATCTCTTTCAGCTTCCTGTACTCTCAATGCGATCGCGAATTCCAGTGGTCAAGTTGTGCTGCAGACCCCGTTGCCCGGTCATCGAGGGACCCTGGGTTTGAATCCGATCTACACGGTGGGCACGCGAACGGCCGACCTGGCCGTTCAGAAGAGAATTCAAATCAAGGAAGGAATTAGCGCCACCGTACGTTTAGATGCAACCAATGTTTTCAACCACCCGACGCCGGGAACTGAAGGTGGATTCTTCGCTGCTGCCCCCGCGGTGTCGGACTTGAACCTGCAAAGCGGAGTTCCTTTTGGAAGTTATTCTTCCAAGGTAGGAAGCCGCCAATTCCAGCTCAAGGCCCGAGTGGATTTTTAGTTAATCCTGCAGGCGCGGTCGGATGATCGCGCCTGCATTTGCGTATGAAGCAATTATTTCCACTGCTTCTGCTTTCGCTCGAACTTTTCATCCCTTCCATAACCCTTTCCCAGGAAGAATCCATTGGCCTTCGATTGATCGAAGTCCGAAGCGAAGCGGAGGCCGCAGGCATTCGCGCACAACTTCAGAGTGGAGCTTCGTTCGATGCGCTTGCCAGAGCCCGCTCGGTCCACGGCTCTGCCAGCGCGGGAGGCTATCTGGGACTGCTGAAGCTGACCGATCTCAAACCCGAATTGCAGCGGGCGCTGAATGGTCTGGCGCCCGGCCGCATCAGTGCGGTCACGCCGCTCGACGGCGAGTTTGCGCTGTTTCAGCGGTTGACCATGGAAGAAGTAAACTGGGTCGTCTCGAATGACGCCGGGATCCAGGCATTTGAACAACGCCGATATGACGCAGCAGCCCAGAGTTTCCAGCAGGCTGTTCAGTATGCTGAGAAGCTGATACCCGCGGACTATCGGCTCGAGGACAGTCTGCATGGTCTTGCCGAAACGTATCGGCTGCAAAAGAAGTACAACGAAGCCGAACCTGTTTATCGCCGTTACATCGCAGCTCACTGGGGAGGGAGCAGCGCGCCGGAAGTGCTGGACCGGTGTTCTGCGCTGATAGCGATAACGTATTTTCACGATTCCTCGTTTGACGAAACACTGCGGAAGTTCCAGGAAGCCGTCAATCGATCGCCTGTGGGCGAAGAGCTGTATCAGGCAATGAGCGCCATACTTTTTAAGGCCCAGCTGATGCCGGAAGCAGAGGCCCTTATGGTCCGCGCTGCACAGTCGTTCCCGGCGTCCAGGGATGTTCACTTTCACCTGGCTCAACTTTATCTCGTCAGCGGAAAGCCCATGAAGGCACTCGAGGCATTTGAGCAGCTCAGCCGGATAAAAGCACCGGCGGGATTCGATCCTGCATTGGATAGCCTTCAGCAAAGCGTCGTTTATCAGAAAATTGGAAGTATTCGAGCGGAGCTTGCTGATTTTGAGCAGGCGGTGTCCGCCTACAAGAAGGCTTTGGAATTCACGCCGGATAACTCCGAAGCGCGTTTGGGTTTGGGTGATGTTTACCTGCGAGAGGGAAAACCAGACGATGCTCTAGCCGAATATGATCCGGTGGCTGCCGCGTCCCCTCAAAGCGTTCCCGCCCAATTCCGGATCGCGGATGCGAATTTACGGCGTGGAAACTACGCTGAAGCTGCAACGGCTGCCGCGAAGGCGCTGGCCATCGAACCAAAACATCAAAGGGCACGATACATCCGGGCCACGGCACTTTTGCGGATGGACCGGAAGGACGAAGGCGACAAAGAACTCGAACTGTATCGCAAACTCGAAGAGGAGACGAGGGCTGAAAGGGACCGCAGCCGGAACGTCGTCGTGCTCAATCGAGGCGCGGCGGGGAAATTTCTGGAAGGAGAGCCTCAGGAAGCGATCGACATGTTTCTCAAGATTATCGGAAGCTATCCGGACGTCTCGCCACAATATCTGAATTTGGGGATCGTGCAGAGCAAGCTCGGTCGCCACCAGGCTGCCATCGACACGTTTCAGAAAATGTTGAGTCTGGGGATGGACGATAATTTTCTGGTGTACTGGAATCTTTCCCAGGAATATCGGTTACTCGGCGATATGGATGCCAGCCGGCGTCATGAGGTCGTCTATCTTCAAAACCTCGACGTGGCGTTGCGAGATGCGCTTGAGTGGAATCTTGAATAAGGATCAAATGCGCGTTGAGATGCTTGTCAGAATTTTCGCGGCTTTCATCATCGCCGTCGTCATGACGAACGTCAGTGCCGCCTGGCAGCAGAGCGCCACTGTGGTTTATTCGAGTATCGCAGCGCAGGCGGGTATCAATTTCAAGCACGAAAACGGCGCCTCTCCGCAAAAGTTCCTGCCTGAAACAATGGGTGCAGGAGCTGTCGTCTTTGATTTTGACAACGATGGGTGGCCGGATATTTTTCTCGTCAACGGCGGCTCGTTCGTGGACAGCAAGGTTGCGGCGGCTGCGAAGCACCGGCTCTACCGTAACAACCGCAATTCTACATTTACGGACGTGACAGCGACTTCGGGCATCGGTGTGTCCGGTTTTGCAATGGGCGCCTGCTCGGCCGACTACGACAACGACGGATTTCCCGATCTGTACGTCACCGGCGTCACCTCGAACAAGCTCTATCGGAATAACGGGAAGGGCGGTTTTACCGATGTCACCGCTCAATCGAAAGCCGGCGGTACCGGCGTCTGGAGCTCCAGTTGCGCGTTTGGTGATATCGATAACGATGGCTACGTCGATCTCTTTGTAACGAACTACGTCGACTTCACCGTCGATAATAATAAGTACTGCACGGCGGGCGGAGGCGTTCGCACGTATTGTCATCCCAACGTGTACCATCCTCTTCCCAGCATCCTGTATCACAACAACGGCGATGGTACCTTTGCCGATATCACGAAACAGGCCAATGTTTACCGCACGGACGGCAACGGACTCGGTGTCGTCTTTGGAGACTACGATAACGACGGATTAACGGATATCTACGTCGCCAATGATTCCGTCCCCAACTTTCTTTTCCATAACAAGGGGAAGGGAGTTTTCGAAGAGGTTGGTTTTCGGGCCGGCGTCGCGGTGGGCGTCGAAGGGCGGCCGCTGGCCGGGATGGGCACCGATATGGGAGACATCGATGGCGACGGCCTCCTCGATATCATCGTTACGAACCTGGACAAGGAAACCCACAGCCTCTTCCGCAATATGGGAACGGGATTGTTTGCGAACGTCACTTTCGAAAGTGGCGTGGGGCAAGCCACGTTACCCTTCGTGGGTTTCGGCACCGCTTTTGTCGATTACGACAATGATGGAGATCTCGACGTGGCGATCGCAACCGGCGACATCATCGACAACGTCAAACTATTTCGCGACAACACGACTTACGAACAACGCAATCTTCTGCTTCAGAACGACGGCTCCGGCAGATTCCACGACGTCGGGTCCATCTCCGGACCGGGATTCGCATTGAAGAAAGTCAGCCGCACGCTGGCCGTTGGAGACCTGGACAATGACGGCGATCTCGATATCCTGGTCGGTAATAACGGCCAGACGGCGGACCTGCTTCGCAACGACGGGGGTAATCGCAGCAATGCGCTTCTTATCCGCACGGTAGGATCGAAAAGCAACCGGGATGGCATTGGGGCGCGTTTGAAATTGACCGTCAATGGAAAGGTTCTTGTTCGTTACGTCAAGGCAGGTTCCAGCTATCAGGGACAGAATGACCTGCGCGTTCATTTTGGATTGGGGAGTGCGCGGATGGCGGAGCGGCTTGAAATCCTCTGGCCCAGTGGCAGCGTCGATAGTTTGGAAAATGTCGAGGCGAACCAGATCCTGACGATTTCGGAAAGCCGCGGAGTCACGGCGAAAGAACTATTCCGGAAGAATTAGCATGGGACGAATTCGTCACGCCATTATCGGGGTTTTCATCCTCGTCTCGACCGTCCATTCTCAGACCCCTCAGCCCGATGCAACGCTCGATGCCGGCCTTGTCGAGCTTAACAAAGGGAACATTTTCGAATCGATCCGGATCTTCAAACAGATTCTCCGCGCGGAACCGTCATCGCCGGCCGCTTCCTTTTATTTGTCGGGAATTTACACAGGAATGGGACGTTACGGCACGGCCTATGGTTATTTGAAATCGGCAATGAAGGACAATACGGGTCAGGGTGCCTACTATCACCAATTGGGCGTGATCCGGCGATACGTGGGTTGCCGGCCCGAGGCGTTGGCCGCATTTCAACAGGCGCTGAAAGCTGGAATGGGAAAAGGCGAAGCGTCGTCCTGGCGTCAGATTGGCGATTTGCAGGAGGATCTGCTCGAGTGGGACAAGGCTATTGCCGCCTACCAGAATGTCCTGCGTCTTCAGCCTGACGATGCCGGGGCTCATCTGGCGTTGGGACGGCTCTACCTGAATCGCAACGATCCGCAACGCGCCATCTCCGAATTGCGAGCAGCACTGGGATCTGCGTCGCCTCCCGATGGAGTGTACTCGAGTCTCGGCCGCGCTTATCGTGCGATTGGCGATCTCGAATCGTCGGTCTCCATTCTTCAAAAAGGTGTCGACCGAAATCCCACCGATGAGGAATCTCTCTATATGTTGGGTCAGGTATTGCTGGTGTCCGGCCGGGATAGTGAGGGACGGCGGGTCATGGGCGAATACCAGATCCTGCAGGAACGGCTATCCCGCACGAACAGCCTGTTCGAAAACGCCATAGAACGTGCACAGTCGGGTGAACTGGATCAGGCCGAAACGCACTTGAAGGAGGTTCTTCGAATTGCCCCTCGATATGCTCCGGCATTGCAGGTTCTGGGTACAGTCCGATTGAATCGTGGTAACACCGGGGGCGCGCTCGAAATGCTGAAACAGGCGCAGTTCTCAAATCCGCTCAACTCCGAAACATATTTCGATATGGGTACCGCGTATCTCCGTTCCGGAAAATTCTCCGAAGCGCTGGATATGACCTTACGTGCGCGGACACTCGACGAAGAGGACCCTCGCTATCCGACGCTGTTGGGGGAGATCTATTCGAAAATGAACAGGATGGCGGAATCGCGCGCTGCTTTCGATCTGAGCAGGGAACTGCAATCCCGGCCGGGTTATCGGCCGACCGATCCGTACTCTTCGGAGATGCGACATCGCGACGACAGCGCAACCGTAAAAACAATCTGTGGGCAAGATGCGGACAAGTAGCACGAGAATATTCTGGATCCTGGTGATCGTTGGCGCGGCTGCCTCGGCTCTCCATTCCGAATCCGGCTTTCCCGTATTCGTCGATATCGCGGAAAAGGTGGGCATCACCTTGATGAATATCTGCGGTGGTTCCCAGAAGGATTACATCGTGGAAGCCAATGGCAATGGCGCGGCATTCCTGGATTACGACAACGACGGCGAAGTCGATGTCCTGATTGTCAATGGCTCCACGCTCGAACACTACAAAAAGGGCGGCGATCCGATGGTCGCGCTCTACCGTAATGTTGGCGGACATTTTGTTGATGTGACAGAATCGGCACACCTGCGAAAGAACGGATGGGGAATGGGATCCTGCGTTGCGGATTACAACAACGATGGTTTCCCGGATGTCTACATCACGGCATACGGACCCAATGTTCTATTTCGCAACAATGGGGATGGCACTTTCACGGATGTCACCGCGTCTGCCGGCGTGGGCGATACGCGGTGGGGAACGGGCTGCGCCTTCGGCGACTACGATCGCGACGGAAACGTCGACTTGTATGTTGCGAACTACGTGAGCTTCGATGAAAAGACCGTCCGTACTCGCGGCGCGAATGATCTTTGCCGCTACATGGGAGCGGATGTATTTTGCGGACCTGTGGGATTACCCGGCCAGCCGGATGTGCTCTACCATAACAATGGCGACGGTACATTCTCCGATGTCACCGCAAAAGCAGGTATCCGGGATCCGAACTACTACGGTTTCGGCGTCATCTTCAGCGATCTGGATAACGATGGCTGGCCCGACATCTACGTCGCCAATGATTCTCAACCCAATCTTTTATTTCGCAACAACAGGAACGGAACTTTCTCCGAAGTGGGACTGAGTTCCGGCGCCGCGCTCAACGAAGCGGGTCGTCCTCAGTCGGGGATGGGCGTCGCCATCGGCGACTATGATGGCAATGGCCTTCCAGACATCTTCGTGACCAACTTTGCTCGCGACACGAACACTTTGTACAAGAATCTTGGCAACATGTTTTTCATCGATAGCACCGTCAGTGCGGGTCTGGGCGAGATCTCGCTTCCCTACCTGGGATGGGGCACCAGTCTCGCCGATCTCGATAATGACGGCCGTCCCGATATCTTTGTCGCAAACGGGCAGGTTTATCCGCAAGTCGACAGGCTGAATGTTGGTCAGAAATACTTTCAGCGGAAGGAACTCTATCGCAACCTGGGGAATGGGAAGTTTGAAGAGATTGCGCGCGCCTCACCCGATCTCCTGATTGGCAAATCCTCGAGGGGCGCCTCAGTAGCGGACTTTGACGACGACGGGGACCTGGACATTCTTGTTATCAATATCAATGATCGTCCCAGTTTCTACAGGAACGATGGCGGTAACAGGAACCACTGGATTGGATTCCGTCTGGAAGGCACGCGCAGCAACCGAAGCGCGATCGGAGCGCGCGTCGAAATTGAGACTGGCGGCCGAAGACAGATTTCATACGTTGTCAGCGGCGGAAGTTATCTGTCCCAGAACGATCTGCGTGTTCATTTCGGACTTGGAGAGGTCACGCGAGTGGATCGCGTGCGAATTCGCTGGCCTAACGGTAACACCGAGGAAAGCGGCCCCGTTGAAGCGGATCGCGTGATCACGATCAAGGAAGCTAAAGCAGCGCAGTGAGTGCCGTGTCTTGAACTCACGCTTCCGAACCATCCATTCTTTCAGTCGACTGTTTCACTCGACGACTCCACAAGCATCGCCAGGGTTTTGCGCAACTCTTCCAATCGCCGCGCGCCGATACGATTCGCTACACTCTTTTCTGTCTCCTGGGCAAACTTCCGCACATCCCGTCCATATTGACGCCCCTTCGCCGTGAGGCGGACGCGCCAGGCACGCGCGTCGTCCGGATCATCAACCCGTTCGACGTAGCCGCCGTGCTCCAGCGAATCGACGAGAGCGCCCATCGACTGCTTCGTAATACGTGCCGTTTGGGCCAGTTCCGTCAGCCGAACTCCGTCCGGTCGCTGCCAGAGCGGCTGGATCGCGGCGGCGTGCGCGGGCTGTATTTCCTTGTAGGGTGAACCCGCCAGCCACCGCGTGTATTCTTCAATCATGATGGCGTGCGCCATTCGCAACAGCGTGCCGAGGCTCGGACCATCGCCAGGCGCAGAATCTGTTCTTGACATATTAGTCAGTGTACCTGATTATATTGATCAGGTACACTGACTAAAAGGAGTTTTTGTATGATTCATCACATATCGATACCCGTCCGCGATCCCGAACATGTAGCGAAGGTGCTGGGTGAACTGCTCGGCGGTTATGTGGGCCCGTTCATCGGCCCGATTCCCGGATCATGGGTGGCTTATGAAGATGACGGCTTTGGGACCGGCTTCGAGCTTTACCCGGAACGCACCATACTCACTCCGGGCGACGGCGACAATATGGGAGATATCCAATTCGAGGACGCACCCAGGGCGTTTGCGTTCCATGCGCTGGTGTCGGTCAAAGTGGACCGCGCCACAATCGAACGCATTGGCGCACGTGAGGGTTGGCGAACGAAACATTTCTGGAGAGGGCCGAGTGAGGAAATGCGTTTGTTCGAACTCTATGAGTTCTGGATCGAGAATCGGATCATGATTGAGCTTGCGACGGAAGACATGCTACCCCGTTATACCCGGCTCACCACCGCTGCGGCGCAAATGGAGCTGCTTGCCCGGAGGACACCGCAGACAGCCAACCGGTAGGCGCTATCGATGACTGCGCACACTCTATCGTCCACGTTAAATGGAGTGGAAGATTGTGCGCAGGCATAGACCGCACCTTCAACGCGTCAGGTCTAATTGGATGGCGGCGTTGAGCCCGGTAGCGGCGCTTTCCCATCCAGGGCCAGCACCAGCAGGTGTGCGGGACGCGGCGCGGCAGGTGCACCACCGCCAACTGCAACTGCTCCACCAGCCTGGCCTGCTCCACCGGCTCCGGCACCGGCTCCGGCACCACCTCCACCGCCTCCACCACGACCAGCCCCTGCTGCGGCGCCTCCGCCCTGGGCGGCAGTGACGGCAATGTACTGTTTGCCATCGATGGCAAATGAGATCGGCGGGCCCATTTGGGTTGTACCGAGGTTGATGGCCGCAAGCTTTTCACCGGTGTCGGCGCGGTAAGCGATCAGTGTGTCGTTCACGGATGAAAAGACCAGATTGCCGGCGGTGGAAATACTTCCACCTGCAAACGGACCGGCGCTGCCTCCGGGTGCACGCCATCGTTCTTTGCGAGCAACGGGATCCCAGGCGTAAAGCACGTTTCCGCTGACGCCATCGGGTCCGATTTCCGGCAAAGGTGCAGCCGGTACCGCGGGTGCGGGAGCGGGCGCGTTACCCGTTGCGGTGGCCGCTGCCACTGCTGCGGGAAGGACGTCGTTGTTCGCATTTGCAGGGGGTGCCCCTCGGTTGCCGCCTCGCGCTCCCCCGCCACCTCCACCGCCCGTTGCCATTTGCTGCCTGCCACGCTGCCCCGGCTCAATGATGGTCGACTGGGGAACAAAATTTGGATCAGCTCGATATGTATAACTTCCGCCTGCGGTGCCGGGGAAATAGACAAGGCCCGTCGCCGGGTTGTATGTCCATGGCTGCCAGACATGGCCACCGGAAGGGCCCGGCTTCACGACCACCGCGTCTGTGCGATACAGCGCGCCCTTATTCACAATCGCTTTTCCGGTTTTGGGGTCGATGCCGGAGGTCCATGAAACTTTCGTAATCGGATCGGCGGAAATCAACTCGCCCGTTTTGCGATCGAGTACATAGAAGAACCCATTTTTCGGAGCATGCATGACCACCTGGCGTGTTCGATTGTTGATCCGTAAATCGGCGAGCATCAGGTCTGCGATAGAATCGTAATCCCAGTTGTCACCGGGAACTTCCTGGTAGTACCACACCATTTTCCCGGTAGCGCCGCGCACCGCAAGGATGCTGTTGGCATACAGATTGTCGCCCGGACCTCGATGCATATCCGTCCATGGACCGGGTTGGCCTGTGGCGACATAAACGATGTCATTGTCGCCATCGTACGCCAGGCCGTTCCAGACGCCGGCTCCGCCTCCCATCTTCCACCAGTCGTTGCTCCACGTCTTGGCTGCCGCGGCAAGTTCCGGATGTTCGAATGGCTTGGAGGGATCTCCGGGAACCGTGTAGAAACGCCAGTCGAGCTTGCCGGTCTGCGCATCGTAGGCGGAAAAGAATCCGCGCACGGCGTATTCGCCGCCACTGACTCCAATGATGATCCGGCCGCCTTTAATCACACGCGGCGCCATAGTGATGGTGTATGCCTGATTGTCCGGCGACACGCGCACTTCCCAGAGCACTTTACCCGTCACCGCATCCAGTGCTCTCAATCTTCCATCGACGACCGGTGCGATGACTTTGTCTTCGTAAAGGGCGATACCTCGATTGACCACGCCACAGCAGATTCGGGATTGCCACACCGCCTGATCGACCGCCGGATCCGCGCGCCAGATTTCCTGATGCGTTCGCAGATCGATGGCGTATGTGATGCTCCACGGGGTTATGCCGTAGAGCACTCCGTTGAATATCAGAGGTGTGTTTTCCTGATGCGTTTGCGGATTTCCCGCTGCCAGAGGAAGCTCGGCCGACCATACCAGTCCGAGGCGACTCACATTTGTGGCATCGATTTCCTTCAGCGGACTGAATCGCTGTTCGGCCCAATTGGTGCCATAGGCAACCCATTCTTCGCCGGTTTTGCTTCCGGTTTTGAGCAGGTCGTCATTCACCCGTCGAGGCTGCTGAGCCAGGCCCACCAGGCCTCCCAGACTTACCATGACAACAAATGCCAACCGCCAGTTCCAATGATTCCGCATCCGGACCATTTGCTTGTCCTCCAGTTCGATGTCCATGCTCAAATTCATCTGCACCGCATATATACTCCGGCCACAATCCGTTGGCAAACGCAGACCGTGACCAGAGGAAAGTCATGAGACCCGGAGTTTTACTCATCGCTGTTCTGTTGTCCTCGGCAGCACGCATTGTTGCCCAGTCCAATTCGAATACAGCGCCGGACAACTTTCCCTTGTCGTTGTGGACGGAGCACCGAGAGATTACCCAGATTCCATGGGCCGTTTCCGTCGGTAAGGCATATTTCAGATCGGATCTTCGGCAGGAGTTGCAGATCCGGGCTTCCGTCAGGCCGGTGGATCTGGAGAAGAGTGGCGTTACCCACGACCTGATCTTGTTCACTCGAGTGCTGAATGGTGCAACTCCCATCGCTCCCATTCATTCCGCTGCCCCGAGCGTCTTCACACCGTTTCCGGCTCAGCTACCCGCAGGCCTTGGCGCCAACTGGACACAAATCGCGATTGTCAGGCCAGGACGATACAAGCTGGAGTTGGCGCTGCTGGACCGAGCGACCGGCCGCTACAGCACTCGATATGAAGATGTCTTCGTTCCCGGGAATGCATCGGATCCCCTGGAGCAATCTCTTCAAAGTTTTCCCGTGTTTGAATTCGTGGAAATGGTCAAGCCGGAAGACGTGAATGAAGTGCGGCGCTTCCCAAGCCCAATATCGTCGCCGCAAAGTATTTCGGGCAGATTGAATGCTTCCCGAATGACGGTGGTGACCGCAAGGGACATGGGCATCCCGACGGATCCGTCGCCATCCTTCGTTATAGACAAGGCCGTAACGATGCACCTGTCTGTGATCACGATACTCAGTCCTCCGGAAGGTGCTCTGGATAACGCTTATCGCTTGTCGGTGTTTCAGAACAATCTCACGGGCTTTCTTTCGGTCTTCAGCCGTCTTGATGTGGTCCATGGCACCTCGCAGCTAACCGCAATGGATCTGACAAACCGAACCCTCGAATTCGATCACCGGGATTTGAAAGTCGTCACGCGCGAAATGCTGGAGGGTGCCATTAACAAAGATACGAGCACGGTTTCGATTGACGCTCTGGCCGGTAAGGCGGATCGCGGCCGGTTTTTTCGAGATGTGTTGAGAGCGCGGTTCGAAGAGGCCGAGAACGAGACCACTGGCGCCGAACATGTCATCCTTGTTGTGGCGGCACGTTCCAATTTTCCAAAAGGTTCCAGTGTGCTGCCTTTAAAGCCGGAACGAGACTGTCATTGCCGTGTCATCTACGTTCGGTTTGCCCTGGAGCCGAATGAATCCGACGACATCGATCGACTTTTGAAACCGTATAAGCCCCGGGTATTCGAACCGCTCGACTGGCGGGAATTCCGCAGGGATTTTGCCGTGATCTACGAACAGCTCGTCCGTTAATAATGGGACGGGAAATTTCTCATTTGTCGAAGGTAACAAAAGCCTCCTTCCAGAAATGACAAATGACAAATTCCCCGCTGTGATGAGTCTCTCCAATATCTTCTCAACTCCATCGTTGGAAAGTGACGATGTCTCGGTTAAGCTTTAACGTTTCCCTGGAGGACCGGCGAAAAACGAAGAGATGGCTAAAGAAGAAACCTGGACTGTTCAAGACTCCGAAGAGCTGTATCGCGTCAAGCTTTGGGGGGAATCGTATTTTTGCGTCAATGCCGAAGGTCACCTGGAGGTTCGGCCGGTCCTTGGAGATCCCATCGGCATTGATCTTTTCAAGGTCGTTAAGGATCTCCGTCAGCAGAGAATCCAGTTCCCGCTGCTGATCCGTTTTCAGGACCTGCTTCGCTCGCGCGTCGCGGAAATCAACACGGCGTTCCGGAGGGCCATTGAAGAGTCCGGCTACCAGAACTCCTACATCAGCGTGTACCCCATCAAAGTGAACCAGCTTCACGAAGTGGTTCAGGAAATCCTGGAAGCCGGCCGTCCGTTTGGTTTTGGTCTGGAGTGTGGTTCGAAGGCAGAGCTGGTCGCAGCGCTGCCGCATCTGGAAGACGATCGAACGCTTTTGATTTGCAATGGCTACAAGGACGGAATCATGATCCGTCTGCTGCTGATAGGTCAGCAGCTCGGGAAGAACGTCATTCCCATTCTCGAGAAGTATTCCGAATTGCGTCCACTGATGCTTCAGGCAAAGGAACTCGGCATCGTTCCAAGGTTCGGAGTGCGCATCAAGGTATCGGCAACCGGATCCGGAAAGTGGGCCGCATCGGGCGGAGACAGTTCGAAGTTCGGAATTTCCATCACGGAACTCGTCAAGCTGCTGGAAGACGTCAACACCTACGGCTTCGCGGATGGGTTCAAGCTGCTTCACTTTCACCTGGGAAGCCAGATACTCGATGTCCAGAACCTCAAGCAGGCGGTGAAGGAAATTGCTCGTGTGTACGCCACGCTGAGACGCAGGGGATTGGACATTCAATATGTCAATGTCGGCGGCGGCCTTGGGGTCAACTACGAGGCTGGCGAAGTTACGTCACCGCACGGAATAAACTACACGCTTGAAGAGTACGTGAATGCGGTGGTGTATTCGGTGAGGGAAGTGTGCGATGCCGAAAAAGTTCCACATCCCATTCTGGTTTCCGAAAGCGGTCGCGCCCTGACCGCGCACCATTCCGTTCTCATCGTCGAAGCGATCGCGGCCAACGTTCGAGATGTTGCTGAAGACAACATTGTTCCGGAATCGGCAAGCCACCAGCTTGTAAATGATCTTTCGCGGCTCCTCGGATCCGTAACGGACAAGGGCGCTCGCCGAAAATCTCTTCCTTTTCTGCTTGAGGTCTTTCACGACGTTGCCGAGAAACGTCAGGAAGTCAGCACTCTTTTTGAGCTGGGTTATCTGACTCTGGAGCAGAAGGCATTGGCTGAAAGGTTCTACTGGGCAACGTGCGAAACCATCAATCGCCTGGTTCAGAAGCGGAGCCGCGAATCGCTCCCGAAGGACCTGCAAGCCATGCAGGAGCAGCTGAACGACCAGTATCTCTGCGATTTTTCGGTCTTTCAATCCATTCTCGATTACTGGGCCATCGGTCAGGTGTTTCCGATCATGCCCATTCAGCGCCTGAACGAATATCCGAGCCGTTTGGCAACGCTTGTGGATTTGACCTGCGATTCGGACGGCAAGGTTGATCGTTTTATTTCTCCGACGGGAACCAAGAATGCGCTCGAGTTGCATCGTCTCAATGAAGGGGAGCCGTACTACCTCGGCTTCTTCCTGATGGGCGCCTACCAGGACATTCTTGGGGACATCCACAATCTGTTCGGCAGGGTCACCGAAGTTCACGTCTATGCGGATGACGAAGAGCCGGACAATTATTTTGTCGAAAAGGTAATCAAGGGGACAACGGTTCAGGAAATTCTCGCGGTCGTTCAATATTTTCCCAACGATCTGCAGCGCCGGATGGAGCAGCTCATTCAACAGAAAGTCAAAGATGGCCTGATCCGTCCGAAGGTCGGCGTACAGCTTCTGGATCAGTACAGCAAGGCTTTCCATGAATACACGTACCTCGGGCCACGCGAATCGTTGGGGTCGGACGAGCCGGGAAAATAGCGGGACCGAAATCATCCAATGGCAAGACGAAAGGTAACGGTTGTCGGCGCAGGGAATGTGGGTGCGACAACGGCACAGCGCATTGCAGACAGGCGGCTTGCGGACGTCGTCCTGGTGGATATCGTGGCCGGAGTTCCCCAGGGCAAAGCGCTGGATCTGACAGAGAGCGGTCCTGTGGAGGGCTATGATTGTCGGATCACCGGGTCCAATGACTATCGGGAATCGGCGAATTCGGATGTCGTGGTGATCACGGCGGGAGTCGCGCGCAAGCCCGGGATGAGCCGCGATGATTTACTGCGAACGAATTACGACATCGTCCGGGACGTCACGGAACGGGTCGTGAAGCATTCGCCGAAATGCATCATCATTGTGGTCAGCAATCCGCTCGATGCCATGGCGCAGACTGCGTTCCGTGTCAGTAAATTCCCCAGGCAACGTGTGATTGGAATGGCGGGCGTGCTCGATTCCGCAAGGTTCCGTGCGTTCATTGCCATGGAGTTGAATGTCTCCGTTGAGAATGTTCATGCATTCGTACTTGGAGGACACGGAGACACGATGGTTCCACTGCCGCGGTATTCGACCGTATCCGGCATCCCAATTACGGAACTCCTGTCGAAGGAAACGATTGATCGTCTGTCTCAACGTGCGCGGGATGGCGGCGCCGAGATTGTGAAGCTGCTCAACACGAGCGCCTGGTATGCGCCATCGTCTTCCATTGTTGAAATGGTGGACGTCATACTGAATGACCGCAAAAAAATTCTGCCGTGTTCTGTATTTCTTGAAGGGGAATACGGAATCAGCAACCTTTATGTTGGAGTCCCCGTGAAGATGGGAGAAAAGGGAATCGAACAGGTGATCGAGATCTCCCTTACCAACGACGAACGTGTGGCGTTGCATCGATCTGCCGCGGCGGTAAAGGAATTGACGGATCTGCTTGGAGTTTAGAATTAAGGAGTGATCATGAAAAAGCCTGTGCGCGTTGCCGTGACCGGAGCTGCCGGACAGATCGGCTACAGTATTCTGTTTCGTATCGCGAGTGGTGAAATGTTGGGGAGCGATCAGCCGGTGATCCTGCAGCTGCTCGAAATCCCGGACGAGAAAGCGCAGAAGGCTCTTCAGGGCGTCATGATGGAGCTGGATGATTGCGCGTTCCCGTTGCTTCAATCGATGGCTGCAGCATCCGACCCCATGGTGGCGTTCAAGGACGTCGAAGTGGCGCTTCTGGTCGGCGCGCGTCCACGAGGCCCGGGAATGGAACGCAAAGATCTGCTGGAAGCCAACGGAGCCATATTCGTTCCGCAGGGCAAGGCCCTGAACGCGGTGGCGTCGCGTGAGGTCAAGGTGCTCGTGGTGGGAAATCCCGCAAACACGAATGCGCTGATCGCGATGAAGAACGCGCCTGGGCTGAAGCCGACGCAGTTCACGGCCATGATGCGCCTGGATCACAATCGCGCACTCACGCAGGTCGCGCAGAAAACAGGGAAGCCGGTCAGCTCTGTAAAGAAGATGACCATCTGGGGAAACCATTCCGCAACGCAGTACCCCGATCTGTTCAACGCCCAGGTCGATGGTCAGAATGCGGCGAAGCTCATCAACGATCAGGCGTGGATTGAAGGAACGTTTATCCCAACGGTACAGAAACGCGGCGCCGCGATTATTGAAGCACGCGGATTGTCATCGGCCGCATCGGCCGCGAATGCCGCGATTTCGCATGTTCGCGACTGGGTTCTTGGAACCCCGTCGGGGGACTGGATCTCGATGGGCGTTCCATCGGACGGAAGTTATGGAATTCCCGAAGGTGTGATGTTCGGCTATCCCGTAACGTGTTCCGGCGGCCGCTATGAAATTGTGAAGGGCCTGGAGATATCGGAATTTTCAAAAGGCAAGATCGAAGGAACTCACTCGGAGCTTACGAAGGAGCGCGCGGATATCACACACCTGCTCGAGTAGAAGAATTCGAGGAACGGATCGGACTGGGAATCGTGGTAGTGGCCGTTCGCTCTTCTTTTCAGCAAGGTCGCTCATACGAACGGTCCGACTTCAGAAGCTGAGAAATATAGCGTATGAAGAATTCAATGACGCAGGATCAGCGTTTCGCAAAAATGACCTTCGCGTCCGTCTATCCACTGTATCTGGCCAAAGTGGAGAGGAAGGGCCGCACCAAAGAAGAATTGCATCAGGTCATAAAGTGGTTAACAGGCTTCGATAACAGGAAGCTGCAGGACCTGATAAAAGAAAATGCTACTTTTGAAATCTTCTTCCAACGTGCTTCGCTAAACCCCAATGCCCACCTCATCACCGGCCTGATCTGTGGTTACCGTGTGGAGGAAATCCAGAATCGTTTGACGCAACAGGTCCGGTATTTGGATAAGTTGGTGGATGAATTGGCGAAGGGCAGGAAGATGGAGAAGATTCTGCGCGGCTCGTCGAGTGCTGAAGCTGCGTTGCTGTAAACGAACGATCGCTGGCCAGGCGTGTTGATTTGTGCGGCTGCGGATTGGAGGACGGCCCGACCACGCCGAATCATTGCTTCGATCCCGATCTTCCCTCTCGCCCACGAAACGTCGAGTTCTGGACTTTCTGGCTCACAATTCAAATCGTCAGACATCCTGGTTGATAGTTCCCTCCGAAGTTCGGAACTCCGCCGTCGACGGGACACGCCCATATGAAAGCGGTCATCAACGTGGTGGACACCCTATCTCAGATCGAGGAACAAATTGAATTTACGGAAAAGGAGAAACTGCCGAGCCTTCGGAACAGTGGGCCTTGGGGGCGGTAACAAACCGGCCAGGGGGCGGTAAGCATTTTATGTACACGAAGTATTGACAGCCAGGCACGTTCCGTAGTCTTCTGCCGCATCGGTCCAGGAGAATCGGACGAGCAGACTCGCCCGACAGGGCCGAAAAGGAGGTTTCATGAACCAGGTCCTTGTCGACGGTATCGTTTCGGATATTCAGCGCGGCTCAGAAACACAGGGTGGTGGCTCCACTTTGCGTGGAACCGGAACCATTCAGGTTTCCACAAATCAAATCATGACAATGCGCATTGGCAACAAAGCCGCCGAGCTCAAAAGCAAATCCATGTTCATTGTCAAAGACGGTGAACGTGTCATCGCTGCAGGAACCGATAAGCAGGGCGTACTCAAGATAGGCGCTGCCTGCAACCTGTCCGCGGGCACCTACTATCGCCCGCCCGTGATGCTCGGCTGGGTCATCGTTGCCTGTTCGATCCTTCTTGGCATTCCTTTTTCATTCATCATCATTGGACTGCCCATCCTCGCCTTCGGCGGTTACATGATCTATGTGGTCCTCGGCTGGAAGAAGAGCATTGAGATGGTGGACGAAGCTGCACGCCAGGCGAAACCTCTTCCGGCGAGTTAGGATAACCAACGGTTACGGATCGAACAGGCTTTCTCGCCGACGACACTGTGGAGATGTCTTAGGGTTTTGCTGCGCTGCTGATGCCGAGTTGTTTTTGTAGTGCAGACCGTTCGATTTGCAGTTGATCGTATCGACGATCCGCTTCTGCGCGCTGGCTGCTTCCTCGCGCGGAGCTTAGCATTTCGAGTGCGACCTTGTTGAGTTCCGCCTCAATTTCGCGCAATCGCAACTCACCTTCGATGCGAGTCGCGGCCTCGCCGGCAGGAGCCAAACGTGGAATGAGGCCTTGTAATTTTTGCCTGGCCTCTTCGATCCGAATACGCGGCAGCAGCGATTGAGCTTCACGATACGCCGCAAAATCTCCCATACCCGGATCCGCCCCCTTGTCGAGGAGCGCTTCGACGATTTCGAATTGTTGCCAGTACACCGCCGAAGCCAGTGGATATGTATCGCGGGCCAATCCCATCCCAGCAAATGTTTGCAGCGCCGAATTGACGTCGATGGGATGTTTCAGAAGCGCACGGACCAGATCCACATTTCCCTTTTCAATGGCGCGGCCAAGCAGCGTCGTCTTCACCGGGCGAATACCCCCCGGCACTTCGTAGGTGTGATTCAAGTCGACGCCCCCGGCGACGAGCGCCTCGACAACCTCCGCTGGATTGGAGGTGTTCAGGGCCAGCATCACCGGCAGCGGTCTGCCTTGAGACACGGCCTGAACGGGCGACATCCCTCCCGCCAGGAATAGACGGAGTGAGCGCATATCTCCGGTCTTGACGGCTTCGAGAAAATTGTCTGCAGTCCAGGTGACTCCAAGATTGGCCAGTTCTTTTCGAGGATCGTCACTGGTCTCCTTCTTGGTCGTTTCCAGAACCTTCGTTATCGATTGGACCTCATTATGGACAGCGGCGACTTCGGTATGCACGACGGCGACGTCCGAACGAAGTCCATTCAATTGGGGAACCAGTGTCGCAAACACGCTCACGGGTTCCGAGGCCGGTTTCCCTTCCACTGCTTGCGGCCGTGCCACAAGCACCTGTCCTCCCCATGTCAGCAGGAAAAAAATACTGGAGATGACGGCCAATTCCAGGACATCGCGAGTAGCGAGCATCGTGAACGGCAACTCTTTGGGGATGAGCGTTAGCTTATTATTCGCGTCGCGCGCGGTGAGTGGGACGTGATGCCGGCTAATGGCGAGGAAAACGAAAAGAAAAATCACACCAACGCCGATAGATATCATGGCGCCCAGGTGGACCGCGTCATGGATTGGGGACACCACGTCGCTGTACACCGCGAGCGCTGCGCTCATCAATCCGAACACGCTCTGTTGTTTCAGCCGGTGTCCCGCAGAAAGCCAGCTGAACCGTAACGCTTCCGCGAAAATTCCCATATTCTCCTGCGCTGCCGCACGCCTTAAACACGACATGATAAGCCCAGTTCATCCCTGAATCGCAATCCCAGTAAGAAATTCTGAATCCGGGAGATTTCCAGCCTTCCGGCCTATTGCTGAGGTCCTCGAAAATCTTTCCTGCTTGTTGATTTCATTTCAATGTCGCGTCTAAAATGCAACCGCACCCGCCTGACATATTTACGGAAATGGAGGCCAATATGAAGACGTTCGTGATTTCGTGGAGTTTCCTGTTCGTTATTTCAATCGCCTTGGCTCCGCACAGCAGTTTCGGTCAATCAATTTCTTCCGGACTCGGAGCTACGTCGATTGGACCTGGTATTCAAAATTTTGCGGATTGCCAGACCCAGGTCATCGGTCACCGCGAAAAGCTGATCGCGGACCGTATGGAGGCGAAGCTCGCGAAATCTCCCGCCTTATCGGCGGAGGAACGCGCGATCTGGACCGCGGATATTCAGGCGCTCCGTCAAGTCACACCGAAGCAGACAACTTTCAAAGCACCAGATGCCAAAAGCCCGCAGCATTACCTGCTGGGATTGACCGACGACGAACAGGTGTCCATCAACTCCATGCACAATCGGTATTCGCAGGAAAACAATCTGGCTTGTGAGCAAAAATTTGGCGGGATGAGCCGTTATTCTTCAACAGCAGATAAGTCCACGCAGGCCCAGTACGAACAGGACCTGCGCAAAAATTTCCAGACGCCCATCGATATCGCAACGATTCCCGTCGGGCCGCTCCCAAGCCCTTTCCCGAAAACCCCGGCCCAGCAGGCGGCAGAACGACGAGCCGCCCAGCAAGCCACTCGACAGACGGCGGCACAGTCCATGACCGCCTGCACGGACGCGGCCAAGGGACTACGTTTGAGCATCATGGCCGACAAGATGCAGCTCAAGCTCGATGGCAGCCAGGGACTTTCACCCAAAGATCGCGCGGATTTCGAAGCCGACATCAAGGCAACACGGGACGCCGCGGCAAAAGGCCTGGATCAGATCCCTCCCGTCGATCCGAGTAATCCCAACCGGGCCCTGACTCGGCTCACATCACAGGATCAAATCGACATGATTTCCGAATTCGGCACGCAATACATGGCGAAGATGCAGGAGTGCACGAAGCGCTGAGAACACGTGGCTCTGATGGTCAGGGCGGTTCCGCACTTGAATCCGTTGTCGCCTTCCTTATTATTTGTCGGACCGGAGGAATGCCAGAATCGCATCGCTCAATGCCGAGGTGGGCTGGCCCTGACCGCATTTGTCGATGCTGGCTTCAAGCGACGCATGTCGACTCCAGCAATGATCGAGCCCGTCGAGCTGGCCAAACGTGGCTGTGCCGCGAGAGGACCTGTTGACGATTGCGACGATCTCCTTGCCGCGGTTGGTGTATGGATCGTTGTCATACTCGCCTTGTAGTACCTGAACGCGCGTGTTCGCTTTAGCCCAGGCGTTCGCCACATCAACCGAAGCGAATTCGCGGAAGAACCGTTCGCTTCGGCCTGGGTAGACGGGCGGTGGGCCCGATGACGTCCCATACACGCTGATTCCCGCGACTTTTGTTTCCGCCGCCAGAAGTGGAGCGAAGACGCCGCCCAGCGAAATTCCAAGAAGATAGATGCGGTCCGGATCCACTGAAGGATGTGATCGAAGCGATGAAAGGGCCGCCTGATAGCCAGCCAGTTCTTCCTTGTAGCCGATCGAATCGCATGGTGGTCCCTGGCTGTCTCCAATGCCGGACTTTTCAACCCGCATCGTGACAAATCCCTGTGAGCCGATTGCGTGCATCAAGCCCGGTTGAGCCAAATTGGGACTAAATGGGGTATCGATCGAACCACATCCTCCACCTGGGATCAGCAGTACCGCAGGAAACCGGCCGGTTGAGGGTGGTGACGGAATGGAAATTATTGTTCTTAAGCGAACATCGGGAAGAGCGACAACCGATCCATAGCGAATTGTGGCGTTGGCCATTTGTTCCAGCGGCAATTGCTTGAGCGTCGCGTTTATGGTGCGGCGATTCGAATCTCGTCGTAGATCGATTTGGACGGATTCTCCGCTGTGATGACCCGCGATCGTCGCCACGACAACATCAGGGGTAGTCGCGGGGCGACCGTCAACCGCCTCGATGACATCGCCCACGATGAGTCCCGTGGCAGCGGCGGTGGAATCCGGCGCAACGGAAATGACACGTGCCCCTCCATCGGCCTTCTCCAGACCCACGCCAAAATACCCGCGGCGTGGAAGGACGTCATTTACAGATTGGGCAAACGCGGTCTGACAGAGATTCCAAAGAACAAGGCTTGCCAGGAGAAGCCGGCCCGGTGATTTCATCGGCGGATTATACAAAATATATGTCCGTCTTCGTGGGCAGAGTGTCGCTCTTCGGTTCAATGACAATTGAACAGTGACAAATCACTTCAGTTCCTCTCATGAATCTGGAAAATGTCATCGTTCAGTGTTCAATCGATTAGTCGCGAAAAACCGAACCATATAGTCGCTTTTTTGCGGTACTTTTCGCTGTTCCCGAGTGCTTGTCTTATAGATCCGGGATGAGGTGATCGCGGTTGTACGGTGGCTCGCAATGTTCCGGAAAAGGGTGATGCGGAAATTTGCGCCGATAAGCGTCACGTTCATCAGCACTCGCGTAATATTTCATGTACACGTCGATCGCTATTTCTCCTTGTCCTGTGAAATCGATATACCAGCCGCGACTGAAAAAATCCGGCGTGACGGTTTCACCACTCTTCGCCGTGTACCAAAGATAGGCGTAGACCTGCCGGTCCGATAAATGGTCTGTATTTATCGGAATGATATGAAGACTCACCAGAGCCTGGATGGCATCCCACATTCGGTGCGTGAGATCAATGTCGGCTAGTTCGTCGGGATCCGACAGAACGATTCCAGCCTCTGCCAGACGTTCCAGAAGGGGTTGTCGCGATGTCTGCTCGAACCAGAGGACGCGTTCGAGAAAGGATTCTTCAATTTCGGGTGGACAGTCCGGAATCGAAGAGAAGAATGATTCGTCCCCGACAACTTCACGGATCTGTTTCTTCAATTGCTCGATGTGATCTTTTTTATCGGTGCTCATACGATCGCTCAAGCAATTCCTGTGCCGTAATGATTCATGTCGCCGGGTCATTAGAGGAAGACAGGCCATGGGATCCATAGCCGGATAGAACGTTCGTGGTTTCCGGCTTCAGCGCCGCGTGGGTGTGAGTACTCGTGCGGAAAATCGCAATTTATCGCTTCAGATACTTCGCGAAGAACTCTGTTCGCAGTTTGTCGGCAGCGGCGTTTCTGAATCCATGCCCTCCGCCTTTCACCGTGTAGAACGTGACAGGCACTTCAACTGCTTTTAGAGCGGCCGCAAGAAGAACACTTTGTTGATAAGGGACGAGTCGATCGGCATCACCGTGTGCGATAAGAAATGGCGGAGCGCCAGGACTGATGTAGGTTATCGGATTCGCCGCAGCCACCTTCTCCTTGTTCCGTTGGATGGCACCGCCGATAAGCCGGGATTCGGGTGAACCGGGAGCATCGTGTCCCATACCGTTCGGCAGTTTGTGGGCATCCATCTGGAGGAAATCCGTGGGACCAAACCAATCTGCAACCGCCTGGATACGACTGGAGAATTCCAGGTTTTCACCCACATCGAAAAGTTTGGTATCGCCCGTCGTGCCAAGCAGCGCGACGAGATGTCCTCCTGCCGATGTACCCCACGCGCCAAAACGATCCGGATCGAGCCGGTACTTTTCCGCATTGCGACGCAACCAGCGTATTGCCGCTTTGCAATCCTCGATTTGCGCCGGGAAGATTGCGTCCTGGCTCAAACGATAGTTCAGCGAAGCAAACGCATATCCATCGGAAAGGAATGGCGCAGGATTCTGATCTTTCTTGTCACCGCGCGTAAACGCACCGCCGTGAATGAAAACGATAAGCGGGACTTTCTTGTTGCCTTTCGGCAGATACAAATCGAGTTTCTGATGCACATGACCGTTGGTCACATACTGAAGATCGTGGAGTGCGACCGTTCCGCCCGGCAAGGAGTCCGATCCTGCGGCGGCTCGTTGTCCTCGGCGGCCCTGAGCCAGCAAGGCGGAGGCGGAGATCATTGAAAAAGCGAGACAGAAGATGAGCCCAACTTTGGTTACGATGCGCCAGTTTCCGGATTTATACATCGGCCATTCCGTCTGCGGCCTGGTTTGAGAATCAGGAATCGTGCGATTTCAGGCGTCCGATTTCACGATTCCTGATGCTGAAGGCGCCTACCGCGCGGCGTCGACGATCTGGGTAATCGCGTCCTGGTTCACCTTGATGGATTTTCCATCCTGCATTTTCTTCTGCGCATCCTGCACCCAGCTCGAGAAGTACATTTCGCGCTTCGTTGACAGAAGAGCCGCGCGAGCAGTGTCCAATCCCTTCTTCACTTCTTCCGGATCCAGGGGCTTGCGCTCCTTGACCGCGAACACCAGTGTTTTTGAAGCAACCGTGCTGGGCGTGCCAGGTTTTCCCAAAGGCAGGGAGAAGATTTCCTTGTCGCGATCGGCAATTGCTCCAAACTCCGGTAAAGAGCCACCTCGCGAAATCGGTTCGCTGGTCTTGACGTCCATTCCGGCAATTCTGGAAAGTGTGGCCAGATCCTTCCCAGACTTGACCGCTTCCTCAACTTCCTTTGATTTTTCCGCTGCGAGTTGATTGGCTTTTTCGAGTTTCACGTCGGCAAGAACGCGTGGTTTAGCTTCATCGAATGACGCATCATGCGCCGGCTGAATATCCACAACAGAAGGAATGGCATAACCTTCATCGTTCTGAACGGCCATACCGATTTCATTTTTCGCCAGGCTGAATATCTGCTTGATCATTTCCGACGAATTGCTGAGCTGCGGAATAGTCTGCCCCGCCGAAATCGGCGCCGTTTCGCGGACTTCCGCTTCATATTTCTGGGCGACCGCATCGAAATTCTTGTTGGTCTTCAATTCTGCCGCGATCTTTTGCGAAACCTCCGCAGCCTGGGCGGCGCCCTTGGTGCCGAGCACGATGGAGCGAATGGCCTCCTTCATTTCCGTGAACGGGCGGAGGCGCGCTTCCTGCTTCTTGTTCACCTTGATGATGTGATAACCATATTGAGTCTGCACCAGATCGCTGATGGCGCCGACTCCAAGACTGAATGCCGCCTTTTCGAATTCAGGAACCATCTGGCCGCGAGGGAACTCTCCGAGATTGCCGCCCTGAGTCGCAGTGCTGTCTTCGGAGTACATCTTCGCCAGAGCGGCAAAGTCTTCGCCTTTTTTCGCTCGCTCCAGGACGGAGAGTGCCTTGGTCCGGATAGCCTCGACTTCTTCCGGCTTCTTTCCCTCGGTCTTGAAAAGGATGTGCTGGGCTCCAACGGTTTCCTTCAGCCGGAAGTCTTCCTGATGCTGATTGAAATATTCTTCAAGCTCTTTGTCCGTTGCTGTGGCCTGTCTGTGATACTTCACCGAATCCACGAAAATGTATTTCGCCTTGCGCGTCTCGGGCATTTGATAGCGGGCCTTGTTCTTCTCGTAGTAATCCTTCTGGTCCTGATCCGTTACCGTTACCTTGCTTTCAAGTTTCACCGGATCGATGACGAAGTAATCGATCTTTGCTTTTTCGTTTTTCTTGCGGTATTCGTCTTCCGCTTCCTTGTCCGAGATTGTGATGCCTGCCGTCAGGAAGCTCATCAGCTTCTCGCTGAGCAGCTGGCTTCGGATGGAATCTTCAAACTCCGGAATAGTCATGTTGTTCTGTTCCAGTAACGCCTGATAGCGCGCCTTGCCGATAAAGCCGCCGCTGTCGACGAAAACCGGATAGGCGAGTACCTTGTCCTGAACTTCCACGTCCGACACCCGCAGCCCGAGTCGTTTCGCTTCCGCCGCGATCACTTTCTGGGAGATCAGATAATCGAGAACCTGTTTATCAAATCCGAAGGCGCGCAACATTTCAGGTGAGACCTGCGAGCCCATACGTTGAATGTTATTTCGATATGCAACCTGGAATTCCTTGGCAGACACGGTCTCGGATCCCACGCTTGCAACATCGGATGAAGTCACGCCGGAGCCCATTCCGGTGAACGATGGAATATAGGTCCAGACAAAGATCACGACGATGACGAGAAGCAACCATTTCAGTTTTGAATGTTGCCTTCTCATTAAATCCAGCATGCAAGCGCCTCCTGGGAACCCGAAAATTAATCTCCGATGTTAACAGAAAAGTGTTGGACGTTTCCTTTGTCTTTTGCCTTATGATCGTCAATCGGATCAATACCTTCCGAACTCGCGATGAATTATGAATCAAATGTGTCTAACAAATGTAACGGGGAGTCTCACAGCAGCTCATGAATTTCCGACCTCTTTTTAGCCTCTTTTCCAGCGATCTCGCCATTGATTTGGGAACAGCCAACACACTCGTATATGCCAAAGGGCGAGGCATTGTCGTCAATGAGCCTTCCATCGTTGCGATCAACAAAATCACGAACGAAGTCGAAGCAGTCGGCAAGGAAGCAAAGGACATGCTCGGCCGCACACCAGGGAATATCGTGGCGATCCGGCCAATGAAGGATGGTGTCATCGCGGATTTTACCGTAACCGAGAAGATGCTCACCTACTTCATTCAGAAGGCGCACAGCCGAAAACTTCTGGTGCATCCGCGGATCGTGATCGGTGTTCCGTCAGGAATCACGCAGGTTGAAAAGCGAGCTGTGCAGGATTCGGCCTATCGCGCCAAAGCCAGTGAGGCACATCTGGTGGAGCAGGCGATGGCGGCAGCAATCGGCGCCGGACTCCCGGTGACGGAGCCCTCGGGCAATATGATTGTCGACATCGGCGGTGGCACCACCGAAATTGCTGTGATCTCGCTGTCCGGAATTGTGTACGCACGATCCGACAAGGTTGCCGGAAATGAAATGGATGAAGCCATCACCCAGTACATCAAGCGCAAATACAATCTTCTGATTGGAGAGCGGACCGCAGAACATATCAAGATCCATATCGGGTCGGCTCACCCGCTGGACCAGCCGCTCACCATGGAAATCAAAGGCCGCGACCTGATGGAAGGTGTACCCAAGAGCGTGAGTGTTTCCGATGAAGAAATCCGAGAAGCACTGGATGAGTGCATCAACATCATTATCAATTCCATAAGAGTCGTATTGGAGAGAACTCCTCCCGAGTTGTCTGCCGATATCGTGGATCGCGGCATCGTGCTGGCTGGAGGCGGAGCGCTGATCAAGAATCTGGACAGGCGAATTCGCGAAGAGACGGGCCTGCCCGTGACACTTGCAGAGAACCCGCTGTCGTGTGTGGTGCTGGGCACCGGCAAGATGCTGAGTGATTTTGCGCTGCTGAAGAGAATCGCCATTAATTAGAAGTTCCAGGTCCTGATCCCATGCGGACAGTCATCGATTCGAAGAAGCCGGCTTGGATTACACTTGCGGTCGCGCTCGTGTTCAATACTCTTCTGCTTTCCGCTCAAAGCAGCAAACATTTCGACACCAGTTTCGTTCGCGTCTGGCTGCTGGCTTCTCTCGGTCCGTTTGAGAAGTTGGTGGATGCCGGCGTCGAAGGTGTGGAAAACATCTGGAGCGGATACATTGATTTGATTCACATTCGTCGAGACAACGAGAAACTGCTTACCGAAAATGGCCGGCTGCGAATGGAGGTTTCGCAGAACTCCGAAGATGCGCTCGAACTCGCCCGGTTGCGCCAATTGATGGAATTGCGTGCCACACCGATTGGAAAAACGGTTGTCGCCCGCGTTATCGGAAAGGATCCCTCGCAGGGCGGGCAGAACATGACCATCGACAAGGGTACTAAAAGTGGAATTGGACGGGATACGACAATAATCACGAGCGACGGCGTCGTGGGCCGCGTGATTTTTACCAGCGATTACTTCTCAGTGGTTCAACTCATCATTGACTCTCAAAGCGCGGTCGGTTTCATTGTCCGTTCGTCGCGGAGGCTTGGAATCCTGAAGGGGACCGGACGCGCCGAACTCGAAATGGAATACATCGATGACGACAACGATATCAAGCAGGGTGACGAATTGATCACGTCCGGTCAGGATCAGATTTACCCAAAGGGAATTCCCCTGGGGGTCGTCCTGTCTGTCGGCCCGCGGCAGGGAAACTTTAAAGTTGTTCGCATTCGACCCAATGTTAACTTTGGACGTCTGGAAGAGGTCCTGTGCATGACGGATCATCTTCCAGAAGTGTCGACGGGTCAGGCCCCGTGAAGGAACGGATCACCACATACGGACTGGTTGGGAAATTTGCGCTCTCTCTTTTTGCCGTTGTTGTGATTCAGGGAATACTGGCATACCGAATCCGGGTTTTCGGGTATTTCGACCTTCCGCTGATTCTCTCGATCTATTACGGGTTTACCCTGGGCCGGCCGGTCCCTTCGGTGATCATTGGGACCTCGATTGGACTGCTGCAGGATAGTCTGTCGGGAGTTCCGATGGGAACGAATGGGTTCAGCAAGACGCTCATCGGATATCTGGCCGCGACGGCAGGCAGCAAGTTTGATGTCGATTTACCGGTCACCCGGGCAATTGCCATCTTCTTGTTTACGGTCGGAGATGGGTTCATCATTAGTACTTTGGGTCTTATGACGGGTTCGGCGACAAATTCGGTCTATAACCTTTTCTCGAACTGGCTGGTCACAGGCGTCTTCAATGCGCTTCTGGGCATGCTCATGTTTGGATATCACGATCGGGTGACCCATGCAGCATCGTGACGGCCTGGAGCTTCTTCGCTCACGCGTCAGCATTATCAGTTACGCCGTGGTCATCGTTCTGGGTGTGCTCGTCTTTGGGTTCTGGCAACTGCAGGTGGTTCAGAAGTCGCATTACGCGGATCTCGCCGATAAGAATCGAATCAAGGAAATCCGCCTGGTCGCCGCCCGTGGAAAAATCTACGATCGAAATCACAAAATCCTCGCGGACAATCGGCCTTCGTACAACATTGTTTACGTCCGCGAGAATAGCCCGCACAGCGTCGAACAGACTGTCGCCGCGTTGACCACCGGACTCGGCATGTCCGCGGAGGAATTGACTCAGAAGATTGATCGCAAGAAGAAGGATCCTTCCTATCAGCCCATCACGCTCAAGGAAGATGCGGGGACCGGGGATGTTGCATACGTTATGGCTCATGCGTACGAGTTGCCCGAAGTCAGCGTGGAATTTCAGCCTCGCCGGCTGTATCGCGAGGGACAGGTCGCGGCCCATGCCTTGGGGTACATTGGAGAAGTCACCGAAGCGCAACTACAGGAATCGTCGGATCTGAAGCCTCGGGATCTCGTCGGAATTGCGGGTTTGGAACTCGTCTATGATTCTGTTCTTCGAGGCGTCGACGGCTCCCGACATGTCGTCGTGAACAACAGCGGCCGTGAAATCGAAACCCTGCCAGATGAAGTGAAGCCGATTTCCGGTCATGACATTTACACGACTCTTGACCTGGATCTGCAGAAGGCGGCTGAAGACGCGATTGGAGACAGGGTTGGATCGGCGGTCGTTCTGGACCCCCGGTCCGGTGAAGTACTTGTTCTGGCCAGCAAGCCTTCATTTGATCCCAACCATTTCGCCTCGGGAATCTCACCATTCGAATACAGGCTTCTCATGGATGATCCCAATCATCCGTTTGAAAATCGGGCCATTCGAAGCGCGCAACCCCCGGGATCCATCTTCAAGGTCATCGAAGCTGCCGCTGGTCTGGAGTCCCAGACCGTTACGGCGCTGGATCACGTCTACTGCAAAGGTTCGGAAACATTTAACGGAAGATCTTTTGGGTGCTGGAAGCCGGCCGGACACGGGAACGTCGGCATGTACGAAGCGATTGTGAACTCCTGCGACGTGTATTTTTATAATCTTGGCAAGACGCTTGGTATCGATAAGATTTCGCAGTTTGCGTTGATGACCGGGCTGGGTCGAAAAACCGGAGTGGATTTGCCTGGCGAAACTACGGGGCTAATTCCATCAGAAGGTTGGAGTCAGCGAGTGAAGAGAGTGAAGTGGGCACTGATTGACACTATTAATCTCTCCATCGGACAAGGCAAAATCAATGTGACACCGATTCAGGCAGCCTGGGCCGTCGGAGGACTCGCGTCCGGAGGCCGACTCAAGCAGCCGCGTCTGGTTCAGCCCCAGGAGTTGCGACGCAGTGGGTTTGAATCCCCGGATGTCGGGTATCAGACTTACACCGTGAGTGAAGACACTGTGGAAACCGTGGCGAAGGCGATGTGGGGCGTCGTCAACGATGGGGGCACAGCAACATCCGCTCGCGTCAACGGTTTTGATGTCGCTGGAAAAACAGGCACGGCTCAGGTCGTCAACAAGAGCATTTACAAAAAGGGAAGCGAAAACGAAGATCACGCATGGTTCGTGGGCTTTGCTCCATATCGCAATCCTGAAATCGTTGTTTCCGTATTGCTCGAACATGGCGGCCACGGTGGCGAAGTATCCGCGCCGGTGGCTCATGCGGTACTGGATATGTATTACCAGAAGAAAACCGGACACTTCAACGAAGGCACCGCGCAAAAAGTGGCCAGCCTCATGTCGCAACCCTGATGCGTCTCCGGGACATTTGGCACGACTTTGACTGGACGTTGTTCTGCGCCATCCTGGTTCTCTCCGCAATCAGTCTGATCGAAATCTACAGTGCGACAAAAAATTCCCAGTTCGAACATTACGCTGCGCTGAAACAGCTGGTCTGGATCTGCATTGGAATTGGTCTGCTCTTTATCGTCGCGGCTTTGGACTATCACATCATTTCCGAACAGATTCCATTGCTTTACATGGCCGGTATTGGGGTTCTGGTCTACACGCTGGCTCTGGGCCGAACGGTGTCGGGCTCCCGAAGCTGGATCGTCATCGGGCCGATGAGGCTTCAGCCTTCGGAACTGGTGAAGGTGATTGTTATTGTCGCCGTGGCGCGCTATCTGTCGGAGTTGCGGAACGTTCGTTATTTGAATCTGGAACAAATGATCAAGGCTGGCCTGATATGCGGAATTCCGGTCGCTCTCGTGGCCATGCAGCCGGATTTGGGAACGACGATTACGTTCCTTCCGATTCTCGGCATCGGGCTTCTTGTGCGTGGAATAAAGCCGCTGACGTTTGTGATCATGCTGGTCTGTTTTGTGCTTGCATTGCCCATCTCCTGGCCTTTTCTGGGTCAGCACCAAAGAGATCGAATCACAAATTTCGTGAACCCCGAACAGGATCTGAAAGGGTCCGGATACCAGGTGAACCAATCCAAGATCGCCATCGGTTCCGGAGGCGCTCTGGGGAAAGGGATATTCAAAGGCAGCCAGAATCAGCTGGAGTTTCTTCCAACACGGCACACCGATTTCATTCTTGCAGTCGTTGGCGAAGAGATGGGCTTCGCCGGTGTGGGGCTGACGCTGGGTCTGCTGGGATTTAT
>Ga0157375_10000445_pt1 | contig 37477 bp, 32 predicted proteins | sample M35metaG_FD_115311 | JGI IMG/M metagenome (GOLD analysis project Ga0157375, IMG submission 115311) | Miscanthus rhizosphere microbial communities from Kellogg Biological Station, Michigan, USA - M3-5 metaG | ecosystem: Host-associated > Plants > Roots > Rhizosphere > Soil | place: USA: Michigan... | reverse complement strand
GAATTTGAAGACATCCCGATATCCGTTGCAGGCGCCTCGATGGTTTTTGTTCATGACATAGCAACGGTGGCCGATGCAATGGATGTTACCGTAGACTATGCATTGATCAATGGCAAGCGATCCGTTTACATTCCAGTCGTCAAAACGGCTGATGCATCAACCTGGTCGGTTGTGCAAACATTAAAAACACGATTGCCGGAAATGCAAAGTTTGTTGCCGAATGACGTAACGATTAGTTATGAATTTGATCAGTCTGTGTTCGTGATCAATGCGATCAAAAGCCTGATGACCGAAGGTGGTCTGGGTGCTTTATTAACGGGCCTGATGGTGTTGCTTTTTCTGAGAGACTGGCGCAGCAGCCTGGTGGTGGTTATTACGATTCCCGTTTCGATCCTGATCAGTCTTTTGTTTCTGCAACTTGCAGGACAAACGATCAATATCATGACGTTAAGCGGACTTGCATTGGCCATTGGCATCCTTGTTGACCAATCGACTGTCACCATCGAAAATATTCACCAGCACCTTGAAATGGGCAAGTCGAAGCGAAGGGCGATACTGGATGCATGCCAGGAGATTTCATTTCCACTTTTACTGATCCTGCTATGCATTCTAGCCGTTTTTGCGCCCTCATTGGTGATGAATGGTGTTCCGAAAGCGATGTTCCTTCCATTGTCCATGTCGATTGGATTTGCGATGATCGTTTCCTTTTTTGCGGCGCAAACACTGGTGCCCGTCATTTCAAACTGGCTGCTCAAGCCGGAAAAATTCATTTACAGGCATGATCAACCACACGCGCATGCCGGTCTTGCAATGGATGCAGCCGAAATAAAAGAAATTGAAATGCATACTGCTGCTGAAAAGTCGCACCCCGATGAGAATAATTTTTTCCAAAGATTGAAGTTGCGGCTATCGTCGGGCCTTGATGGCTGGATGAAATCCAGGAAAGCGATTGTAGTCTGTTACCTGGTTTTATTTGTAGCCCTGGCAGGGATGGGTTTTTATCTGATAGGTAAAGATCTTTTGCCGAAAAACAACAATGGACAATTGCAAGTGAGGATCCGTGAACCCGACGGGACAAGACTCGAAAAGACCGAAAGGGACGTGAAACGGATTTTGACAATAATGGATGATGCTGTGGACGGAAATATTTCGATCAGCTCCACATATATCGGCCTGGTGCCGAGTAGCTATGGTTCCAGCAATCTCTACATTTTTAATAGTGGAACCCACGAGGCCCTGCTTCAAATTACATTGAAGGAAAAATTCCGGCCCAATCTCGATTTGTTGAAAGATGATTTGCGCAAAAAAATTGCACGGGCTTTTCCCGCCATCAGGCTTTCATTTGAGCCCATCGAGTTGACGGAAAAGATCATGGCCCAGGGCGCCGCAACACCCATAGAGGTGAGAGTGGCTGGAAAGAATTTTGACGAAATGAAAAGCTATTCAATGAGGCTTGAATCTGAGCTCAAAAAAATTCCATACCTCCGCGACGTCGCAATCGCGCAGCCCCTTTCTTTTCCAACCATCAAAGTGAGAATCAACAGATTGCGGTTGGCCCAGATGGGACTCAACCTGACAGAAGTCGCCAAAAGCATTACAGATGCAACTTCTTCAAGCAGGTTTACAGAAAAAGTGCAGTGGCTTGACGAAAAGGCTTCATACACATACCAGGTGCAGGTGCAGATTCCGGAATACCTTATGAATTCCTTTGATGAGCTGCAATCCACGCCACTGGTTAGGGGCAGTGCCAGGCCCGTGCTTTCTGACATCGCCGATTTTTCTGTCGATAGTTTGCCGGGCGAATATGATCGCGCCGGTCCACGGAGGTTTCTTACGGTTAGTGCAAATATTTTCAAGAAAGACCTGGGGTCGGCAACAACTGATGTTCAGCAGGCGGTTGTGGCTCTAGGAGAACCCCCGCGCGGAATGGTAATTGAAGTAAAGGGTATGTCATCCTTACTCACCGAAACATTGTCATCTCTCCAAACAGGATTGCTTACTGCAATCATTGTTATTCTTTTGTTGCTGGCTGCGAACTACCAGTCCCTGGGTATGTCGCTTGCAGTTCTTACAAGTGTCCCAGCGGTGCTTGTGGGGTCGCTTACCTTGCTGTTGATGACAGGTTCGACTTTGAATCTGCAATCCTATATGGGAATCATCATGAGTACCGGGGTATCCGTTGCCAATGCCATATTAATTGTGACTACAGCTGAGTCGCTGAGGATGAAATATAAGGACGCTTTCAAAGCCGCTTCTGTCGCGGCGAGTGTCAGACTTCGACCCATCCTTATGACCAGTATGGCGATGATCGCCGGCATGATTCCGATGGCCAGTGGCTTTGGAGAAGCAGGTGATCAGTCGGCTCCACTTGGGCGAGCCGTAATTGGGGGATTGATCGCCTCCACCTTTGCCGCCCTGCTAATCGTGCCCCTTGTTTATGCATGGGTACAAAACAAAGCATCATTAAAATCAAAATCACTTTTGCCCAAATCCTGATAAGATACTATTTATGAAATCAATTCTGTTTTTGTTGTTAATGGCTATTGGGTTCTGGGGATGCAACGCGGACCAGGCTTCTGAAGAAAAACACCATGCTACTGCGCGAACCGAAAAGCCGTCTTATCAGTTGGCAGAAGTGGAACAAGGAGGTGTAGCCGCTGTGTTAAGGTTACCTGGTCAATTGTACGCATTCCAGGAAGTAAGCATTTTTCCCAAAGTGAATGGCTATGTCAAGGATGTCTATGTGGATATGGGCACGAATGTAGTCAAAGGTGAAATATTGATGGATCTTGAAGCTCCGGAATTGGAACAGGCAGCCAACCAGGCACGCGAACGGTATGCAAAAAGCCAGACGGATCTGCAATTAGATAAGGAAAAATTGAACAGGGTTTCTGAAGCAGCCCGCACCGCCGGCGCTGTTTCTCCATTTGACCTTTCAACGTTGAAATCAAAACTGGAGGCCGACAGCGTGTTGAGCAATGCGGAAAGGTCAAACTGGGAATCCCAGAAAACCATGCTTTCCTATTTGAAAGTGACCGCGCCCTTTTCAGGTGTGATCACGGAAAGAAATGTACATCCAGGGGCACTGGTAAGTGCGTCCTCCAAAGAACGACCCATTCTTGAGTTAAAGGAGGTTGACAAATTAAGGTTACAGGTTGAAATTCCTGAAGACCTGATTCCATCCATCCAGGGGAAGGACACGATTTCGTTCTTTGTAGCTGCCCTCAAAGGAGTGAAACTAACGGGATACATCAAACGAATTTCGAGTAACCTGGATCCTCAGTTCAGATCTGAAAAAATTCAAATTGACGTGATTAATACCGATAACAAACTTTCGCCCGGCATGTATGCGGAAGTTCTGATTGCTACGGCCGGAAACGCAAGGGCCGTACGCGTGCCAAAGTCGGCAATTGTTACCACTACCGAACGGAAATACGTGTTGGTGGTAGAAAACAGTCAGATTAAAAAGGTGGATGTCAGCGTCGGGAACACGGGACTGAACAGTGCAGAAGTGTTTGGAAAATTGTCGCCTGGAAACAAGGTGATCGTCAATGCCAATGAAGATATTGCCGAAGGGCACGCAAATTAGAACCTGAACTGCATTCGGAAAGTAAACACATTGTCCTTCACGTCCTGAGTGAAGCCAGCAGCCTGCGTGCTTTCGTTCCGCACCAAATCATAATACAGGACAAACTTGAGATTGGGTGTGGCATACCAGACTCCGCCAAAGCCCCAGGTATCAAACCGAATGTTGGCGAAGTTGACATGGGTTCCCGGCTTGCCTATTTCAATTCCCAGCCATTGAAAGCATCCCTTTTCCAATATCCTTGGTGGTATCGATCATGTCCATTAGAAGCTGGGAATGAGCGAATTGGGCATAGAAGACAAAAAGCAGAATTACAATTAGCCTGTATAGACTCTTGTTCATAAATTTACCTTAAGCAGGGCAATAATAACCGGAGGCAATATGGCTTCTATGTTAAGAAATCATTAACAGTTGTCCTGCTGTTCCTGCCGGGAGCAAGAGATTTAATTTTGCGCAAAATTTCTAGATATGGCTTTTCACTCCTTCATGAAATTATTCTTACCCAAGGACCGGATCTTCTTTCAACTCTTTGAAGATGTGGCGACTACAGTATATCGGATGGGTAAGAAACTTGAAGAAGTGGTGCATGAACCAGACTTCGACCGAAGGTCATCCCTGATCAGGGAAATTGAAGACCTGGAACACGTCAATGATGACTATACGCACAAGATATTCACAGAGCTCGGCAAGAATTTCATTACGCCCTTTGATCGCGAAGACATCCATTATCTCGCTACAGCACTCGACGACATCTGCGATTACATATATGCGTCCGCAAAGAAGATCAATTTTTACCGCGTCAATCCCAATGACCAGGGCATTCACAAGATGACCGACCTGATCTTGCAGGGTTGCGAACAAATCCGCAATGCGGTAACTGAATTGAGGAACATGAAAAACATGCGGCAAATCACCGATGCATTGGTAAAGATCAACAGCATCGAGAACCAGGCCGACGATATTTTCGATATGAGCATCGAGCGACTCTTTGCAACGGAACCCGATGCAAAAGAAGTGATTAAGAAAAGAGAGATCTACCAGGTCATGGAGATCGTGACTGATAAATGTGAAGATGCAGCCAACGTGATTGAATCCATTATAGTCAAATATGCCTAAAAAATGGAAGCCTGAACAGTCAACCCGAATCAATCGTTCAGATTCACATTTTAAATCTCCAGCATGACCTTACTCGTTATCATTATAGCTCTTGCACTGATCTTTGATTATATTAATGGTTTTCATGACGCCGCAAACTCCATTGCGACGGTTGTTTCAACAAAAGTATTGACGCCTTTCCAGGCTGTAATTTGGGCAGCCTTTTTTAACATGGTTGCTTTTTTCATTTTTAAAGATCACAATGTCGCAAACACCATCGCAAAGACCGTAAACAAGGATGTGATCACGCTGCATGTTATCCTTGCCGGACTTATCGCGGCAATCATCTGGAATCTCCTGACCTGGTGGTACGGAATTCCTTCTTCTTCATCACACACGCTGATAGGTGGTTTTGCAGGGGCAGCCATTGCCCACGCAGGGTTTTCCAGCATCAACATGGAATATGTGATCAAGATTGTTGCATTTATCCTTCTTGCGCCATTAATCGGAATGGTCATCTCGGCCTACATTACGCTTGTCACCATCATTAGCAATATTTGGCTAAAGTTGTCAATCATCATTATTTCTGTTGCAGCCACGCTCATATTTATTCCTTTCAACCACGTAATCAAAATATGCTTTGTAGGCTTTGCCGCGATCTTCGTTCTTACTTATTTATTCAATGAATTCAGAAGGCATCCCAGCGCATTTAAAACAGCGAACATGTATAAGCGCTTACAATTGGTTTCATCGGCCGCCTTCAGCGTGGGTCATGGTGGAAACGATGCACAGAAAGTAATGGGAATTATTTCCGTGGCTCTTGTTGTTCATGGTATCATTCCTGACATAAAGAATATGCCCGTGTGGGTTCCTCTTGCATGCTATGCGGCTATAAGCCTTGGAACGATGAGCGGTGGCTGGAAAATTGTGAAAACGATGGGAACCCGGATTACAAAAGTAACACCACTGGAAGGCGTAAGCGCAGAAACGGCTGGCGCTATTACTTTGTTCATGACTGAAAAACTTGGCATCCCTGTTTCCACCACACATACGATCACCGGATCCATCATTGGCGTGGGTGCCACCAAACGTCTTTCGGCAGTTCGCTGGGGCGTGACCGTTAACCTGCTTTGGGCTTGGATCCTGACTATTCCGGTGAGTGCGGTGCTCGCTGCGATCGCTTACTACATCATCCATTTTTTTGAATGATGAAACGTTTTCTTAACTTTCCTTTCTGCTTCCTTTTCATATTTTTTTAGCCATCTTTGTCCCAAACAATTACCCATGAAGGGCATAATCCTCGCAGGCGGCTCTGGTACCCGGCTTTATCCCATTACATATGCGATCAGCAAGCAAATCATGCCTGTGTACGACAAGCCCATGATTTATTACCCCCTGTCAACGCTGATGATGGCGGGCATCAGGGATATTCTGATCATCTCCACACCTGTTGATCTTCCACTCTTCAGAAATTTGTTGGGTACGGGTGAACAATTGGGAATGCAATTCAGCTATGCGGAGCAGGCAGAACCCAACGGTCTCGCACAGGCATTTGTGATTGGAGAAAAATTTATCGGCAAGGATAATGTGGCATTGATATTGGGCGATAATATTTTTTACGGTAGCGGTTTGGGAAGAATGCTGTCAAAGAACACGAAACCGGAGGGTGGTATCATATACGCATACGAAGTGAAAGATCCCGAACGATACGGAGTTGTTGAATTCGATGCACAGATGAAGGTAAAATCGCTCGAGGAAAAACCCTTGAAACCGAAGAGCCGCTATGCCGTACCCGGAATTTATTTCTACGACAACCAGGTGGTTGAGATTGCGAAAAATATCAAGCCCTCGGCCCGCGGCGAATATGAGATCACAGATGTGAATTTGAAATACCTGGAAATGGGAAGGCTGCACGTGTCTGTTTTGGAACGAGGAACAGCCTGGTTGGACACCGGCACTGTGGATTCATTGATGCAGGCCTCTTTGTTCGTGCAGGTCATTGAGCAAAGACAAGGCATAAAAGTTGCCTGCATCGAAGAAATCGCATATAGAAATGATTTTATTAATAAGGATCAGTTGAAAAAAATTGCCGAACCGCTTATGAAAAGTGGCTACGGTCAATATCTGATGAACTTAGTATCTTGAGCCCCTAATCCATATTACGAATGAAAAAAATCCTGGTTACCGGCGGTTGCGGATATATTGGCGCCCACACCATTATTGACCTGATGGAAAACGGATATCACGTAATTTCTGTCGACAACAATTCGCGTTCATCCACACGACTGCTGGAAGGCATTGAAAAAATCAGCGGGAAAAAAATCAAAAATTACAAGGTTGACCTTTGCAACTTCGATGACACCCACGCTATTTTCCAGGAGAACGACAATATCACGGGCATCATTCATTTTGCTGCATTTAAAGCGGTAGGGGAATCGGTTGAAAAGCCGTTGCTTTATTATGAAAATAATTTATCCGGTTTGGTGAACCTGCTGAAGTGCGTTGAAGAGTTCGAAGTCCCTTATTTTGTTTTTTCGTCTTCCTGCACCGTATATGGTAATCCGGATCATATCCCTGTAACAGAAGATACACCCACCAAACCCGCTGAGTCTCCTTATGGCTCTACGAAGCAAATGGGAGAGGTGATCATCAAGGATTTTACAAAAGCAACGACCACCAAGACCGTCCTGCTCAGGTATTTCAATCCAGCTGGTGCACATCCGAGTGCGCTCATCGGTGAACTGCCTTTGGGCAATCCCAGCAACCTGGTACCGGCCATTACCCAAACCGCCATCGGAAAGCTTCCGCAGTTGCTGGTTTACGGTAACGACTATCCGACGAGAGATGGTTCAAATATCAGGGACTACATTCATGTATCCGACCTGGCGCGTGCGCATACACTTGCGCTGAAATACATGATGGATGGAAAGAATAAGTCGGCTTGCGAAATTTTCAACCTCGGTACGGGCAATGGTGTATCGGTGCTGGAAGCGATCGAGGCCTTTGAAAAAATGAGCGGCGTAAAACTCAATTATAAAATCGGTCCCCGCCGCCCCGGCGATGTGATCGCCATTTATGCCAACAATGACCGTGCACACGCGGAATTGGGTTGGGATACCCACTATTCCCTGGATGACATCATGCTTACGGCCTGGAAATGGGAATTGAAACTGAAGGAAGACGAAAAGTTGTTTTCGGGAAAAAATATTGAATTGAATTAGCCCCTGTTTCGCTCCAAAAAATAGAGCGTCTTTCCACAGAAAGACAGAACTTCTCCTTTACTTTGTGCCTGAAAAAAAACAGCATGCTTAAAGACATACAGCCAACCGGCCAGAAGGACACCCGAAGCGGATTTGGAGACGGAATTCATGAATTGGGAAAGACAAATCCAAATGTGGTTGCATTGACGGCTGACCTTGCCGGTTCGCTGAAATTGAATGCCTTTATGAAGGATTTTCCTGATCGCTATATCCAGGTTGGTATTGCAGAAGCAAATATGATGGGTATTGCCGCAGGACTAACCATCGGTGGAAAAATTCCATTCACAACCACCTTCGCAAATTTTTCTACCGGCCGCGTTTATGATCAGATCAGGCAGTCGATCGCCTACTCAGGAAAGAATGTAAAAATTTGCGCATCCCACGCCGGATTGACACTTGGTGAAGACGGTGCAACACACCAGATCCTGGAAGATATAGGTATGATGAAAATGTTGCCGGGCATGACGGTGATTGTTCCCTGCGACTATGCACAAACGAAAGCAGCCACACTCGCCATTGCGGACTACAAAGGACCCGTCTATTTACGGTTCGGGAGACCCGTTTGGCCCATCTTCACCGATGGGATGTCATTTGAAATTGGAAAAGCACAAAGCTTATCAGAAGGATCAGATGTAAGCATTTTCGCTTGTGGTCACATGGTATGGAAGGCCGTGGAAGCCGCAAAAGTTTTGGAAGAAAAAGGCGTACATGTTGATCTCATTAACATTCACACCATCAAACCACTGGATGAAACTGCGGTTTTGAATTCAATCAAAAAAACAAAATGCGCTGTCACCGTTGAGGAGCACAATATCATCGGAGGTTTGGGTGATAGCATTGCCCATACTGCAGCGAAACATTTTCCCGTTCCCATCGAATATGTGGGCACGAAAGATACTTTCGGCGAAAGCGGCAAGCCTGTTGAATTGTTAAAAAAATACGGTCTTGACACGATTGATATTTTGAATGCAGTTGACAAAGTGAGAGCACGAAAATAGCAGGCGCATTCGTTTAAACTTTTTCCCCGAAAACCAATCTTACAATTGGTTTTCTCGTTTATACCCCAAATTAACAGCATGGCTATCCATCCGGATGACATAGAGTTATTAGTTCAATTCCGTAACCCTGGCACTAAGGAAAAAGCATTCACCGCCATTCTCAAGAAATACCAGGAAAAATTATATTGGCATATACGCAGGTTGGTTGTTGACCATGAAGACGCAAATGATGTTTTGCAAAATATGTTTATTAAAGTGTGGAAGGGCCTCGACAATTTCCGTGAGGATTCTCAACTTTATACCTGGCTGTACAGGATCGCTACCAATGAAAGCCTTAGCTTTTTAGAACAGCAGAAGAGAAGAAGCGCCGTGTCTATGGATGAAGAGGAGAACAGTTTGACAAATAAGCTGAAGGCCGACAGGTATTTTGACGCCAACAAGCTGGAATGGAAACTTCAGTTGGCTATTCAACAATTACCTGAAAAACAAAGAATTGTATTCAATTTAAGATATTATGATGAAATGCCATACGAGGAAATGAGCAGGGTTCTTGAGACCTCTGAGGGAGCCCTCAAGGCCAGCTATCATCACGCGGCGAAGAAAATAGAGGATTTCATCCTTAATCATTAAACTTTAAAGAAATAACACCGTCTTAACAGATAATGCCCAGGAATGCAGAAATATTAAAAGAATTGGCAGAGATCAGCCCGGCCGTTGCTAACCTTGATCCCAGCCTTCCTTACCAGGTGCCAACCGGGTATTTTGAAGGGCTCGCGGATCAAATTTTATCCATCGTCAGGTTTTCTGAAATCACCGACGCCGCGGAAGAGTTAAAGCTGATCTCGCCCGTTTTGCAGGATATTTCCAGATCGATGCCCAACTTCGTTCCGGCTGGTTATTTCAATGGAATAGCTGACGATTTTTTTTCCAGGCTGATTGAAACGAAACCAGAATCGGTCGACGAAGAAATAAAAGCAATTTCGCCGCTCCTCGGTGAACTCAGAAAAAAGCAGGTCTTCGAAATTCCGGAAGGATATTTTAACCAGGTGCAGGACGCAATCAACCTCTCAAGGGAGGAAGATAACAAACCTGAAATAATTCCAATTTTTAGTAGAAAGTCATGGTTGCGTTATGCAGCCGCTGCAGTCATCATTAGTTTCATTACCGGCGGCGTCTGGCTCTTCATTAAACAAAACTCTAACCCCCAGACCGATACAGCTATTGCAAAAACAAACGATAAACCAAGGGTGAATGATTCTACCCTAAGGTCGGCACTTCCCATGGTGAGCGACGATGCCCTTGCAGCATATCTGGACAATGAAGAACAAGCGATAGGTCCAATTGTCACGGATGAGGATTATGGCAATTCGATGGCCATCCTCAACGCCGATGAGTCGGACTTCAATTTTTTGTTACATGACATTTCAGATGATGAAATTCAGCAATATCTTAAGGAGAATCCCGGATCGAAAGACGATTTGCCAACCAATTAAACCCTAAGAAAGATGAAAAAGATTTTTTTTCTCCTTGGATTTGTTTTTCTCGTTAACATGTTTAGTTTTGCGCAGACCGGCGACGAACCTAAGGATGGCACGAAGAGAATCGAAGCAATAAAAATAGCCTATCTTACCAAGGAACTTGATCTTAGCCCCGAAGAAGCAAAGGCATTCTGGCCGGTTTACGACAGGTACACCAACGAGATTAAATCAACCCTGAAGGATAGCAAAGACGACGATGTTTTGGTTCGCCAGCAAAAACTGCTGGATATCAGGAAAAAATATAAGAATGAATTTGTGAGGGTCCTCTCCCAGGAGAGGGTGAATAGGCTTTTTATGGCCGAAAACCGTTTTGCAGAGCTCTTAAAGAAGGATTTACAGGAAAGAAGAAAAAATCAGATGCGGCCCAATAGAAAGGGTTTTTGATAAAGAAAAAATTTACCTAATTTTAACTTGGTGTTTTTCATAGGTTAGCAACGGCTGGCTCTTTCTAGAGCTGGCCTTCATTTTTTTTGGGGGTGTTGGTAGGAAAAATTCTTGTTCGTTGTTCGTTGTTCGAAGGATAAACGCATCAAGAAATAATTATTGCAAATGTGAACAGAATGTTAACAGCCAAGTATAGACGCAGTTTATTAACGAACAACAGACAACGATTGACGAATCAATTCTTACTCACCGGATTCTTCACATCGTGATAAAACAAAAAGGTCCAATGCTCTTGTCTCCCCTGCGCCCACCACTGATGCCTTAATTCCATACATTTTTTCCCGTCATAGTCATACTTCGCTACAAACCTGCTCTTCATCTGCTGCAATTGCGGTGCATCGTCACCACCAAAAAATACGATTTCATCTCCTTCGCTGATCCAGAACACCTGGTGAAACGGTGAGTGTGCACCCGTACATTCGTACCTGATGTAATTATCAATCGTTCCGTTTCCATTTAACAATTCCACCTTGTCGGATCCCTTCAAAATTTCAAGTTCCGAAGTGATGTAAGAAGGCTCGCCTTTTTGAAATGCAAATTCCAGTTCCTTTTCCTGGATATAATGAACGGCATGTGGAAAACTGAGGTATTGGCGCTGCAACATCTTGTCTTCAACGCCAACGCCACCCGCGTGATCCTTATGCAAGTGACTCATCAATACCTTGGTCACATCCATCGGATTGAAACCCGCTTCAACAATATTGTGATGAATCTGCAACACACCGTCGGATCCTGCGAAGCCAAGTCCCGTATCCAGCAATATCAGATCGTGGTGTGTTTGAATTAGAAAAGGTTGCACTTCAACCAGCAAACTGCCCTTCGACCTGCTTTGTAACTCATCCTTAGCCGGGTCAAAGGGAATAAAATATTTCGTCTTGTCAATGGTAAATGTTCCTTCCGAAAGTGGCGTGATTGTCATGGATAAAAAATAAAAAATGGCCTCCCTATAAGTTTTCACGCACCTTAATACCGTCTCTCTTTACGATATATGCAGGTATTCCAACAACTACACAGTTATCGGGTACATCCTTAACCACCACGGCATTCGCACCTACGGTAGAATTATTCCCGATCACGATCCCCCCAATTACTTTGGCCCCTGCTTTAATGGCAACATTGTCTCCTATGATGGGCGCATCGGTTTCATTAGAAAAGCCAATGGTAACCTGCTGATTTATCCAGCAGTCCCTTCCAACAGATTTGGCGGCTATAATTGTTGCAAATCCATGCTGTATAAAAAGCCCTGCGCCAATATCGGAAGTATTGATGAACAGGGTGTTCATCTTGGGACAAAGAAAATTGATGAAATGTCGGCTGCGTCCAATCCTGTAATAAAACAAATTCCGGAATTCGGGAAAATAAGTCATTAAATAAATAAACCCCCCGTAGATCCCTTTTTCTGTTCGGACCAGTTGCAGCCAACGGGATATTTCATATTTAATGACCTTCTCGTTTTTGTGACTGGCTAGTATGATCAAGTGTGGGATGAGTCTAATGCCGGATATGAATAATACTATTTTTTTGACCATCGTTTTCGTGGAATGGCTGGTAAATTACTCAAAACAAATCAAAACTTTGTATGGCGGGAATTGGTAAAACGTGCACTACCTCAAAACCATTTGACGATCTGCGTCCAATTTTATCAAAATAAACAACAAGGCGGTAAACGTGAGCAGGGCGGTCCCACCATAACTGAGAAAGGGAAGCGGAATACCAATCACGGGCATCAATCCAATGGTCATACCCATGTTGATGAGGACGTGAAAGAAAATGACAGACGCAACACCGTATGCATAACATCTACTGAACACACTTCGCTGTCGTTCCGCTACGGTCACGATCCGGAATAACAAAAATGTATATAGACTAAGCAACACGAAGCTACCAATGAATCCAAATCCTTCGCCTACGGTGCAGAAGATGAAGTCCGTACGCTGTTCAGGTACAAAATCGTAACGTGTCTGGGTTCCCTTGAGCAATCCCTTTCCTGAAAAACGACCGGAGCCTATTGCAATCTTGCTCTGTTTCACATTGTAACTGGTGGCGCGCTTCTTTTCTTCCATCTTCCGGATGTCTTCTTCGCTCAACTCTGTATTGGAAGGCTGATAGTCTTTACCCACCAGCACATATACGCGCTGAACCTGGTAGGGCTTCAGCACTTTGTTGAAGAAAAATGGAACTGCGAAGCGCTGTACCCCCACGCAGATTACCCACAAGCCGATGATCAAAAACAATAATTCCCGACTTCGCTTAATCTGCTTTCGCAAAAGCCAAATCGTTATCAGAGCGACCACAGTAAGAATGATGGCCAGCACATTGGGGTCCAGCAACAGCGTGGCAACCACCAACACAATAGCGGAGAAACCAATGATCAAAATGGCACTGGGTAAGCCTTCGCGATACATGACCAGGAAGAAGGAAAAATACACAAGCGCCAAACCTGTTTCGCTTTGCATGATTGATAAGGCGGCCGGCAACAACACGATTCCTGCAGCTATCAATTGCGAGTGCAAGCTTCTGAAATTGGTTTCAATTCTTGACAAATACTTTGCGAGCGCAAGATTCACGAAAACCTTGCACAACTCAGCAGGCTGGAGGTTGAATGCGCCGAACTTGATGATGGATTCAGTTCCCTTCACCCTCGAGTGAAATGGGAATACCAATAACATCAGCACGATTCCGAAAAGGTAAAAGAGATTCGCGGTGGCCGTAAAGAACTTACTATCCGTTAACAGGATAACGGTTCCGAGCACCAATGCGATAAAGAGATAAAGACTCTGCCTGCTGTAATCCGTCTTCAGGGAAAGAAATCCCTGCATCACGTCGTCGCCCTCGCGGTAGGTGGCAGCAAAAATGCACATGATGCCAATAAAGCAAAGGATGACGTAAAGCCAGACCAACAGCCAATCGACGCCCTTTGATATCGTAATATTCGGTTGACTCATGAACTCTTATTCTCCTTTCTAAAAAATGCCGTCGATTTTTTCTGATCACCAACCATCCCAACATTCTCCACCCGCGTTGTGCTTGTGGGCGATGCCGGTACGGGTTTTTTCTTTTCGGGTCCGGCATAACCGGGACGCAAATATTTTTTCAGGTAATTGCTATCGTTCGTTCGCTTGAACCATTCCTGTGCACGGATCGAATCCGCTTTAAATTGTTCCCTGATCAGGTAAGTTGGCATCAGATCCTTCGCCGCAATTTCTTCCAATTTCTTAACGCGTTCGGGGCGAAGCGTATCATTCAAATATTTTTCAACCAGGATGGATCCGATAGGTGCTGCCCATGTAGCACCAAAACCGGCGTTCTCAACGACCACAGCAATGGCGATCTTTGGATTTTCACGGGGCGCGAAGCAGACAAACATGGAATTGTTGGGCAGGTCTACCACTTTCCCATCCAGGATCCGTTTATTTTGCGCGGTTCCTGTTTTTGCGCAGATATTAATACCTGGTATTTTCGCGGCTACTGCAGTTCCACTCTCAACCACGTCCTGCATTCCCAGGATAATGGATTCGAATGCAACATCAGAAACATGCGTAAGCACTGCGTGCTTCTCTCTAAATCTGTTCAGAATGGTATCGGTAGGCGTTTCCCCTTCAATCTTGTCTACAAAATGCGGCACATAATAGTACCCCTTGTTCGCAATAATGCACATGGCATTCGCCAACTGGATTGGCGTTGCGGTTATGCGATCCTGCCCGATTCCGAGCGTTACCATGGTACAGGAATTGTACCTGCCGGCAAATTCCCTGTTCTTGCTGGCTGAGTCAGGAATGTTTCCATTGTCTTCACTTGGCAAATCCACCTCCAGGCGGTGCCCTAAACCAAATGCATTCATGTAATTCTTCCATTTCATCAGCCCGGCCTTGGTGTTGTGAAATTGAGGGTTGTCGACAGTAAGTCGGAACACATGACTGAAGTAAGAGTTGCAGGAGTGTGCCATAGCGAGACGAAGATTGGCAGCGTGTCCCGGTTCATTGTGCTCGCACTTCACAATGAGACCCGCGCAGGCGCGGTAAGCGCCATTGCAGGGATAACCATAGTCGGCTGTGATCACGCCTTCATCCAATGCAACCAACCCGCCGAGCGGTTTGAATGTAGAACCCGGAGGATATTGACCTTTGATGGCACGATTCAACAATGGTCCTGAAACATCGAGCACAAGTTTTGAATAGTTCTTTTGCTTGTCCGGGCCGGTGAGGTCGTTCGGACTGTAGTCCGGACCGGAAGTCATGGCGAGAATGCCTCCCGTCTTCGGATCTATGGCTACGATGGCTCCCACTTTATGCTGCATCAATTTCTCAGCGAGTTGTTGCAGTTCCACGTCGAGATAGGTTTTCAGATTTCTGCCGGCAACTGCGGGCGTATCATATAATCCATTTTCATAACTACCCTGTATACGGTTCTTATTGTCTTTGATCAGCCAGCTTGAACCGCGTTGTCCCATCAACACGCGTTCGTAAGTTGCCTCTAGTCCGGCACGGCCCACATAGTCGCCCAATTGGTAAAAATAATTGGTGCGCCTTAAGATGTTCGAGTCCACTTCGCCGATGTATCCGAGGATATGAGAGCCAACGTTTGAGGGATAACTTCTGATGGGCCGTTCAACCAGCGTGAAGCCGGGAAAGCGCCAAATATTTTCTTCCAGCTTGGCCTGAAGATCTGGCGGAAGCAGGTCTTCAAACACAGAAGGACGAAAGGCCTTGTTCTTGAAAATTGCAGTAACGATGCGCCGGTGAAATTCGGCCGTATCAATGCCAACCAGATTGCACAAATAAGCGGTGTCAATATTCTTCACTTCCGATGGCGTGACCATCAGATCATATATAATGGTGTTGCTGAGGATGGGGCGGGCCTTTCGATCGTAAATGATCCCACGGTCGGGATAGATCACTTTCTTGTACACGGCATTGTCCATGGCCTGAACAACATATTCATTTGAAAATACTTGCAGGCCAAACAAGCGAATCAGCAAAATGAGGAAGGCCGCCACGATAATGAGACGGATTACGTTTTGGCGCGATTGGTTAAACACAGGCATAGCCCGGGCAATTGATTTTGACTGATTTTTCAATGGGCACTGATTCCTATTCAACGGAAAACATGCCCTGATCTTACGTCCGTTAATAAATTTCTAATGGCAAGTTACGCAGTATTTGTGCGGAAGCGTTGTTTCCTGTAAAACAGCATTTCAGTAATGAGCGCCAGCAGGAAACTGATGCCCGTTGTAGCGAATACTTTCCCGATGAAGTACCAGAAGTCAGGAAACCTCAGCCACTCCAGGAAAACAACGTAGCCGTTATGCAGGAAAGCCAGTATGAGAATATAAACAGAATAAGGTGTGAAGCCCATGGCGGTGATTGAAGGTTCAACATAGTTGAACTCTGTAGACTCCCTGGCGATAAGGATGTTAATTACAAAGGGGCGTGCATAAGCCACTAGCGTGCAGCCGGCAGCGTGCAGGCCCGGAGAATGCGTGAAGTAATCCAGGGTGAGTCCGTAGATGAACCCAACGAGCGTTAGGGTTAGCCTGGGCATCTTAAACGGAAGCCAAAGAATGAAAATGAAATACAGGTACGGTGTGATAAACCGGTGCAGCGGCGGGATCTTGTTCAATACGTATACCTGAACAAGGATAAAGAGCACAAACCGGATGATATTTTTTACTAGGCTGCTCATTGCTTTTGCTGGGTGGCTTTCTCCAATTGGTCCTGTTCTGCCTTTTGCAAATTTGCCACCACATTTACATATTGTACATTAAAAAAATTGGTAGCTGTACGAATTTTCAAAGAATAAAAACTGCTACCCGATTCGTTGACTACATCGTCCACAAAACCGATGAACTGGCCGGGCGGAAATTTGTCGGAATATTTACTGGTGATGATGGTATCCCCTTTGTAAACCTGCACGCTCCTGGGAATATTCCTGAGTGTTACAAACTGAGGATCCTTTCCATCCCATTCAACCGTACCCGTTTCACCAGAGCGTAGAAGGCTGGCGCTAATCCGACTTTGACGATGCAGTATGCTCATTACCGAAGCCATGTTCTTACTTACGTTCACTACTGTTCCCACCACACCCGTACCGCTGAGCACGGCCATGTCGCGCTGAACGCCCTGCGCACTTCCGCGATGGATGGTAATGTAGTTGGTTTGAGAACTGGTGGAATTGCCAATCACTTTGGCAGAGAGGTAAAGATATTTTCGATATTGTTCGAGGGAATCGATCCTGATGGAGTCGACAGCAATCTGCCTGCTGGAATCGGGCGCTGCAAAATCCTGCCGCAGCAAATTTTTCAGCCTTTCATTCTCGGCTGCCAGTTGCTCGTTGGTTTTCTTTAAACGGAGAAAATTTTCGATGGTATTGTAGCGTGCGTCGAAGCTGCCGGTGATCTCGCTCGCCACACCCATGAAAGCGGCTTCATGGTATTTGTTGTAGCGAAACAACATCATCAGGGCGATAATCTGTAGCAACAGAAAGAATACGAAATTGAAATAACGCCTGATGAACAGAAAGACATTACGCACGCAAAAAGAGATTTATGAATTCTTATCCACTATCGCATCACAAACGGATACCTGTCGTAATTCTGCAAGGCAAGTCCCGTACCACGAACCACGCTTTTCAGCGGATCGTCGGCAACATGGACGGGAAGCTTAATTTTCTGGCTCAATCTTTTATCCAGCCCCCTCAGCAATGCGCCCCCACCTGTAAGGTAAAGTCCGCGACGGTAAATATCAGACGCCAGCTCGGGCGGCGTTGTTTCGAGTGCTTTGAGGATGGCTTCTTCTATTTTGAAAATGCTTTTGTCAAGTGCTTCTGCAACTTCCTGGTAACTGACCATCACCTGCTTGGGAATTCCCGTCACCAGGTCACGACCGTTAACCGGAAGATCATCGGGAGGCGAATCCAGGTCCTTCATGGCCGCGCCGATTTGTATCTTGATTTGCTCGGCAGTTCTTTCACCAATCAACAGACTGTGGTACCTGCGCAGGGCTTCCATGATGTCGGCAGTGAATTCATCGCCCGCGATCCTGATGGACTGATCACAAACGATGCCCGCAAGCGCAATCACGGTGATGCCCGTGGTGCCCCCGCCGATGTCGATGATCATATTGCCCACCGGCTCTTCAACGTCAATGCCAATACCGAGGGCGGCAGCCATCGGTTCGTGTATCAGGTATACTTCTTTGGCACCGGCTTGTTCGGCGCTGTCTCTTACGGCACGCTTTTCTACTTCGGTAATGCTGGAAGGTATGCAGATCATCATCCTCCAACTGGGAGGGAAGAGTGGCCTTTTCGGGTAAATCATCTTGATCAGCTCCCTGATCATCAATTCTGCAGCGTTGAAATCGGCTATCACGCCGTCTTTGAGGGGCCTTACCGTGCGGATGCTTTCATGGGTTTTTTCGTGCATCATCAAGGCTTTCTTGCCCACTGCCAGTACGTTCTTTGGATTATTTCGATCGAGCGCTATTATGGAGGGCTCGTTTACTACTACTTCGTCGTTGTGGATAATCAAGGTATTGGCCGTCCCCAAGTCAATAGCAATCTCCTGCGTGAACCAGTTAAAAAGTCCCATTTTTCGAAAAGGAAATAGATTTAAAAATTGTTGCCTGCAAAATTGTAGGAAATAATCCGAAATAACAACGTGAAACCTTGATTTTTATTGACTTTGGCCAAAGAATATTTTTGGCAGTCTGACAAAAATCCGGTTCACTCCTCGCCCGCCCGACTTCATTTTCCGGCATCTTCGCCGGCTACTGCGGACAAGGGCCCGCGGCGGACAGCAAACTTCGTGTATGCCTTATTGTTAGTTTAGTAGAATTCGTATCCGATATCTTCCCGATAGTACTTACCCGTATATTCAATCAGTTCAAGAATGGATTTTGACTTCTCTGCGGCTTCGGAGATTGATTCCCCAAACGAAGTTACGGCAATTACCCGACCTCCGTTCGTGAGCACGTGTTTACCTTCATTCTTCGTACCCGCATGAAATACCATGCTATGGTCTTCCTTAATGAGGTCCAATCCATCAATTTCGAATCCTGTTTCATAATCGCCGGGGTAACCCTTGCTCACGGCCATAATCGTCAGCGCAGTGCGGTCATCGGTTTCAATCTTCACTTCATGCAATTTCCCCTTAACCGCGGCCATGAATAATTCGAGAATATCATTTTTTAACCTTGGAATCACGACCTCAGTTTCGGGATCGCCCATCCTGCAATTGTATTCGATAAGATAGGGTTCATTATCCACCTTGATCAATCCAAAGAAGATAAACCCTTTGTATGCGATATTGTCTTTTTCCAATCCCTTGATTGTGGGCACAATCACTTTCTCAGTCACTTTTTTCATGAAAGCCGAATCCGCAAAGGGCACCGGACTCAATGCTCCCATTCCGCCGGTATTCGGACCGGTATCGCCTTCACCGATGCGTTTGTAATCCTTTGCCTCCGGCAGAAGTACATAGTGCCTGCCATCGGTAATGACAAACACGCTCACTTCAATGCCCAACAAAAAATCTTCCACCACCACTTTCTTGCTCGCTTCGCCAAATTTGTTTTGTTGAATCATCAACTCAAATTCTGCGATGGCCTCCACATGATTCTGACATATGATCACACCCTTACCTGCCGCAAGCCCGTCGGCTTTGAGCACGATCGGCACTGGATGATCCACCAGGTAATTTAACCCTTCTTCATAATTGGTGAGATCAAATTCTTTGTAAGACGCAGTGGGAATGCCATTTTTCAACATGAATGCCTTTGCATAAGCCTTGCTGCCTTCGAGCTGCGCACCTACTTTGGATGGACCGATAACGGGAATATGCTGAATGTCGGGATCGGCGGAGAAATAGTCGAAAATGCCTCGCACGAGTGGTTCTTCCGGACCCACAATTACCATATCAATGTCGTTGGTGGTGCAGAATGCCTTGATAACGTCAAAATCATTGACCCCGATATGAACGTTGATTCCGCAGAGTGCAGTGCCGGCATTACCCGGAGCGATGTAGAGTTTCGTGCAGTGTTTACTTTGTGATATTTTCCAGGCTAATGCATGTTCCCTCCCACCCGATCCGAGTAACAGTAGTTTCATGTTTTGTAGAGATAAGTTTGAGCGGCTAAATTATGATACAAGGGATTGAAGGGACACGAATTATTATGAGCGGTTATGTCTCATTAGATCAATCCCGTTTCAAATTTATCCTTATTTTGAGCCGTAAACAACAGCGGCTCTGATTATTTAATTAAAACTTCTCTATGATCGTCCAGGCTCCCAGTGCCAAACATCCCCGTGGACTATACTTTCTTTTTTTTACTGAAATGTGGGAACGGTTTGGATTCTATCTGATGATCGGAATTCTTCCTCTATACCTTCGCGATACCATGAACGGTGGAAGGGGGTTAGACAATCATGATTCGATAGATATTGTGGGAAGCTATGTTGCGCTAGTGTACCTGACACCATTTATTGGAGGATTGATTGCAGACCGCTTCCTGGGCTACCGCAGGTCCATTTTCCTCGGTGGTATATTGATGGCGATCGGCTATTTCGGCATCGCACTGGGCGGAAGCATGGCGCAGCTTTTTACCTCGCTGGGGTTCGTGATTATCGGGAACGGGTTCTTTAAGCCAAATATCAGCACGCTGCTGGGAAATATGTACAACACGGAAGCGCTGAAACCCAAGAAGGACGTGGCTTACAACATCTTCTACATGGGCGTGAACATTGGGGCTCTCGTTTGCAATTTTGTGGCGGCTTTCCTAAGAAACAACTACACGTGGGGATGGGCTTTCGCTGCCGCCGGATTCGGCATGCTACTCAGTGTTGTCATTTTTGGTTTCGCGCAAAATGCCGTAAAGAGTGCAGACGTGATGAAGCCGCCACACAAGGAAGACATGCCCTTCAGCAGGATCATCGTTTCCGTATTTGTTCCTGCCATTATCGCCGGCATTATCGGATGGTTTATACCGGGTACCCTATTGGGCTCTGATTCCAATGATGCCTTCATCTTCGCCTGCATACCCGTAATGATCTTCTATTATAACATCTGGCGCCGTGGCAGTGCATTTGAAAAGAAGCGCCTCGCTACATTGTATATACTTTTCGGCGTGTCCATTATCTTCTGGAATATTTACAACCAGAACTCTACTGCACTTACAATATGGGCTGATTCCTACTCAAAGCGTCAAGTGCCGCCGGCTGCGGAAAAAATATTGAAACCCTTTGGCTTCCTTCAGACGGTGAACACCAAACCGCAAAATGTACCCAAGCTGGATGAGCAATTTCGCACCCAACTGGGTCCGGATGGAACCGTAATTACCGTTCAGGGCGTTGATCCTTATTTCCAAAACATGCCGAAAGACCAGTGGCCCGCACCCGAAGAGAATCTCAAATTGGTTTCAACAGAGATTTATCAATCCATCAATCCTTTTTGGATTGTGGTTTTGACGCCTCTGATCGTTCCTATCTTCGGCTTCTTGCGTAAGAGAGGGAAAGAACCTTCCACACCCAGCAAATTCGCAATCGGAACGATCATCGCGGGGCTTTCGTCGCTCGTGATGGTTTTGGCTTGCGTGTCGACAAATATTTACCAGCACAAGGTTTCCAGCGGATGGATCTTTGCGAGCTATGGCGTATTCACCGTTAGCGAACTGTTTGTAAGTCCGGTTGGACTTTCGCTTACGTCCAAAGTGGCACCACGCAGATTCACGGCTTTGCTCATGGGAGGTTGGTTCATCACCACCTCGTTGGGTGGAAAGATTTCGGGTATACTTGCCGGTTTCTGGGATCAGTTCGATAACAAGGCTTATTTCTTTGCCATTAGCACAGTGGCGGCAATTGTTGCAGGCATTGCACTTTTTCCGCTCACCCGAAAACTCAATAAAGTGGTTGTAGAAGCAACCGCATCTTCTGATTGATACCAGATACCGAATACCGGATACCGGATCCGTGTTTTTTAATATCTTCCTCAACCAAACCAACGATGCTCATGCCTGAAAAAAAGCTCTTTCAGCCCTTCGTCTCGCCACAAACCCAGATGAAGGAATTTACGCTCAAGGCCATCCTGATGGGAAGTTTCTTCGGCATCCTGTTCGGCGCCGCAACTGTGTACCTGGCTTTGAAGGCAGGCCTTACTGTTAGTGCCTCCATTCCAATTGCTGTGTTGGCCATTACCATCGGACGGAAACTTTTCAAGACTACAATTCTCGAAAATAACATCATTCAAACCACGGGCTCTGCAGGAGAGAGCATCGCCGCGGGCGTGGTGTTTACGCTGCCTGGATTCCTGTTCCTGAGTGCAGCTGAAAACGGGCAAAGCGTGGGTTCTTCTTACTTCGACTATATTGTGATTTTTGTGTTGGCTGTTTTTGGCGGAATGCTCGGCACCTTAATGATGATTCCGCTTCGTCGCTCCCTGATCGTAAAAGAATACGAAACGCTGCCCTATCCCGAGGGCACTGCCTGTGCTTCTGTTTTAAAAGCAGGTGAGAAAGGGGGCGCATTTGCACGCACGGCCTTTTATGGATTGGGGTTCGCCTTTGTTTATGCGTTGTTTCAAAGATTGTTTCGAGTCATTGCAGAGACACCCTTGTTTGCCACTTCAAGCCACCACAAATATTTTCCTTCTGCGCAACTTTCCGCCGATATCACCCCCGAATACCTGGGCGTTGGTTACATCATCGGTCCGCGCATCGCGGGCGTGCTGGTAGCTGGCAGTGTATTGAGCTGGTTTGTTTTCATTCCGCTGTTAGCTTCCCTGATTCCTCCGGATATGGTCGCCCTGCAGGAAGTGAAACTGGGATTTCTGAAAGACATTACCCTTGCGGGCGGTTATGGTGACTGGAATCCAACCACACATCAATTCAATGATGCAGCGGCAGCCATTTACCGGGCTTACATCAGGCAGATTGGTGCAGGCGCCGTGGCTGCGGGTGGCTTCATCACATTGCTTAAAACCATACCAACCATCGTATCCTCATTCAAAGAAAGCATCGGCGCAGTTCGCGATAAAAGTGAGGTTGCTGTATCGCGCACGGAAAAAGACCTGAGCCTGAAGGTGGTTTTGTTTGGCAGCATCGCGCTGGTATTGATCATGGCGCTACTCCCCATCATTCCCGGAAACAACATTTTCAATAAGCTGCTGGTGGGATTGCTGGTCGTAATTTTCGGTGCATTCTTCGTGACCGTTTCTTCGCGCATTGTGGGACTAATCGGTTCTTCAAACAATCCCATCAGTGGAATGACCATTGCAACGGTCATGAGTACCTGTTTAATCTTTATCGCCGTGGGCTGGAGTGGAAAATTCTATGAACCGATGGCACTCGTTGTAGGCGGCATGGTTTGCATTGCCGCTGCGAATGCCGGTGCTACTTCACAGGATCTCAGAACAGGTTACATTGTTGGTGCAACGCCCAGGAATCAGCAGCTGGCCCTCTTCATTGGCGCCATTGTGTCTTCCATTGTGATTGGAATTACGGTGAAAGTGCTTGACACCCCAACGCCCGATCTCGTTGCAAAAGGCATTGAGCACGCTATTGGCAGCAAGTACAATGCGCCACAGGCAACACTCATGGCTACGTTAATCAAGGGAATATTGTCCTTCAACCTGGATTGGAATTTTGTATTGGTTGGTGCGTTTCTCGCCATTGTAATGGAACTCTGCGGCGTCAAAGCACTCAGTTTTGCCATAGGGGTATATCTACCCTTATCTACGACCCTCCCGATTTTTGTTGGCGGTGCCATTAAGGGCGTTGTGGATTGGATCAAAAAGAAAAGGGGCGATGTAAGTCATCCGGGTGAGGAAGATCTCGAAAAAGGAAACCTGTTTGCAACCGGTCTGGTTGCCGGCGGCGCCCTGATGGGGGTCATCTTTGCCTTCCTGAACATCCCGCAGTCTGTTGTAGAAGGCATGAAAAAGATCAGCGGAGAAGAATTTCTGAAAGGGTCAATGGGTGAAACCGGCTTCTATTTGCTCGGTACATTGTGCTTTGCATTTATGGGTTACACCCTGTACAGGGTTGGCGTAAAAAAGAATGAACTTCCGGCATAACGGATCACACAAAAGTTAGCTGATCGTACTGCCTGCCCAGTACCAACTGGTCATTGGCATTCAGCCATCGGTTCAATATTGTCGCATACACCGATTTGAAATCGATTTTGTATTTGAGGTCGCCTTCACTAAGGTCGCCCAGATCGGGAAGAGGATTGATCAAACCCTTTTGTTTTAACCCACCGCTCACCAGGAACATATTGTTCGCAGTACCATGATCAGTGCCTCCACTGGCATTCTGGGAAACGCGGCGTCCAAACTCTGAAAAAGTGAATACCAGCGTATCGTTGAACCGGCCATTGTCTTTCAAATCCTGCACAAAAGCCTTCATGGCATCATTCAACTCTTTGAACAACCGCTCCTGCTGCGGTTGTTGGTTAACGTGAGTGTCGAAGCTGCCGAGCGACAAATAATATACGCTCGTGTTGATATCGGAGAAGATCAACGAAGCGACAGTCTTCAAACTTTGTCCCAGCTGCGTGGCCGGGTAACTCGCAGAAGAAGGGTGCATTTTACTTTGAGTGAAAATATAGTCCGCACTGCTGATGGTTTCCGCCATTGTCTTATACAGATAGTCTACGGTTTCTTCTTCGGGCTGGTGTGCTGCAGAAATTTCCTTGAAATATTTTTCCTGGCTGGTGCCGTAAAGCCTTTTCGGATCCCGAAAGGCGAGTCCCTTGCTCTTCTCCCCTTTCAATGCGAGGCTCAATACGTCATCCACTTCGAGTGCCTGCGTCGGTTTGTCACAGCCGCTGCATTGCGCGTCGAGGTAGCGGCCAATCCAGCCGGTATTAACGTAGTCGCTGCTGCTGCTGGCGCTCTGCCAAATATCCATACTGCGAAAATGCGAGCGGTCGGGATTGGGATAGCCCACATTATTCAGGATGCCCAGGCTTCCATCATTATAAAAGTCCTTGAAGGCTATGAGTGAAGGATTCAATCCCACTTCATCGTTCAACAGAACTGCTTTGTCTTTTGCAATGCCTAGTCTTGGCCTTTCGCGATAATAAATATCATCTCGAATTGGAATTACGGTGTTTAGTCCGTCGTTGCCGCCACTGAGCTGGATCACCACCACCACCTTATTGCCCGGGGGGACCAGGTTAGCCGGCCGTTGCTCAAATGCCTTCAAAAACTTAGGCACCATCATCGTGGCTGTAGCCAGCGATCCGAGTTGGAGGAATTGTTTGCGTTTAATCAACATAAATTTCTTTTGAGGTACTGGGTATTGGGAATTGGGTATTGGGAGATACAAAAATCCTAATACCAAATACCCAATACCTGTTTACTATCAACAGAGTTGATATTCCGGCGTACTCATCAACTCAATCGTTACCGACTTCACCAGGTTATCACGGCCGGAGATATCTGCATATTTCAACAATAAATTTTTATTTAAACCCTGACGCTGCAGGAGGGTTTGCGAGAGCGTTTCGATCATCTTCGTTTTTTCAGTAGAAGTAAAATTCTGGAGATACACATCCCATTCCACCGTTGCACCGGCAAACTTGTCCATCAACTTTTTATATGCTGCAGCATTCCTGCTCTTCACTTTCGATGGAGACTCCATATCACCCATTCCCATCTGCTGATCGTCGTCGGTCTTCGGATTGATATTCACTTCGTCAGTACCCACTAATAGCTGAGGCACACGAAGCCTGAACATGAGCGTCGAACTGTCGATCCAGGCTTTCCCTCCTGGCCATCCTGCAACATTGGGAGGATAAAACAGGATTTGTCCTAACACGCGTTGAAAAAGCAATTGAACATCCGGGTTGTTAAACGCCATCGGAAGCATGCGCCGAATGCCCACCAGCAATTCCACCGGTGACTTGATCCGGTTGCCGATATTCTTTGGATCATAAAACCAATCACTCGAGTAAATCGTTTCCATCAACCGGCTAATATCGTATCCACTTTTATAAAATTGTTCGGCAAGCGAATTCACGACGGCCTCATCGGGAACATCGTTCACGAAAAACCGGTAGATCTTTCGGGTGATAAATTGCGCGGTCTTTTTATTGTCGAGGAGAATTTCCAGCACATCATCTCCATCAAAATTTCCGCGCTTACCCAATACCGTTTTCTGGCCATCATCATGCCATTGCTGACGAAACACGAATTGTCCGCCCCCGTCAAATCCCCAACCCGTAAATGCCCTCGCGGCTTCCTTGATATCATTCTCGGTGTAATTGCCCCTGCCCATCGTGAACAATTCCATCACCTCCCTTGCAAAATTTTCATTGGGATGCTGCTTACGATTCTGCTGATTGTTGAGAAAAGCTAACATGGCAGCACTCTTAGACACTTCCCTGAGAAGCGTCCTGAAATCGCCCAGTGCATTCTGCCGGACAATATCGAGTAGTTGTTGCTGAAAAAATACATTCAAATTCCGCGAAGCGAAATGGCCATGCCAAAAGAGCGACATTTTTTCGCGCAGCTGATCCTCCGCATTCACCATTTCTTCCATCCAACGTCCATTCAGGTTCTTCAGCTCTTCCCTCGATTGCTTCCTCATTTGTTGTTTCTGTTCCTGCGTCAGACTCTGAATTTTTCCTGCATCTGCAAAGCCTTTCATGATGCCGTCGAAACTATTCTTCGCAACCTGGATGGATTCGGGCCGTTTGTCGGAACTCTTCACCAATTTTGAGAAGAGTTCCTTCTGACTTATGCTCGCAAGAAATTGTACCTGCTCGGCCTTCGGACCAAATCCGGCGCGCCACAAGAGATGTTGATTCCTGAGTTGATTGGTGACCACCATGGGAAGGTTTGAGAAACTATGACTTTCCAGATAACGTAAAGTTTAATGTTCAAGTATGGGGTTCCTTCGATGGTCTCATCGTAAATCTACCATCACTAACCGTGAATCCTGCAAAACCCTTTACCATACTGCATTTCAGCGAAAATAATTTTGATGGTGACAGCCAGTTTGTTATCTTGGAAAACGAAAGTTTTACGTTTTCTGGCATACGCCTTGCAATTCTACAATAAACCCTGAAAAAAATAGTTTACTAACCCTTACACAAACCCAATTCCGTCATCCTTTTTTGAAAGACTAAAAATCCGAATTATGAGTAAGACCCTATTCACCCTTCTCTTTATTTTTGTTGTTGCTTCAGTTTCGGCACAACAATCCATTAAACCTTATTTTGGCGTCGGCTATGGCATGGAACACAGAATTGGTTTTCGTGGCATAAGTTTAAGCGGCCAGGCAGATCTTGGAATCTCGACGCACCTTGATGGTGTGGTAGGGTTATCCTATTTCTTCTCTAACCATGCACCCCAATTTACGGCAGCTCAAAACCAGGGTGCCTACTATCACCAGTTCACCACTGAATTGAAATTCCAATATCATACGGGTGAAGAAACCGGTACCGGCTTTTTGCTGAGTGGCGGTTTTGGAATGAGGATGGGAAAAACGCATCACTTTGAATCAGATCACCTGTTGGATGGTCACCTGACAGAGACCGTATACATGACGGAAAGCCTGAGGGGAAATGGATTGGTGATGGGAATTGGATATGGCTTCAAGGTAAACGATAACCTGGTGGCAAAAATCGAGTTCAATCATTACGCGATTGGAACCTTGAATGATATGCAGGTGCTGAGTTTCAAATTAGGATTCTAAAACAACAGGTACACTATCATAGGTAACGGGGCCTCTTTCGGGGCCCTATTTTTATGACAGTACCCCGGCTCCAAAATAAGACTGCAGAGGCTTCGGAATATTGATACCAGCTTCTGTCTGGTTGTTTTCAAGCAAACAAGCCAGTACACGGGGAAGTGCGAGGGAACTACCATTCAGGGTATGAGCCAACTGTGTTTTTCCCTGCGCATCCTTGAATCGCAGCTTCAGCCGGTTGGCCTGGAAACTTTCGAAATTAGACACAGAGCTTACCTCCAGCCATTTTTCCTGGGCAGCACTGAACACTTCAAAATCATAAGTGAGTGCGGAAGCAAAACCCATATCGCCGCCGCATAGCCGAAGAATGCGATAGGGCAATTCGAGCGCGTTGAGCAGTTTCTCAACATGAGCTACCATTTCATCCAGGACATCATAACTGGTTTCCGGCTTTACTACCTGCACAATTTCTACTTTGTCGAATTGATGGAGGCGGTTCAATCCGCGCACGTCCTTCCCATAACTGCCCGCCTCTCTTCTGAAGCAGGGCGTGTAGGCCGTCATGCGCAGGGGCAGGTCCTGCTCTTTTAAAATGACATCGCGATAAATGTTTGTCACAGGAACTTCTGCCGTTGGGATCAGGTAGAAATCGTCTTCCTTCACATAATACATCTGACCTTCTTTGTCGGGCAATTGACCCGTGCCAAATGCAGATGCTTCGTTCACCATGAATGGAGGAAGGTATTCCATGTACCCTGCGGAAGTGTTGTTGTCCAGGAAATACTGGATCATAGCGCGCTGCAATTTCGCACCCTTGCCTTTATAAACGGGAAAGCCGCTACCGGTGATCTTGTTCCCAAGTTCGAAATCGATGATATCGAATTTTTTGGCGAGATCCCAATGCGGAACGGCGCTGTTATGGAGTTGGGGCTTCTTTCCACCCTCCCTGATCGTTACATTTTCAGCAGGTGTTTTACCGGGTGGAACCAGGTCGGAAGGCAGGTTGGGCAATTTAACGAGCAAATCCAGCAGTGACTTTTCAACCGCGGCCAATTTTTCTGCAACGGGGGCCAGCGTTCCCTTAAGGCTAGCAACTTCCCGTTTCATTTTTTCGGCCTCATCCTTCTGGCCCTTTGCCATCAATTGCCCGATTTGCTTTGAAGCATTGTTGATGGAAGAAAGCGTATTGTCGTTTTCCAGTTGAAGCTTCTTTCTCTGATCGTCCAGTTCCAGCACCTGGTCCACGATACTCAATTCGCCGAAATTCTTCAGTGCTAATTTCTTTTTCACCAGGTCCACATTATTCCTGATATACCCTACCTGTAACATCCCGTTTTAATTTAGGCGCGAAAATAAACTTATTTACCCTTATAAACATTGGGGTTATGAATGGCCATCCAGCGCTCAGGGAGTGGCAGCGGGCGGAATCCGTATTGGGCGTAAAGGCCGTGGGCATCCTTTGTGGCCAATACGATTCTTCGCAGACCCTGCAATTTCGGGTGCGCCAGCATCACTTCCATCAACCATTTTGACAGCCCTTTGCCGCGGTATTTTTCATCGACGAAAACATCCGCGAGGAAGGCAAAGGTTGCAGCATCAGTAACCATTCTGGCAAAGCCAATTTGTTTTTCACCGTCAAAGAGACCGAAGCACAAAGAACCTTCGATTGATTGCCTCACAATATCGATTGGGATATTGCCTGCCCAATAGGATTGAAAACACAAATACTGATGAATATAGCTGACATCCAGCTTAGCCTTGTCGGTGCTGATGACGTAATTGTCCCTGATTGTATCCATGCTTCAAATTTAGCAGATTGATGGACGCTTTGCATTGAGATTGACTCTACGGCTATCCCTATCTTTGCAAAATGCTGAATGCACAGGACGATTTACAACAACGCTGGTGGAACCTGGAGGTCAGGATGGTGGAGCGCTTTGGAAAAAAGCCGGATATGGAGACCATTCTATTTTTGATTGGCGTCCAGGAAATGGGGACCATTAAGAGAAAATTCACAAAAGAACAGAAGCAGGATCTGATGCATATCGCGATTTGCAGCTTGTTATCGAGGAGCGGATATTACGAGATGGAAGGGGTAGACGCAGATGGCTGGCCACATTATAAGCAGCTAAAGGAAATGCCAAAAATGAGTTTGATTGAGCAGGAGAATTTCCTGAAGGATCATATTTTGCTATACTTTGAAGAGGATGGGTTTTAGTGAAGTGGACAGTAGACGGTAGACAGTTGGCTGACAACAAACGCCCACTTCTGTCTACTGTCTACCGTCCACTGTCCACTCTCCACGATATTCAAATCTTTCCTATTTTGCACCCCTAAAAATTGCACTATGAATTTTCCGGAGAACTTGCGCTACACAAAGGATCATGAATGGGTATTGGTTGAAGGAAATATTGCCACCGTTGGAATTACCGATTATGCACAAAGAGAGTTGGGAGATATCGTATATGTGGAGGTTGAAACCAAGGGAAAGAACCTGGCGAAGGAGTCGGTTTTCGGAACGGTCGAAGCCGTGAAAACTGTAAGCGATCTTTTTCTACCCCTATCCGGCACCATCACCGATTTCAATGGCGATCTTGAGGCGCAACCCGAGCTGGTGAACAACGACCCCTATGGCGGAGGTTGGATGGTGAAGATGACTATCGATACACCAGATGAACTCAAGGAATTGTTGGATGCCAAAGCTTACCAGGTCCTGGTGGGCGCTTAATTTTCAGTCATGCCGCTTAGGATCTTAAATCATTCCTGGCCAGCCATCACCTGGTCGGTCGTCATTTTTGTATTGCTGACCCTTCCAGCCAAGGCCATACCCAGCGAAGGTTTGTTTGGCATACCGAACCTTGACAAAGCGGTTCATTTTGTGCTTTTTGGCGGTTTGGTGTACCTCTGGGTGAGGTATCTGCTCGCAAAAACTAAAAGCCTTGATTTAAAGCAGATTATCCTGGCATTTTTTGTCATTTCCTCAGCATACGGCATTGGTATGGAATATTTCCAGCGTTATGTGCTGGTTGACAGGCATTTCGATTATGCCGACATTCTGGCCGATGTCTCCGGCGCCCTGGTGGCTGCCATGATTTGCTACGCTTGGTTTGTTTCCAGGAAAGCGAGACAGCAGAAATGAATAAATCTCCCTGAAAATCAGGCAATAAAAAAACCCCTGTAGAAACAGGGGTCGTAACCAAAACTAACTGCTTATGAGAAAATTGACTGCTTTAAATTTCTTTTATTGTAGATACAAACGAGATGCCAAGGTTTAAAACGCTCCTGTTAAGGATTCTCTAATTAAGAACGTCGTATCACTTCTCAAAATTGTATCCCGCCTCATTTTCAAACTCACGTCTCATTCGTGTCTACACATATATAAACGATATTCAGAAGCGAAGGGTTGCAGCTTTCCTCTTAATGTTTTGTGAAAGCATTTCATGCAATAAAAAGATTGCATCCTTCCTTTCGCAGAACAGTTTGAGAAATTAATTTCCCACGACTCCTTTCAACATATCCATTAATCCTGCAGATTGTCCTTGTCCGCCACCAGAAAACATTTTCATCAAATCCTGCATGTCCGTATCACCATCTCCATCGCGATCCAGCATAGATTGGAGATTAACGCCAGCCGTTTTTCCACCCGTCAATGCAGACATAATGCCGTTAAGATCGAAACTACTGTTGGAAGGATCGTTTGTGCGACTAACCAGATTCGAAAGTACGCCTGGAAGTAAACCACCTGCAACCTGGCTGGCCTGGCCCTGGTTGAAATTGAATTTGTTCATCAAATCGCTGATGAGATTGCTGGAAAGTCCTTGTGCAACTGGATTTGAAGAAAGTTCACCACCGCGACCACCCAGCAAATTAAGGACATCCTTGAATCCGCCATTGCTGATCATGCCCTGCAGACTGTTCATGATGGAGTTGGAACTGGCAGACATTACAGCTTCATTGTGTTCGTTTGGAACTTCAGGATTGTTGACCACTGCATCTCCTGAAAATTCCTTCACCAGGTTTAGCAAATTGTCGAGCATAGGAAAGCTTTTACAGATGAAAAAGGATGTTGAATGATGCTGCGGAGGTAAGTGGGAGGGAGGATTAGCGTGCACTAAAATTAAGTTGTTTCTCCTGATCTGGGAAAATATATATTTCGATTTGATCTCATCGTCAAATCCGGGAATGCAGCCTTAACTGTTGAATTAACTATAGTCGAACCGCGTTTGGATCGTAGCGGGCATCGTTAGCAAACATCAATTCTGCTGGGCCAATTTCTCTGCGTTCTCAGCGAACTGCAAAGCATCAACAAATTCCTGAATATTCCCGTTCAGGACATCGTCCAGGTTATAAACGGTGAGGCCTATTCGATGGTCGGTTACCCGGCCCTGGGGATAGTTATACGTTCTGATCTTGGCGGAACGATCACCCGTGCTTACCAGGCTTTTTCGGTGACGGGCAATTTCTTCTTCCTGTTTGCGCACCTGCTCTTCATACAATTTGGTGCGAAGCATCTGCATCGCCTTTTCACGGTTGCCCAATTGCGATCGTTCTGTTTGGCACATCACAACGGTGCCGGTGGGAAGATGTGTAAGAATAACCTTGGTTTCAACTTTGTTCACATTCTGACCACCCGCACCACCGCTTCGTGCAGTGTCCATTTTCACGTCGGCTTCGCGCAATTCGAAATCCACTTCTTCTGCCTCAGGCATCACGGCCACCGTCGCAGCGCTGGTGTGAACACGGCCGCTGGCTTCGGTATCGGGTACCCGCTGCACGCGGTGAACACCGCTTTCAAATTTCAGGGTTCCATACACTTCGTCTCCGGTCACTTCCACCTGCACTTCTTTGTAACCACCAACGGTTCCTTCGCTTTCACTCAGGATGGCCGTTTTCCATCCCCTTCTCTCACAGTAACGGATATACATTCGCATCAGGTCGCCCGCAAAAAGCGAAGCTTCATCGCCTCCCGTACCCGCCCTGATTTCAAGTATAGCATTCTTATCGTCTTGTGGATCTTTCGGAATCAACAATTGCCTGATTGCAGACTCTTTCGCTACTTTGTCTTCTTCCAATTGCGGCAACTCCAGTTTGGCGAGGTCACGCATTTCGGCGTCATCACCATTGAGCACTTCTTTATAAAATGAAATATTATCGAGCAGCTTCTTGTAGTCCTCGTAGGCAACAACAATCCGCTCCAGGCTACGGTACTCCTTACTCATTTGTCCGAATTTCCGGTTGTTGGCAACAACCTCGGGATTGGTCAGGGCGATTCCCAGCTCATTGAATTTGGCCTTTATGGCTTCCAGTTTGTCGATCATTTCTTTTTCACTCCATCCGCCCGGGCGGATAATTTTATTCGATACTTTTAATTTTCAAATCAGGACGCAAAAATAATCGAAAAGGCAGCACCATGTACAGAAAATTCAAGGCCGATCAGCTTTTTGATGGCACGAAATTCCTGGAAAAAGACAGTATTCTAATTACGACTGGCGATGGAACCGTTCATGATATTATCGGGGAAACCGAGGCTGGCGAAGGAATTGAGCCCATCCAGGGGGTACTAACCCCGGGATTGATCAATGCCCATTGCCATCTTGAGCTGAGCCATCTGAAAAACGTGATTCCGCCGCATACGGGGCTTATCGATTTTCTTTGCTCTGTAGTTACAAAAAGGGATTTTAATCCCGGCCAAAAAATGGAAGCCATTTCAAAAGCCGAGAAGGAAATGGACGAAAACGGCATCGTGGCCGTCGGCGACATTTGTAATACCGCCGACGCCATTGACGCCAAACGACAGAGCCGGATTTGTTGGAACAGCTTTATTGAAGTGATCAGCTTTACCGACGCTAATGCTGAAAATGCCATTAGGCATTACCTCACAGTTTTGGAAAAACACAAAGAGGAATTGGAATGGCCCAATCAAAACGTGCTCACACCGCACGCACCGTATAGTATTAGTCCGAAGACTTTTGAAATGCTAAACGAGGCCACATCGGAAAAGATCATTTCGATTCACAACCAGGAACACCCTGCCGAAGATGAGCTGTACAAAACGGGAGGTGGTGATTATCTTAAACTCTTTTCCATTTTCGGCGTAAATAAATCTCCATTTCCAATCACATGCAAGAGCAGCATTCGTTCCTATCTGCCTCACTTTAACAAGCAACAATCCATCCTCCTCGTTCACAATACATATATGCCCGGCGAAGACATCGATTTCGCGAATGAATATGCCAATACCCACACAATTGAATTGACCTATTGCATTTGCATCAACGCCAATCTTTATATCGAAAACAAGACGCCTCCGGTCAACGAATTCAGGAAACGCGGCTGCAGACTGGTTCTGGGCACGGATAGCTACAGCAGCAACTGGCAACTGGATATCTGCCGGGAAATGTATACTGTTCAAAAAAACTTTCCTGAAATTCCGCTTGCAGAAATACTCTGCTGGGCTACGAGCAATGGCGCTACTGCACTAGGCCAGGATGACCGGCTGGGAAGTTTTAATAAGGGAAAGAAACCCGGACTGGTTGCCATTAGCGGTCTCGAAAATGGAAAACTGAGCGAATCCTCAAAAGCGAGGAGGATCCTATAGACTCAGAAAATTTCCTGCAGTATCGGAAGGGATTTCAGCACACCGAACCCGGAAATGTGCAATGCGTAATAATTAACATAAGCCTGCATCAGTTGTTTCCTGATTTCCTGGTTCAATTTCAACTGTCTCAACTCGATCGGTTGCATCACTTTCAGCAGTTGCGAGGTAATTTCACTGAAAGGAAATTCCAGGTAATGTAAGTGTGAAGGCCTTTCTCCAACAAAATTCCCCTCTTCCATATCCAGGATCGAATTGCGACCTGAATAATCATCTTGTATTCTGAAGCCGAAGAAATGAGCCAGGTGCAAAATGAAATAGAGTGGAAAATTTGCCGTGACGGTTTCGTCGGCTCCATCCAATTGCGTAAATGCATCTTCGCAAAACAAAAACAAATCGGTTTGGGCTTCGGGCTGCTTCAAACAACGCAGCAACAACTCAACCATAAAAAGCGCAACTGCATTTTTCCTGACGTCAAAGAAAATCTGCCGATACAGGATTTTCCATTTCAATTCCCGCACCCGTTGAAGGTTTTTGAGATCGCTGTGATACACCACCATCTCGAGTATGCATGCAGGTTGTAACATTCCGGCTTTGGAAGCCGTTTTGGTGGAAGCAACCCTCACACCATTAATGAGGTAAGACTGAACTCCGAAAAGTTCAGTGAATATTGTCACCACTACGGAGGTTTCTCCATATTTGATATTTCTCAACACGATGCCTGCCGTGCTATGAAGCATGTCCTGATCTTTCTTTATTGATTGATTTTTCTTTACGGAACCCGCGCCAAAATTGGACTGTATTCATTCTGCCCCGTTGGCCCGCCACGTAATTAATTCATAATCCAAGCCAAATTAAGTTTCTTTGCCTACAATTCAGATTTGAACCAACAATCTCCTGCACATGTGGAAAAGCCTAGGTCATTTTGTACTCCGTTTCCGAATCCTGCTGCTTACATTTTTATTCCTGACCACTGCTGTGATGGCATGGTATGCCAGCAAAGTGCAATTGAGCTATGACTTCATTCGCGCCATTCCGGCTGATGACCCGCAGTACCAGGAATACCTGGCCTTCAAAAAACAATACGGAGAAGACGGCAACCTGCTCGTGGTAGGTATTCAGAGTGACAAATTGTTTCAGAAAGACCTGTTCAACGCTTATTCAGACATGCACCAGCAAATGAAGACCTCATTTGGAGTAGAGGACGTGCTGAGTATTTGTTCTGCAATTGACCTGACCAAGGATTCACAAACACTAAAACTGAAATCGCGTATTATTTTCCCACTTGCTGTGCAAACGCAGGCGGAACTTGACAGCGGCCGCAATGAATTCCTAAATCTTCCATTCTACAAGGGATTACTCTATAATCCAGATACACATGCCTACCTGATGGGCGTGAGGATCAACAAGGACATTCTCAATTCAAAAAGCAGGAGCGAGGCGGTTGCTTCGATCGAAAAAATAGCGAAGGATTTCGGCGTCAAAAATCAGGTTGACGTTCACCTCAGCGGACTCCCAGAGATTCGGAACAGCATCGCCACCCGCATTGCAAAGGAAATGCAGTGGTTTCTTGCCGGATCAATTCTGCTTTCTGCGATCATCCTGTTTGTTTTCTTCAGATCGGTAGGCACGACGCTACTTTCTCTTGCCGTCGTTTTGATTGGCGTGGTTTGGAGTTTGGCCCTTATTCATATTTGCGGATACCGCATCACCATCCTGAGTGCACTTATTCCTCCACTCATAGTCGTCATCGGTGTGCCCAATTGTATTTACTTCCTTAACAAGTATCATACAGCTTATTTGAAAAATGGCGATAAGCGGGCTGCGATCGTAGAAATGGTGAGCAAGATGGGCATCGTGACCCTGTTTTGTAATCTCACTGCCGCGATTGGTTTCGCCGTCTTTGCGCTGACCAAGAGTGCCATACTGAAAGAGTTCGGTGTGGTGGCCGGACTCAGCATCATGGTGATCTTTTTCATATCGTTCATTCTATTTCCTGCGGCACTGAGCTTTCTCCCTGAGCCGAAAGAAAGACACACCAAATACCTGGAGAGCAAATGGCTGGATGCTTTGCTGTCGCGCATAGAACGCTGGGTCTTTAATCACAAGAGCCTGATTTACGTTGCGGCAACACTTATCGTCGCATTTGCAGTGATGGGAATTCTAAGATTGAAGAGCGAAGGATACATTGTAGACGATCTGCCAAAGAACGATCCGCTTTACACCGATTTGAAATTTTTTGAAAAGAATTTCAAAGGAGTGATGCCGTTGGAAATTTTGGTCGACACTAAAAAGAAATTCGGATTCGTGGGAGCACGAGCATTGCCCATATTTGAGAAAGTGGACAGCCTGGCACAATATATCGCGTCGAAACCCGAGATGGCGAGGCCCCTGTCGCTTGCAGAAGGTCTCAAGTTTGCGCGGCAGGCATTTTATGAGGGCGACAGCACGTCGTATGCTTTGCCCAACAGCTTCGATGGCGCCTTCGTGGGCGACTATCTAAGGGCCAGGAAAGACAGCAGCGACAGCAAGAATACGCTTCAAAAATTGATGGCGGCATTTATGGACAGCAATCGCCAAACTACGCGCATCAGTGTGAATATGGCAGACGTTGGAAGCAAGCGGTTACCGGAAATTTTGGCCGACCTGAAACGAAAATCTGATCAGCTATTCGATAGTTCCAAATATCGTGTGGAATATACCGGGTCGAGTGTAACCTTTCTCGCGGGCAGCAGGTTTATCATCGAAGGTTTGAAACAAAGTATACTCTGGGCTTTTCTGCTCATCGCCCTTTGCATGCTCTACCTGTTCAGGTCATTCCGTATATTAATTTGCTCACTGATTCCGAACCTGATTCCGCTGATGTTAACGGCGGGTGTGATGGGCTGGGCAGGCATCTCGCTGAAACCGTCAACGGTATTGGTCTTTAGTGTTGCACTGGGAATCGCCATCGATGTTACGATCAGGTTCCTGGTTAACTACAAGCAGGAACTACCCAACCACGACAACAGCGTGAAGGAAACCGTAATGCAAACCATTCATTCCACGGGTATCAGTATCCTTTATACCTCGATGGTGCTGATTGCAGGCTTCGTGATTTTTGTCTTCAGCGGATTTGGTGGTACGAAAGCGTTGGGATGGCTCACCTCGCTCACGCTCTTATCAGCAACGGTCACTAACCTGGTATTGCTGCCGGTGTTGTTGCTTACTACTTCCAAAAAGGGGAAGGAGAAGTGAGGGGACAGTTAACCAGTTAACCAGTTAACCAGTTAACCAGTT
>Ga0157375_10000444_pt1 | contig 37495 bp, 27 predicted proteins | sample M35metaG_FD_115311 | JGI IMG/M metagenome (GOLD analysis project Ga0157375, IMG submission 115311) | Miscanthus rhizosphere microbial communities from Kellogg Biological Station, Michigan, USA - M3-5 metaG | ecosystem: Host-associated > Plants > Roots > Rhizosphere > Soil | place: USA: Michigan... | reverse complement strand
CTCTAGCGGCCGCCGCCGGCCATCAGCGAGGCGTGCTTCGCCGTTTCGACGCCGGCCCAGTTCACCTCGGGCAGGCCGAGGTAGCGGTCCAGCAGCATCGGCATCAGGCCCATCGGCAGCGCGCACTCGCAGTTCCATAGCATCACGGCGCCGAATTGATACTTCGGCAGGAACGCGATGATCGAGCGGTAGCCGTGCACGGCGCCGGCATGGAATACCAGGGTCTCGCCGGAATAATCGTAGATGCGCCAGCCCAGCGCATATTCGGCGCCGCGCAGGCGCGCGCTGCGCCACGGCGACGCGCGGCGCTCGGTCGGCGTGCTGACCACGGGCGTGTGCAACGTCTGCAGCAATTTTGGCGACAGAATCTCGGGGCGGTTGCCCATCTGCGCGATCAGCCACTGCGTCATATCCTTGATGCTGGCATTGACACCCGCTGCCGGCGGCACGTGGTAATACGATTCCTTGATGTCGAACGGCGTCCACGCGCTGCCGCGGCGCATGTGCGGGCGTGCCCAGCTGGCACTCGACTCGAGCGCATCCTTGCCGTACGTCGCCGTGGCCATGCCGAGCGGATGAAACAGCCGCTTCTCGACCTGGTGATAGAAGAAATCGCCGCTGACCGCGTACGTGATGTCGCCGATCAGCGAAAACGTGATGTTCTGGTAGCCATAGCAATCGCCGACGTCGCACGCCAGAGGCACTTCCTTGAGCCTGTCGACGAGTACCTGATACGGCTCGTCCTGTTCGAGCAGGTGGTCATAGGTGTTGTGCGGCAGGCCGACGCGCTGGCTGAGGATGTCGCGTACGGTGAGCCGCGCGCTGGCATCGACGTTCTTCAATTCGAAGCTCGGCAACACGTTGGCCACGTGCGTGTCCCAGCTGAGCATGCCCTCGTCGACGAGGATGCCGGCAAGCGCGCTGGCGAACGCCTTGGACAGCGAGGCCAGACGAAATACCGAATCGGTGGTGACCGGCAGACCGCGACGCGCATCCGCGTAACCGATTCCGCGCTGCAGCAGAACCTTGTCGCCCTTGACCACTGCGGCGGCGAGTCCTGACAGCTGACCCGATTGCTCCACCGCGTCGAGCCAGAGATTGAAATCGCGCGCGGTCGCGTCGGCGTCACCGGGCGCATGTGAACTGGGCGCCGGCGCCGGTGCCGAAGGAGTCGCGTGATGAGTCTTGCGCGTAGCGCACGCCGCCGACAACGGCAGGCACAGTACGAGACATGCGGAAAGCAGCGCCGTCAGGCGGATATTTGGCATTGGCGTTCGGGGGCAGAGCGTCCGTGATTCGAATCGCACGGAGGCATCCGGTCATCCGCGTGAGCGATGGTTCGCAAACCGCTCATGTTATGCTTTTCGCACGGGGCGCCATCGTAGCGCCAAAACGGGAATCATGTGTTATGAGCATGCTAATTCTGCTGGTGATCGTTGTCGCAGTCGTGATGTTCCTGGTCGGCATATACAACGGCCTGGTCACGGCGCGCAACGGCTACAAGAATTCGTTCGCCCAGATCGATGTGCAGTTGCAGCGTCGCTACGACCTGATCCCCAACCTGGTGGAAACGGCCAAAGGGTACATGAAACATGAGCGCGAAACCCTCGAAGCCGTCATAGCTGCCAGGGGTGCCGCGGTCAGCGGGCTGGCCGCCGCCAAGGCCAACCCGGGCGATCCGGCCGCCATGCAGCAGCTGACAGGCGCCGAGAACCAGCTGACCCAGTCCCTCGGCCGCCTGTTCGCCGTGGCCGAAAGCTACCCGGACCTCAAGGCCAACCAGAACATGATGCAGGTGTCCGAGGAGCTGACCTCGACCGAGAACAAGGTCGCCTTCGCCCGTCAGGCCTACAACGACGCCGTCATGTTCTACAACAACAAGCGCGAAGTTTTCCCGAACTCGTTCATCGCCAACATGTATAACTTTGCCCCGGCAACGCCGCTCGAACTCGAGGCACCCGAGGCGCGCAAGGCGGTGAAGGTGTCGTTCACGTAAGAGCCGGGAATCGGGAATGGGGAATCGGTCAGCGCGCCGTCCGGAAGTGGGAGTGGACACTGGAATCGTGGCAGCCGCGGTGCGGTTGCGCTGCTTTGCTGTTTCGATTCCCGATTCCCGATTCCCGATTCCCGGCGCTGGCACATGAACTTCTTCGCCCAGCAGGAGCGCTCGCGCTCGCACACGCGGCGCATGTTGATCCTGTTCGCGCTCGCCGTGCTTTCCATCGTCGCTGCCGTCGACATCGTGGTGATGATCGCGTTCGGCGCGTTCGGCGACAAGCAGCACGCGCTGGCATCGGCGCGTCATGTACCCCCGCAGGCATTGTTCCTGAGCACACTCGCCGTGCTCGGCGTGGTTGCCGCCGCCACGGCGTACAAGATCTCGACACTGCGCAGCGGCGGTGGCGCCGTCGCGCGCCAGTTCGGCGCGACCGAAGTCGTTGCCGATACGACGAACTTCGCCTACCGGCGCCTGCGCAACGTGGTCGAGGAAATCGCCATCGCCTCGGGCGTGCCGGTGCCGGAAATCTACGTGCTCGAAGACGAGCCGGCGATCAACGCCTTCGCCGCCGGCTATACGCCGGCCGATGCCGCTGTGACCGTGACGCGCGGCTGTCTCGACAAGCTCACGCGCGACGAATTGCAGGGCGTCATCGCGCACGAGTTCAGCCACGTGCTCAATGGCGACATGCGCCTCAACATCCGCCTGATGGGCGTGCTGTTCGGCATCCTCGTCATCGGCATCGCCGGGCGCAAGCTGATCGAGAACACCGGGCGCAGCCGCGATTCCGGCGGTATCGTCGCGTTCGGCGTCGCCGTGCTGGCGATCGGCTACCTCGGCGTATTCTTCGGCCGCCTGATCAAAGCCGGCATCTCGCGCCAGCGCGAGTATCTGGCCGACGCGTCGGCCGTGCAGTTCACGCGGCAGACGCTCGGCATCGGCGGCGCCCTGAAGAAGATCGGCGGCCTCGCCGACGGATCGAAGCTCGCCAGCGCCGAGACCGAGGAAGTCGCACACATGCTGTTCGGCGACGGTGTCGGCTATTCGGCTCTGTTTGCGACGCATCCGCCCTTGCTCAAGCGCATCAAGCTGCTCGATCCGCAATTCAACCCGAAGGAATTCGAGGACATCGCCCGCGCCTGGTCACAGCCGGTGCAGTCCGCCGGCGAGGAGGGCGCCGAGGTTTCGATTTCGGGCCTCGCGCCGGCGGTCGCGCTGCCGCGCAGAACGCCGGCACGTACGCTTCTGGCCACCGTCGCTGCGGATCTGCCGTCCGCGCAGGCGTCGATGAAGGTGTCCGCAGCGCAGATCACCGCGCAGACCGGTACGCTCGACAAGGCCGACATCGCGAACGCCGGTGCCATCCATGCGAGTCTGCCCGAGCAGCTACGCGTCGCCGCCTATTCGCAGCAGCGCTCGGTGCAGGTGATCTTCGCGCTGGCCCTGAGCGCCGATGCGGATGCGCGTGCGAGCCAGCTTGCCATTGTGGAAAGGTATACCGACGCGGCGACGCGTGCCGGCATCGAGGAACTCGCCGGCGCGCTGGCGCAACTGCGTGCGCTGCAGCGCCTGCCCCTGGCGCAGCTCGCGTTTCCCGCGTTGCGTCGCCGCCCGCGGCCGGACCTGCAGAGCTTTCTCGTTGCGCTGAACCATGTCATGCAGACCGACGGCAAGGTGGAGCTCGAGGAATATTGCCTCGGCAAGCTGATCGCCGTGCAGGTGATCGACGCGCTGGATCCGTCGAAGGCGCAGCCGACCGGCTCGGCCAAGCTGCCGGGGTGTGCGGCAGAACTCGCCGACGTCTTCTCGATCGTCGCCCGTTACGGCAGCGACGACACCGCCGATGCCCAGCGCGCGTATCTGCTCGGCATGCACGAAGTATTGCCCGACGCGATTCCGGTGTGCGCGCCGCCGTCCGAGTGGATGCTGGCGATGGATCGCGCACTGCCGAAACTCAACCTGCTCACGCCCGCCGGCAAGGAGCTCGTCGTGCGCGGCCTGGCCGCGGCAATCAGCGCGGATGGCGTGATCACGGTCGCCGAGGCTGAATTGCTGCGCACGATCTGTGCCGCGCTGCACTGTCCGCTGCCGCCGATCGCCGACCAGGCGGCATAAACGCCGGTTCATGTTTCTTAAGCGGGCCGGCTCGCGCCCGAAAGCGCACGCCGATCGCGCGTGCTTCGCGCCAGCTGAACAGCGGCTGCGCAGCAATGGCAGTAGCTGAACGAACGATCAACCGCCCCGCACGACAGGCCAATGCCGTCACGCGCGTGCGTGTGCAAAAAATGGAAATCCGCGAGCACCTCGACAAGTGAGCGTTCGTTCAGAACGCGTGCTGTATATTTTTTCCGGCGTGCAGACGAGTGTCGCACGGTTTTTTTCGCTCACGGGAGAGCCCATGACTCGCACTGCTTGCGCTTTTCTGGTCCTGCTGTTCATGTCCGTCGCGCCTTGCGCGCACGCCGAGTTCCTCGATTGCGTATTCGACGGTGACTTCGAGGATCCTGGAACCACCAATGCGCAGGCTCTCGACGCTTTGACTCTGCACAACTGCGCACGGCGAACCGTCGATCCGCCGGCCGACCCGCCGCTGGCACCGCTGACCTGGAGTCCTACCATTGCCACGGTCGCCCAGACCCAGGCAAATACCTGCTTCGATGTGCCCAGCGGTCTTCCGTATGGCGAAAACCTTTATGCAGTCCCGGCGAACGATCCTGCCAACACCATGAAGGATGCCGTTTCCGCGTGGTTGGCCGAGCAGCCGTATTACGCGATCACGAACAACAAATGCACGGAGCCGGCGCCGCCGGACGGCTCGGGCACGTGCGACCATTACACACAAGTCGTATGGGAGGCGACGGCGGTGGTAGGCTGCGCACGCACGTTCTGCACGCAGCATTCGCCGTTCGCTGGCTCGCCGACGTGGTACTTCGTCGTTTGTGAATACCTGCCGGCCAGCACCAAAGGCGAGCGGCCGTACTGATCGGAGGATCGACCCGCTGGCCCCGCTCAAGCGCCCGCGATGAAGTCCGCTGCTTTCTCGGCGATCATGATCGTCGGTGCATTCGTGTTGCCACCCGGCAGCGCGGGCATCACCGAGGCATCGACCACGCGCAGACCGGCGACGCCGCGCACGCGCAGTTGCGTATCGACGACCGCGTGCGCATGGTCGCCCATGCGGCAGGTACCGACCGGGTGATAGATCGTCTCGGCCTTGCGCCGGATGAAAGCGATGACATCGCGCTCGTCGCGCACGTTTGCCCCTGGAAAGATTTCCGCGCCGCGATATGGTGAAAACGGAGCTGCCGCAAATATTTCGCGCGACAACTTCACGCCTTCGACGAGCATGCGCAGGTCGTAGCCTTCCGCGTCGCTGAGGTAGTTGGCATGGATCGCCGGCTTGTCCGCGGCGCGGGCCGTTTTCAGGCGGATCGTGCCCCGGCTGCGCGGGCGCAGCGCGCAGGCATGCAGCGTAAAGCCGTAGCCCGGCAGGCGGTTGCGACCGTGATCGTCGAGCAGGGCGGGCACGAAGTGGAACTGCATGTCGCAGCGCGTATCGACGGCGTGGCGCGTGCGCATGAAGCCGCCGGCTTCGGCGACATTGGACGTTCCCGGTCCGTCGCGGTGCAGGAAATAGTTCCAGGCCACGGCGACGTCACTGAGTCGATCATAGGTAATCGGCTGCGTCGCCTGGTGCAGCGTGCAGACGTCCAGGTGGTCCTGCAGGTTCGCACCGACACCGGGCAGGTCGAGGGTGACCTGAAGGCCGTGGTCGCGAAGGTGGTCGGCCGGGCCGATTCCGGACAGCATCAGCAGTTGCGGTGAATTGATCGTGCCGCCGCAGAGGATGACCTCGGCACCTTCCGCGCGCACGTCGCGGCCGCGACGGCGATAGTCGACGCCGACGGCGCGCCCGGATTCGATCACGACGCGCTGCGCATCGGCGCCGGTCAGTACATGCAGGTTGCCTCGGCCGCGTGCGCCGCGCAGGTAGCCGGCCGCGGCCGAGCAGCGCGCGCTGTTGCGCTGTGTGACCTGATACAGGCCGAAGCCTTCCTGCTGCGGGCCGTTGAAATCGCCATTGGCCGGATGGCCGGCCACGACTGCGGCATCGATGAATGCCTGCGACAGCGGATTGTGATAACGCAGGTCCTGCACGCCGAGCGGGCCCATGGCCGAGTGCAGTTCATCGGCGCCGCGCGTGTTGCCCTCGGCGCGCTTGAAATACGGCAGCACTTCCGGCCACGACCAGCGCAGGTCGCCGGCCGCGCGCGCCCAGTCGTCGTAGTCGTCGGGCACGCCGCGGATGTAGCACATGGCGTTGATCGAACTCGAGCCGCCGAGCACGCGACCGCGCGGCCACCACAGCCGGCGGTTGTCGAGGTTCGGCTCGGCTTCGGTATAATAATCCCAGTTTATACCTTTCTTGCCGACCAGTTTGGCGATGCCGGCCGGCATGTGGATGAACGGGTGCCAGTCGCTCGGGCCGGCTTCGAGCAGCAGCACGCGCCGGCCAGGGTCGGCGCTGAGGCGGTTCGCCAGCACGCAGCCGGCCGAACCTGCGCCGACGATGATGGTGTCGTAGGTCATCGGATCATTCGCAACAATGGCTTGCAGGCTAAGCGCTGGCGCTAGAGCAGATGCTCCACCGCAGTGCAGCAATCGGACGGCAGCGCAGCATACGCCATCCCCGCACGCGCAAAGGATCGGCCGGGCGTCATTGAATAGCGAAGGCGGCCGTCACTTCTTCGTTGCGCGCTTCAGCGTCGGGCTGTCGAGATCGAGGGCCGCTGCGCTGAAGCGTTCCATCGTCGGATAGGCCTTGCCGAGCGCGGCGGCAAACTGCTTGGCATCGCCCGCAATGATGATCGAACGGCCTTCCTTGCCGAGATTCGCACGCGCAAAGTCGCGCACCTGCTCGGCGCTCACCGCCTGCACCTTGTCGAGGTAATGGGCCAATTCATCGAGCGGCAAGCCATAGACGGCCAGTCCGGCGACTTCGCCCAGCAGGCCGCGCGTCGTCTCCAGCGTGAAGCCGAAATTGCCGCTCAGCGTGGCCTTGCGCGCCGACAGTTCATCGGCCGGCGGCGGTGTCGTTGCAAGCTGGTCGAATTCGCCGAGCAGCAGTCCGACGACTTCGACGGCAGAGGGGTTCTTGGTCTGCGCGCTGCCGCCGAACGAGCCGGCCTGGCGGAGCGTATCGAGCGAGCTGCCGGCGCCGTAGCTCAAGCCGCGCTTGATGCGGATTTCCTCGTTGAGGCGCGCCGAATACGAACCGCCAAGCACCGCGTCGGTGACGACGCCGGCGTAGTAGTCCTTCGCATCCCGCGCGATACCGCGATGGACAGCGCTGACGGCGGCCTGGCCGGTTCCCGGAATGTCGATGACGACGGTCGTCGATGCCAGGCTGCTCTTGCCCAAGCCGGGCGGCGCCTGCGGCAGCGGCGTGGCCGGCACTTTCCAGTCGCCGAATGATTGTGTCGCCGCTTGCACGGCGCGATCCAGATCGACGTCGCCGGCAAACACCAGCACGGCGTTGTCGGGGCGGAAATACGTTTCATGCAGCTTGACGATGTCGGCGCGCTGGATGCGCGGCAGGGAAGCCGGCGTGCCGCCGGCAGAATGTCCGTAGGCGCCGTCGCCGTAGACCGCGCGCGCGGCGACGAAGCGGGCGACGCTGCCGGGCTGGCTCAACGCGAGGCGCAGGTTATCGAGCATCTGCTTGCGCTCGCGGTCGATCTCTTCCTGCGCAAAGGTCGGATGGCGGACCACGTCGGCGAGCAAATCGAGCGCCGCGCCGAGTTTCGGTGTCGTCACCGTGATCGAGACCTGCGAATTGTCGAAGCCGGCGCCGCTGCCGAGCGAGCCGCCGAGCGCGTCGGCGGCCTCGGCGATCTGCGGCGCGGTGCGCGTCGTCGTGCCCTTGTCGAGCAGGCCGGCGGTCAGATCGGTCAGCCCGGCGAGTTTCGGCGGATCGACCTCGGCGCCGGAGCGCAGATAGAGCGCAACGCTGACGAGCGGCGTGACGGCGCGATTGGCGACGACGATGCGCAGGCCGTTCGGCAGCGTCTTGTCCTGCGCAACGGGGATCGTGACCTTGCGTGCCGGACCCGGCTCCGGCAGGGCATCGTCGGTGGCCTCGGCGGCATGTGACGCGGAGCACGCGCCGGCCAATAACAGCGCAGCGGCGAGCGCCTTGTTTCCGAGCAGAATGGAATGATTGGTCATTTCGCTGCTCCCTTGGCCGGCGGCTCGCTTGCTTTGTCCGCCTGCTGCGTGTAATCGATCGTGACGCGATGCGCGTCGAGCACGTATTTCTTCAGCACGCGCTGGACATCGTCAGCGCTGACGCCCTGCAGCGCGGTCAGATCGCTGTTGACCGTGGCGGCATCGCCCTTGAGAAGGACCGCCTCGCCGATGGCGAACGCCTTGCCCTCCGCAGTCTGGCGCTGGCCGAGCTCCTGCGTGATGATCTTGGTCTTGATCTTGTCGAGCTCGGCCACGGTGATCGGCGTCGTCGCCAGTGTCCGGACTTCAGCCAGAATCGCCTGCTCGGCTTCCTCGGGCTTGTGTCCGCTGGCAAGGATTGCGAACGCGGTGATCAATCCGTTGTCGGCCTGCCCGTCGGACGAGAAGTTCACGCGTTGCGCGATCTGCTGGCGATAGACCAACGCCTGATGCAGTCGCGACGAGGCGCCGTTGCTGAGCAGCGCCGCGGCGACCGACAGGGCGACATCGTCGGCGTGGCGTGCTGGTGGAGAGAGCCAGGCCAGCACGACGGCCGGCAGCGGCACGTTCGGACCGTGTTCGCTGTAGCGACGGTCCTTGTCCCAGACCGGCTCGGCGGCGGTCACGTGCGGAATCGGCGTCGCCGGCTTCGACAATGGGCCGAAGTACGCGTCGACCCAGCGATCGAGCTGGGTCGGATCGAAATCGCCCGCTACGATGAGCGTGGCATAGTCCGGCCGATAGAAGGTCGAGTGGAATGCGATGACGTCGTCAAGCGATGCGGCCTCGAGTTCCTCGATGCTGCCGATGCCGGGACGCTTGTACGGATGCACGAGGTAGGCATCCTTGGGCACCGCATTGAACAGCCGTCCGTACGGCGAAGCCAGCACGCGCTGGCGCAATTCCTCCTCGACCACGGCGCGCTCGGACTTGAAGTTCTCGTCGATCACGTTGAGGTTCACCATGCGCTCGGCCTCGGCCCAGAGCAGCCGCTGCAGGTGGTTCGACGGCACCGCTTCGAAATAGTTGGTGAAGTCGTCGTTGGTCGAGGCGTTGTTGTGCCCGCCGACATCCTCGGTCAGGCGGTCGAACTGTTCGGCCTTCAGGCGCTTGGTGCTCTTGAACATCAGGTGCTCGAACAGGTGCGCAAAGCCGCTGCGTCCGGCCGGGTCGTCTTTCGAGCCGACGTGGTACCAGACCTGCACGGCCACCGTGGGGCTGGTGTGATCCTCGATACCGATCACCTGCAGGCCGTTGGCGAGCGTGCGCTGCTTGAAGGCGATCGGCGGAATCGACAAGGCATCTGCCGCGTGCGCGGATGCAAGGACCGCGGCGCTCAGTCCGAGGCAAATCAGCAGGCGTCGCAGCATGGGTGTTCTCCCGAAAGGGCCCGGGAGCATAGCAAAACAGCGCCGCGCGACCGAGCGCCGGAAGTCACCTGTAGCTTAACCGGCTAGGCGAGCACTTCGACAGCGGCACCGACCCGGATCGTTCCGGCGCCGCGCGGAATCAGGTTCTGGCCGAAGGTCACGCCGTCCGGGCTGCGCCGGTACTTGATGAGCGTGCGCAGCGGTTCGCCGGATGGATCGAAAACGCCGCGTTCGAAATCGACGGTCGTGAACACGCAGCGCACGCACGGCTTGACGACGTCGAACTCGATGTTGCCGACGCGAATGCGCTTCCAGCCGTCCTCGGCGTGCGGCGCCGTGCCGGCGACGACCAGGTTCGGACGAAAGCGCAGTATCGGCAATGGCTCCGCGAGCCTGGCATTGAGCGCATCGAGCGCGGCTTGCGAGATCAGCAGCAGCGGAAACGCATCGGCGAAGCTGACCTCGTCGCCATCGACGCCGTACATGCCGTCGTATTTCGCCTTGACCGGCCGCACGCAGGCATCGTCCATGTGCACCATGCGGAACGCGCCGCGCAGATGGCTGCTGATCCAGTCATGCGCGGCACTGTCGGCGAGCAGCGGGCGCACCGCGGCACCCCACACGGCCGTTTCGACGCGCGCGCCGTCCGCCGGCGGCGCAACGACGCGCAGGTCCGGCATGCCGGGCGCCGACAATTGCAATGCGTCGCCGTCCGGCCGCGCGCGAATCAGCGTCAACCGCGGCTGTTGCCTGCCGGTAACGAACTTGTCGTGCGCGTCGACGACCATCCAACGCCTGTCGCGCGCCAGGCCGCGCGTCTGTACCGCGGCCTCGTCCAGCGGCAGCGGCGCGCAAGACTTCATCGGGTAGATGTGGATCGATGCCAGGGTCGCCATGCGATGCAAGGATAGCATCGCGTGCATGCTACGCTTCGCCGCAATCCCGGATCACGGATTCGACATGGTGGCAGTCGATCGCACCGAACGGCGCGGAATCGCAGCGACGCTCACCGGCGTGGAGCGCCACGAGTGGCCCGCAGTGATCCTCGCGTTCGCCTACTTTTTCCTCGTCCTCGCCGCGTATTACGTGCTGCGCCCGGTGCGCGAGCAACTGTCCGCGGCGGTCGGTGTCCAGGCCTTGTTGCCGTTCTACACCGCAACCTTCATCGTCACGCTGGTGCTCACGCCGGTTTACGGCTGGCTGGTCGCCCACTTCCCGCGCAAGCGCTTCGTGCCGCTGGTATACCTTTTCTTCATTGCCAACCTGCTGGCGTTCATTCCAGCTTTCCAGGCGCAAGGCACGCTGACGCCGGAGATCCTCGGCGCCGTGTTCTTCGTCTGGATGAGTGTTTTCAATCTGTTCGTCGTCGCCGTGTTCTGGAGCTTCGTCGCCGACGTCTTCAGCGCGACCCAGGCCTATCGCCTGTTCGGCATCATCGCGCTCGGCGGAACGCTCGGCGCGATTGCCGGCCCACTGCTGACCAAGACACTGGTGCACGTCATCGGCATTGCGCCGTTGCTCGGCGTGGCGGCGGCATTGCTCGGCGGTGCGGTGGCGTGCATCCTCGGCCTGGTCGCGTGGTCGCGGCGCCATCCCGTGGCGCAGGACGTTTCCCGCAACGAAGCCGTGATTGGCGGCGGATTCTGGACCGGCGCGAAGCAGGTGGCGACTTCACCGTTGCTGCGTCGCATCGCCGTGCTGGTACTGCTCGGCGACAGCGTCGGCGGCGTGCTGTACAACCTGCAGACCGATATCGGTCATCGCTATTACCACGACGGCGCCGAACGCACCGATTTTTTCGCCGGCGTCGACGCGGCCACGAACATCCTGATGGCTCTCACGCAGATCTTCGTCACGCGCATTGTGCTCACACGCTATGGGCCGGCGCAAAGCGTCGCCGGCACGGAAGTGGTCAAGTTGCTCACGCTGGTGACCCTCGCTTTTGTCGGACAGCCGGGAGCGGTGGCGGCCGCACTGATCGTGACGCGCGCAGGCTCCTACGGCGTCAACAATCCGGCGATCGACAGCCTGTTCACGCGCGTCGACCGCGAAACGCGCTACAAGGCGAAAGGCTTCATCGACACGGCGATCTGGCGCTTCGGCGACGTGCTCGTCGTCGGCACGGTCCAGGTCCTGCGCGGGTTCGGTGCGACGACACCGGCGCTGGCGGCAGTGGCGGCTCTGGCTGCGGCCTGTGCGGCATGGCTGGCATGGCAGTTGCGGGTTTCGCGCGAACTCGCACAGGTGGACGGATCTCGCACGACGCAATGAACGAGGCGCCGATTTCGCGCGCGAATCTGCTCGGGGGGACTTCCGGCACTCGCACGTACAGGGGTCGGCGTTGAGATGATAAGGGGTGCGTTGCGTTGTAGATATTCCCCTGCAACGCGCCGACCCGCATTGGTTCGCCGCCGAAGGAGAATGCCATGAACAGCCGCCGCCAGTTTCTGCGTAACGCCACGATCGCCGCCGCGGCTGCATCGCTAGGCGTCCCATTTGCGCACGGCGCTGAGCCGAAGAAGCTCAAGCTGCTGATCATGGGTGGCACCGGCTTTCTCGGCCCGCACATCGTCGAAGCAGCAACGAAGCACGGCCACACGATGACGCTATTCAACCGCGGCAAGACGCATCCGGGCCTCTTCCCGGATATGGAAAAGCTGCACGGCGACCGCAAGAGCGACATGAAGGCGCTCGAAGGCCGCAAGTGGGACGCGGTCATCGACACGTCCGCGTACATTCCGGCCGATGTCACGCGCTCTGCGACGTTACTCGGTCCGAACGTCGCGCACTATCTGCTGATCTCCACCGTTTCGGTGTACGCGAAGCTCGACAAGCCCGGCATGGACGAGTCCGCGCCGTTGGCGACAACCGACGCGCCGGATGCCGACAAGGTCACGAACGAAAACTACGGCGCACTGAAAGCGCTGTGCGAAAAAGCCGCGGAAAAATCCGTGCCTGGGAAAGTGACCGTGATCCGGCCGGGACTGATCGTCGGCCCCGGCGATTCGACCGACCGCTTTACCTACTGGCCGGTGCGTGTCGCGCGCGGTGGCGAAGTGCTCGCGCCCGGCACGCCGAAGGATTTCACGCAGTTCATCGACGTGCGCGACCTCGCCGACTTCATCGTGCTGTGCCTCGAGAGGAAAACACTCGGTACGTTCAACGCAGATGCCCAGGCCGGATCGATCACGATGGGCGCCCTGCTCGAAACATGCAAGAAGGTGTCGAAGAGCGACGCGCGCTTCACCTGGGCCGACGCCAAATTCCTCGAGGAACAAAAGATCGGAGCATGGAGCGACATGCCGGCTTGGATTCCGGCCGAAGGCGACGACGGCGGCTTCGGCCGCGTGAGCGCGGCGAAGGCGAAATCGGCGGGGTTGCGCTACCGGCCGCTGGCCGACACGGTCAACGATACGCTGGCGTGGTTCCGCACCGAGCCGGCCGAACACCAGGCGAAACTGAAATCCGGGCTGGCGCCGGACCGCGAGGCCGACGCGTTGAAGGCGTGGCACGCCGCGCACGCGAAGGGCTGATCCGGACCAGGCTCGCGATTCGACGTTTGCGGTATCCGGGGGCGGTCGGATTGCCTTGGCGAGTCGTCACTGCTGCGCATACGCAGTTCGCTTTGAGCGCCGCAGCGGGCCCCCTGTTGCCAAGGCACTGAAGCGCCACCTCACGCGAACGCTCAAATCCGCATCGGCACCTCGGCTAGGCCATTTCCGCGACCTCGACTCGCGACTTGCGCGCGCCGAGCACCGCGCCGATCGAAGCGGCGATGATCGCTGCGATCGCCAGCCACTGGAATGCATTCAGGTGCTCATCGAGGAACATGAGGCCGAGCAAGGCGCCCATCGCCGGCTCGATGCTCACTAGGATGCCGACCGTGCGCGCCGGCAGCCGCGTCAGGGCATGCATCTCCAGCGAAAAGGGCAGCGCAGAACTCAGCACCGCCACGCCGAGTGCGAACGGCAGCGCGGAGAGAGTGAACATCGCGGCGCCCGCGTGCATCACGCCCACCGGCACTGCGACCAGTGCGCCGATCGCGGAGCCCAGCGCCACCGCATCGCCGCCGAAGGCCGTGCCGGCGCGGCGGCCGAGCACTATGTAAGTGGCCCAGCCGACTGCCGCGCTCAGCGCATACAACACGCCCACCGGATCGAGCGATTGCGTTTGCGCGTCCCATGGAAGCAGCAGCGCAAGTCCGCCCACCACCAAAGCGACCCACAGGAAATCCAGTGCGCGGCGCGAGCCGACCAGCGCGATCGCGAGCGGTCCGAGAAATTCCAGCGCCACCGCGATACCCAGCGGAATGGTTTGCAGTGCCATGTAGAAGCAGAGGTTCATGATGCCGATCGTGAGGCCGTAACCCCACAGCGAAGCCCAGCCCTGCCGACCCGCTAGGCGCCGCCACGGTTGCCGCAGCAGCCACAGGATCAAGGCGCCAAGTCCCAAACGCATGGCAGTGGCGCCCTGCGCACCCATCAACGGGAAGAGTTGCTTGGCCAGCGCTGCACCGCACTGGAACGAAAGCATACCCAGCAGCAGCGAGCCGACCGGCAACAAGGGTGAGGTAGAACGAGAGAGCATGTGCGGGCACCACTACGGACCGGGGCAGGAGATCATGGTCGCACGCACCGGCAAGAACCAGTAGCTGGGACCGCGCTACGCGATCGCTGCTGACAGCGGTTGTCAGCAGCGATCGGCGCACAGCTCATGGCGAGTAAATTCAAGCGCGCTCTGACCGCGGCATCGAGATGGATGCCCCCTTTTTGGGCCGAACTGCTCAAGTCGACCCGAAGGGCCTCCCACGAGTGCCCGCAAGGAGGCGTCTATTTCGCGCCGGACAGGTGCGAACGTATTACAGCAAAAACCCCGCATCAGAGCGGGGCTTCAGGGCGATCCGTGGATTGCTCTTGCTCGCGTCCAATGCTATTTGCGCATGATCCGTTCCGTGCCGAAGCCCTGCAGATTGAACGGCACCCACGCATAGCGCAGCGCGTCAATGCCGTCGTTTGCGGGCTCGGCTTCGACCCGCCGCAACGCATCGCGCGCGTCGGCGGCGATGGCCAGATCGGGCGTGAAATCGAACAGCAGCACCTCTTTCGTCTTGCCTTGAGCGTCGAAGGCGACCACGAACTCACCGAGATCGTCCTGCGCATGTTGCGGCATGCCGAGCTTCACCGAGCTGAAATTGAGCTTCTGAGGTGCGCGCGGCGCCTTGCCTGGCTCGACGGCCGTGCGCGCATCGATACCCAAAGCCATGCCGGCGCGGATATCGGCGTCGTGCTGCTCGATAAACGCCAGGTAATCCGCCTGCATCGCCAGGGTTTGCGCCTCGTCACTTCCGAATGCCGCGTAGGCGCGGCGCAACAGACCCGCGTAGTAGCCGCCGACGCGCGCGCGATGATTGGCCTCATTCACTTTGGTGTCGCCGTAGCCTTCATAGTGGCCATAGAGCTGCGCCCACAGCATCGCTTCGTAGGGCTTCTTCAGCTCAAGTTCGAGCTCGGCGGTTTTAGCCATCGCGATGATGAAACCGTGTCCAGCTGAGGTCGACAGATAGCGGAATGCCTGATCCGCATCGCGTCCGACGATGTTGCCCGGCAACCGCTCACCTAACCGATAGAGATTGCCGACGAAATACTGCGCGGCGATATCTCCGGCCAACGCGTCTTTCTTGAAGGCATCGAACGCGGCCTGGCGCTCCGCGACCGGCGCATTCGCATCGAGCAGCTTTGATAACCGATCTTCGAGATGGAAATTCAGGCTCGTTGCGGCAATGGCAGGAGCGGCAAAAAGCAGTCCCACCAACAAAAACGACTTGAACGATTCGCGCAGTTGCATCCTTCACTCCTTGCTCCTTGAAAAAAGACCGCATTCGCGCCCCAAGGGTGTTGCGGATCCCGAGCCATCATAAACGATCCGTCTCTGGACAAGCGCGATCGTGATGCGTGACACGCCAAGTTTGGATCTGAGCGTCCACTCCTCGGCAAGCGTTTGTGAGCATCAGGTGACGGGTTCGGGTCGAAAGCGGACCGAGACGTCCGCTTCCTACCGCTGCGATGCTGCGTCAGCCGTGCCGCCGCGTGATCCACATCGAGATGCTCGCGCTGAAGACACTCTCGTCGCCCGCATTGCGCACGTCGACGGTGACAGGACAGGCGTGACCCGCCCCGACATCGCCGATTGACGGCACGCTTGCCGTCGCGGTCAGCGTGCCGCGTGCAACCTTGAGGTAGTTGACCTGCATCGACTTGGGAATCCAGCGCAGCGACGCATCGATTGTCGCGTCCGTGGCAAGGCCGGCGGCGAGCTCGGCGGCGTTGCACAGCGCGATCGCATGGACGGTGCCGAGGTGATTGTGCACGCGGCGGCGGTCACGCAGGCGCACGACGCAGCGGCCGGGTGCCAATGCTTCGACGCGCGGCGCGATCGAAGCGAAGTACGGTGCGCGCCAGCAGACGATGCGCGAGAACAGCCAGAGCCCCGGCGCGCTCGCGCCGAGGCGCCCGAACAGTTCGAGTGCGGTTGGCATTCGTGCCGCCGCCCGGACTTGTTCAGGCCTTCCTCAGGCGACCGAGCGCAGCGGCGGCTTGGTCTTGATCACCGCTGCTTCGAGCTCGCGCGCATCGAAGTCGTCGACGCTGATGAACTCGAACGTTGCCGCGCGCACGCGCTCGAGCAGCTTGCGCTCTTCGCTGCTGATCGCGCCCTGCGCCTCGGCGGCGGCGAGCTGTTCGCCGAAGTCGTGTGACTTCGACACATCGCCTTTCAGCACCTTCTGCAGCTTGCGCTCGACCGGCTCGGCGGCGATCACGTCGGCGAGGATCGCGTTCATGCGGCCGATCGGGTTGTTCGCGCTTGGCGTCAGGTAGGTCCACGACGCCAGGCGGTCGCGCGCCTCGTTCGGCGCGCACAGGATTGCGGCGACGCGGTGGCCGAGCCGGTCCGACGGCGGCACTTCGCGCAGGCCGAGCGGGAATACCAGCGCGCGCAGAACCCACGCGACCGGGCGGATCGGGAAGTTGCGCAGCACGCCGTCCAGCGCGGTCTGCATCTTGTAGGCGCAGTCGTGGAACGCCCAGGCCAGCAGCGGCTGGTCGGCCAGAGGCCGGCCCTGGTCCTCGTAGCGCTTGAGCATCGCGCTGCCGATGTACAGGTACGACAGCACGTCGCCGAGCCGGGCGGACAGGCGCTCCTTGAACTTGAGCTTGCCGCCGAGCGTGAGCATCGACGTATCGGCGACCAGTGCGAGCGCCGCGGCGTAGCGGTTCAACTTGCGATAGAAGCGCTTTGTATACTTGCCGCCCGGCACGCTGCCGATCCTGGCGGCGGTGAGGCCGAGGACGATGCTGCGAACGGCGTTCGAGATGGCAAAGCCGACGTGCTGGAACAGCACGCGGTCGAAGGCGCGCAGGCGCGAGGTGTAGTCGGTGATCTGCGTCGCCTGCATTTCCTTGAGCACGTATGGGTGGCAGCGGATCGCGCCCTGGCCGAAGATCATCAGGCTGCGCGTCATGATGTTGGCGCCCTCGACCGTGACCGCGATCGGCGCGCCCTGCCAGCCGCGGCCCACATAGTTCTTCGGGCCGAGCTGGACGCCCTTGCCGCCATGCACGTCGATGACGTCCTTGGCGACCTGGCAGGCAAGCTCGGTGCAGTGGTACTTCGCGATCGCCGACGGCACCGACGGCTTCTCGCCGCGGTCGACGGCGCATGCCGTTGCCAGCGACAGCGCACTCATCTGATAGGTGTAGCCGCCGATACGGGCGAGCGCTTCCTCGACGCCTTCGAAACGGCCGATCGCCATGCCGAACTGCTTGCGGATGCGCGCATACGCGCCGGTCGCGATCGCGCCGGCCTTGACGCCGCCGGTCGTGTTCGACGGCAGCGTGATGCCGCGCCCGACCGACAGGCATTCGACCAGCATGCGCCAGCCGTGGCCGGCCATGTCCGGCCCGCCGATCAGCTGCGACAACGGCACGAATACATCCTTGCCGCGCACCGGGCCGTTCTGGAACGGCAGGTTGAGCGGCATGTGGCGGCGGCCGACTTCAATGCCCTTGGTATCGTGCGGCAGCAGCGCGAGCGTGATGCCGCGATCCTCGGTGTCGCTCAGCAGCTTGTCGGGATCGTACAAACGGAATGCCAGGCCGATGACGGTCGCGACCGGTGCCAGGGTGATGTAGCGCTTGTCGAACGTCAGTCGCACGCCGAGCACGTTGCCGCCGCCGTATTCGCCCTTGCAGACGATGCCGTAATCGGGAATCGAGGTTGCATCGGAGCCGGCGAACGGACCGGTCAACGCGAAGCACGGGATCTCGCGGCCGTCGGCGAGGCGCGGCAGGTAGTAGTCCTTCTGCTCCTTGGTGCCGTAGTGCAGCAGCAATTCAGCCGGCCCGAGCGAATTCGGCACGCCGACGGTCGAGACGACCGTCGCCGACAACGTCGCGATCTTCTGCAGCACGGCCGAATGCGCGAGCGCCGAGAATTGCAGTCCGCCGAACTCCTTCGGGATGATCATGCCGAAGAATTTGTTCTTCTTCAGGAACTCCCACATCTCGGGCGGCAGGTCGGCGCGCTCGTGCGTGATCTCCCAATCGTTGATCATGTGGCACAGCTCTTCGCACGGGCCATCGAGAAACGCCTGCTCCTCGGTCGACAGCTGCGGCGCCGGCTGTTTCAGCAGTTGCTTCCAATCCGGCTTGCCGGAGAACAGTTCGCCTTCGAAGCCGACCGTGCCGGCCTCGAGCGCAACGCGCTCGGTATCGGAAAGTTGTGGCGTGATCTTCTGGTAGATCTTCAGCAGCGGCGCCGTGATTTTCTGCCGGCGGAAATCCGGAAGATTGAACGGTACCGTCAGCAGTGCAAACGCCGCGGTCGTGATTGCCGCGGCGAGCCATTGGCTGCCCCCGAGCCAGCCGCTGACGATGAGGGCTGCAAAGCCCGCGATCGTCCAGACTTTCAGGCTAGTGCGCAGGTAGGCGCAGACCAGGCTGACGGCAATGACGGCGAGCAGGGGATACCAGTTGGCCATGTTCAACTCCTTGGATCTGCCGCGGCTTCAAGCGCGCAGCGGTTCAATGAAATTCCGGACAGCGGCGGCGAACGCATCGTTGCGATCGCCAACGACCATGTGCGTGGCCTGCGCCAGGCGCACATGAAGCGCGTGCGGCACACAGGCAAGAAATTCGGCGATCGTCGCGTCGGAGACGACATCGCTGCGCGCGCCGCTGATCAGCAGGGTCGGCACGCGAATGCGCCTTGCCGCGGCGAGCAGACCTTCCTGCTGGCGTTCGCTGTCGTTGGCGACGCAATCGAGCAGGCGCGGATCCCAGTGCCAGCGCAGGCGGCCGTTGTCGAGCGGCACGAGCAACTGGCGCAGTCTGTCGGGCGATTTTCGTTCGCGCCGATGCGGCAGGTAATGCGCGATCGCGTCGGCAGCGTCGTCGACCGAGGCGAAACCGTGCGGATGCGCGCGCATGAAATTGATGATGCGCTCGACGCCGGCGCTTTCCCAGCGCGGCGTGATGTCGACCAGCACGAGCGCGCGAAAAACTTCGTGCGTGGCTTGCGCGATCAAACCGAGCAAGCCGCCCATCGATGCGCCGACGAGAATCGGCGGCGCAGCCGATTGCCTGGCCAGCAGCACCAGATCATCGACGAACTGCGCAAAATCGTAGAGGCCGTCGTCGCGCCATCCGCTCCGGCCATGTCCGCGCGCATCGGCGGCGAAGCACTGCCAGCCTTCGCCGGCGAGCAAACGGGCGGTATCGGTCCAGGCACCGCGGGTCTGACCGAAGCCGTGGGCGAAGACCAGTGCAGGATCTGCGGCATCGCCGAAGCGTTCGAACGCCAGGCTCACGCCGTCGCCGCCGTTCAGCGAGCCGACGACGCCCGCGCCGGCCGAGCCGGTTGCCGCGCGATGATGACGTAATGCGACCATACGGCCGAGTATGGTTGCCGATTTTCGAGCTGTCAATACGGTGGCGAATGGTTGCTGTAGATGCTTGAGTTCGCGGCAATTTGTTGCGCTGCAGCGACGTAATTGCTTCACCTTTAACACCCGCAGCCGGTACCATTCGATGATGTTGCATGCCGTCGAAAAACTCGAACGTTCGCGCCTGAGCGTCCCGGACTGGGAGCAGGCCGCGCTCGACGTGATAGCTGAACAGGGTGTCGCTGCCGTGACCGTCGAATCGCTGGCGCGCCAGCTCGGCGTGACCAAGGGCAGCTTCTACTGGCATTTCCCGACCCGCGAGGCGCTGCTCAAGGCCGCGCTCGAGCGTTGGGAGCATCAGGACATCGACAACGTGCTGCTGCAGGTCGAACCGATCGCCGATGCACGCGCGCGCCTGAGCGAATTGTTTCGGCGCACCGGACGCGAGGCCAAGACGCACGTGATCTACTCCGCGCTGCTGCGCGCGCTCGATCATCCGCTGGTGCAGCCGGTGATGGAACGCGTGTCGCGGCGACGCATGGAATTCCTGACCCAGGCCTATCGCCAGGTCGGCATGAGCCGGGCCCAGGCGGTGCATCGCGCGCGCCTGGCCTATGCCGCCTACGTCGGCTTCCTGCAGCTTGCGCTGCAACTCGGCATGCCGCGGCTCGATCACGCGGAGTTCGAAAACTATGTGCAGCACGTGATCGACACCTTGATTCCCGCCGGTTAGAACAGAACGGGAACCTGGCCGCTCGACAGGGCAGTTCGATCGACGAGCCCTCCGAAGCAAAAAAATGGCGGCTTCTAGACCGCCGAAATTTTTCTTTCAGGTTGGAGACCGGGTCTGCCGATCCGGCGAAGGAACATGATGGCAAGCAAGCATGAAGCGTTGAACCAATGGGTTGCGCAGGTCGCCGCGTTGACCCAGCCGGACCACATCCATTGGTGCGATGGTTCGGAAGTCGAAAACGATTTGCTGATCGAGCGCATGGTCGAAACGGGCGACTTGATCGAACTCAATGCCAAGACGCATCCGAACTGTTATCTGCACCGCTCGAATCCGACCGACGTCGCGCGCGTCGAACACCTGACCTTCGTCTGTACGCGCGACGCGGACGATGCCGGGCCGAACAACCACTGGATGGATCCGGCGCAGGCGCACGCGAAGATCGACGCGCTGTTCGCCGGTTGCATGCGCGGCCGTACCCTGTTCGTCATTCCGTATTGCATGGGACCGATCGATTCGCCGCTTGCGCGCTGCGGCGTCGAATTGACCGACAGTCCGTACGTCGTCGCCAACATGCGCCTGATGACGCGCATGGGCGCTGCGGCGCTCGCGCGCATCGAGCGCGAAGGACTGCTCCCGGGCAAGCCGTTCGTCAAGGGTCTGCACTCGACCGGCGAACTCGATCCGCAAAAGCGCTTCATCATGCATTTTCCCGAAGAGCTGTCGATCAAGTCGATCGGTTCGGGCTACGGCGGCAATGCGCTGCTCGGCAAGAAATGCCATGCACTGCGCATCGCCTCGTGGCAGGCGCGCAGCGAGGGCTGGCTCGCCGAGCACATGCTGATCCTCGGCATACAAAATCCCAAGGGCGAGATTTTCTACGTTGCCGCGGCGTTTCCGTCGGCCTGCGGCAAGACCAACCTGGCGATGCTGATTCCGCCGGAAAGTTATCGCCAGGCGGGCTGGAAGATCTGGACCGTCGGCGACGACATCTGCTGGATGATGCCCGGCGAGGATGGCCGCCTGTGGGCGATCAATCCGGAGGCCGGCTACTTCGGCGTCGCGCCCGGCACCAGCGCGAAGACGAATCCAAACGCGCTGGCCATGCTCAATCACGATGCGATCTTCACCAACGTCGCCGTCACCGCTGACGACGAGCCGTGGTGGGAGGGCTTGGGCGAAGGCAGGCCGGCCAAGGACTGGCAGGGTCGCGACTACACCGCGTCGAGCGGTCCGGCCGCGCATCCGAATTCGCGCTTTACCGTTTCGGCACGGCAGTGCCCGAGCTGGTCACCGCACGCGGAGGATGCGCAGGGTGTGCCGATCTCGGCGATCATCTTCGGCGGCCGCCGCGAACATCTCGTGCCGCTCGTGTTCGAAGCGCGCGACTGGACCCACGGCGTGCTCGTCGGCGCATCGATGGGCTCGGAGACAACGGCTGCCGCCACCGGTGCAGTCGGCGTACTGCGCCGCGATTCGATGGCGATGAAGCCGTTCTGCGGCTATAACTTCGCCGACTACTTTGCGCACTGGCTGAGCATCGCCAGGCCCGGAGCAATGCTGCCGAAGATCTTTCACGTCAACTGGTTCCGCAAGGGCGACGACGGCAAGTTCCTGTGGCCGGGGTTTGGCGACAACATGCGCGTGCTCGAATGGATCGTCGGCCGTTGCAGCGGCAGCGAAGGCGCGGTGGAGAGTCCGATCGGCCTGCTGCCGCAGGCGCAGGATCTCAACCTCGCCGGGCTCAACGTACCAGCATCGCGGCTCGACGCGCTGCTTCATGTCGACATTGAAGGCTGGATCGCGGAATACGAGAGCATCGGTGAATACCTGGCGTCGTTCGGTGCGCGGATGCCGAAGGTCCTGCGCGACGAGCACAGCCGTGTCACCACACTGCTCGCAGCCGATACGCCGGAGCCGATGACGGCCGGCTCGCCATGACTCTTACCCTCTCCCTGCTTGCGGGAGAGGGCAGGGTGAGGGGTGCGTGAAGCATCACCATCCCTACGGCGTCGCAATCCCTCACCCCACCCCTGTCCCCATCGCTGGAGCTGATGGGAGAGGGGAGAAAAGCGTTAAACCAAAGCCCGGTTTGCCGCATCATAGACAGCAAGATGCAGAGCGCCGCCCTGAGCATGAACGCACCTGATTTCGACCTGCCCGCGCCGCGGGACGACGCGGCGCTGGTCCGCCGATCGCTCGACGGCGACATGGGGGCGTTCGAGGAGCTGTACCGCGGCCATGTCGGACGCGTGCACGGCGCGATCCTGCGCCTGGTCGGCATGGACCGCGGCCGCGCCGAGGACCTGACCCAGGATGCCTTCGTGCGCGCGTGGCAGAAGCTGTCGAGCTTTCGCCACGAGAGCGCGTTCTCGACGTGGCTGTATCGCCTCGGCGTCAACACCGCGCTGATGGATTTGCGCGGGCGCCGTGACGCAAAGGAAACCGACATCGAGGACCTCGAACTGGCCGCAGGCGGCGACGTTCCGTTCTGCGCCGGCGAGCGCGGCGACCTCGAACGCGCCGTCTCGTTGCTGCCGCCGCGCGCGCGCGCCGTATTGGTGCTGCACGATGTGGAAGGCTGGAAGCACGAGGAAATTGCGACCGAGCTCGGCATGGCGGTCGGTTCGTCAAAGGCACAGTTGCACCGCGCGCGCGGCTTGCTGCGCAATGCGCTCGGAGGTGAGGCATGAACAACGAATTTGAATGGCGCAACGAAATGCGCAAGCTCGGCGGGCCGGTCGAACCGGTGCGCGACCTGTGGCCGTCGATCGCCGCACGCATCGTCGGCACGCCGGCGCAGATGCCGGCACGTCCGCGGCGCCGCCAGGTCGGCTGGTTCGCGATTGCGACAACCGTCATCGTCGCAATCGGCGCGGGCACGACCGCATATCGCTGGCAGCCCAGCGCGCCGGGCAGGAGCCCAAGTGCCGCGGAGGCCATGGATGGCCGAGAGCGGCCGCCGGGCCAGAGCCCAGGCAGCGCGAGTACTGCGCAGGCCTCGGACGGCCGGGAGAGGTCGCGAACGGCGCTGGATTGGGCGGTACCCGCCGATCCACAACTCGCGGCGACAGTACAGAACCTCGATAGCGCGAGCGCGCAATTGCAGGATGCGCTCGAACAACGTCCCGACGCCGTGTTCCTGGTCGGGTTGCTCAACCGCACCAATGCCCAGCGCCTGCGTCTGATGCGCAAGTCGCCGTACGCAGGCTGACACCTTCACAACGGAGCCCCCATGAAAACCTTTTATCGCCCGATCCGCCGCAAGCGCCTGAGTTGGCTGCTTGCTGCGGCGCTGGCCTCGCCGTTCGCCGCGCCGGCGTTCGCCGCCGCGCCCAATCCGCCGCAGAGCACGACGATCAGTGCCGACAGCGGTGCGCAGGCGCTGAGCAACGCGTGGCAAATCGCCAACGATGCGACCGTCGAAATCCACAACGTGCGCGGCAGCGTCACGATCATTGCCGGCGAAGCCGGGCAGGCAACGCTGAGCGGCGAACTCGGCGCCGGGTCGCGCCTCGTGATCGACGGCAATGCGCAGCGCCTGGAGCTGCGCGTCGATTCGGACAAGGATCATGGCTGGTTCGGAAACAAGGGTCCGCGCTCGGACAGCAACCTCGCCGTCAAGCTGCCTGCCGGCGTGACGCTGCGCGTCGGATTGGTCAGTGCCGACGGCCGCGTCACCGGGATCGATGGTAAGTCGCTGAACGTCGAGTGCGTCAGCGGCCGGCTGACGATCGAGAGCGGCTCGCCGCAGGTCGACGTGGAAAGCGTCAGTGGCGACATCACCTTCCGCGCGACGCGAGCCGAGGCCGGCTATCGCGCGCACCTGCAGACAGTCAGCGGCGACATCGAGGTCAGTGGCGCCAGCGGCCGAGTCAAGCTCGATACCGTGTCAGGACGCGCGCGAGCGACCGGCACGGAACTGCAGGAATTCGACGCTGGCACGGTTTCCGGCAACGTCGAACTCAACGCGGCGATCGGCAAGCATGGCCGCGTGCAGGTCGAGACGATGAGCGGCGACATTCGCGCCGAAGTGCCGGCGTCGCTGTCGGCGCACATCGAGGCTGAATCGTTCAGCGGCCGCATCCGCAGCGATTTCGGCAAGGTCAAGCAACCCGAGTACGGCCCCGGAAGCAGCCTCGAAGCGACGGTCGGCGATGGTGACGCACAAATCCGCACGAAGTCGTTCAGCGGCAATGTCGACATAGTGAAGAAGTCGTGAGGGGTGAGGGTGAGGCAAGAAACGTTGGACGCGTGAGGACTCCTGCCGTCATTCGTGACGAGCACAAGGCCTTGACGCGGATCAACGCGGGTGAACGCAGATAGAGCACTCAAAATCTGCTCGTTGTCTTACCCGTGTAATCCGCTTTCTTCGCTCTGCATCTGCGTAAATCCCGTTCAAGGGCTCTGCTCTTGATCCGTGCCGCGAGGAGCACAAGACTTTGACGAGATCGACGCGGATCAGCGCGGATAGAGCACTCGAGATATGTTGCCAGCTGCTTTTATCCGCGTAATCCGCGTTCTTAGCTGCGCATCCGCGTAGATCCGCGTTCAGTGCTCTTCTGTTGAACTCAAGAGAACAGGGTCGTCAGTTCGGGCAGGTATTCGGCGTAGCGGCGCCAGCGGTCGATGGCGCCGGTGTGAACGGGCTGGCGTGCCTGCCAGACGCTCGCCGTCGTGATTACGCTTTCGTCCCCGGACTGCTCGGCAACTGACGTCGTCGGCAGACCGATGAACTCGGCGATCCGCGCGCTCTCGCCGTCGGCGTCGGCGACGAATTTTTCGTAATCGACGTCGAGGATCGGCGCCGGCAGCGTGCGCTGCCAGTGCGCCATCAGGCGTTCGTGGCTGTTCTTCACCAGCGCGATCGAGGAAAAGTCGTACGAGAACGCAAGATCGGGATGCGCGAAGTGCTGCGAGTAAAGCGACAGCGCGATGTCGCGCGCGCCGCGCCGGCAATTCACGATTCGCGCATTCGGGAACAGTGCCAGGAGCAGGTCGAGGTAGCGGAAGTTCAGAGGATTCTTGTCGATGTAACAGCGCGCCGGCGCGTCGTCGCGCCGCATCTGCGTCGCAATAAGCGTGGCGACCGATTGCAGCGCATCGCGATTGGCGAGCGCGCTCTGCGAAGCGAGGTGCTCGTACATGCCGGCGATCCAGTTCAACTCGCCGCGGTCGCGGACGCCGGCGTAACGAGCCAGACGCGTGGCGACGAGCGTCGTTCCGCTGCGCGGCAGGCCGACGATGAACACCGGCACGAATCCGGCGACGGCGTCGAGAGCCGGCAACCGCCCCTGCGCAAGCCGATGCTCGAGCGATGCGTTCCAGGATTCCGCACTCCACGTCGACTGCGCGCGCGCCAGCGCGTTCGCCTCGCGCAGCACCGCCGCTGCGCCAGCGCAGTCGTCGAGATCATCGAGCAGCTTGCCGAGGCCGAAGCCGGCGCAGGCCTTCGCCGCCGCAGGCAGTCGCGCGTCATTCCAGGCCGCGCGCAGCAGCGCCAGGTCCGGATCGCCGGCGTCGGTGCAGCGCCGGCAATAGCTCAGGCGCAACCAGGCCGGCCCTTGCGCAGGATCGAGCTGAACGGCACGGCGCAGCGACGCGCTGGCCGCGGTAAAGGCGCCGAAAGCAAGCTCCAGCTCGCCTGCGGCCGCGGCTAGGCGCGCGTGCTGGGGCCAGTGTGCCGCGGCTGCATCGGCGAGCTCGCGTGCCTGCCGCAGCGCCCCGGAGCCGCGCAGGAATTCGAGCCGCTCGAGCGTCTGCTCGGGGGTGCCGCGGGCGGCGCGCCATTGTGCCAGCAGCACGTCGGCGGCAGCTTCGATGCGACCGTTTTCGCGCAGCATGAAGGCGAGCGAGAGCGCCGCCTGATCATGGCCGGCTACGCGTGCGAGGGCGGCGCGGAAACTTGCCTCGGCTTCATCGAAGCGCTGGGCGACGCGCAACGCGTTGCCGCGCAGGTATGAGAGTTCGCCTGTCTGTGGATAATGATGCAGCCCTGCGGCGAGGACGACGGCGGCAGGCTCGGCAAAGCCGTTGCGGATCATCGCGTCGCCGACGCGCGCCCAGAAGACGGCATCGCGCAGCGGTTCGCGCAGGCGCGCCAGCAGTGCGGCCAGCGGCAGCACCGGGCCGCTGCGTGCGGCTTCGGCGGCGTAGCTCGCGAACAGTTCATCGACGGTAGCGATTGAAGCCGGTGTGATCATGGTCGCGCCATTCTCAATGGCCGGCCGGGACGTAGCGAAACCGCGCCATCTGCTCGCGGTGCCGGTCGACGATGCGTCCGATCTGGTCGCGCGAAAGAACCTCGCGCCACTGGTTTGCGCGGCCGGCGCGGAAGAAGTGCTTGCCCTTGATCGGCACTTCGACGAACCCGTCGCGTCGCTCCATGCCGGCGAGCGAGGCGAAGCTCGCGTGGCGAATCGCACGCTCGGTGCGGTTGCGATCGGCGTCGAGCCCGACCAGGCGCGCGACCTTGCCGAAGCCTTTCGCTGGCTTTTCCAGCAAGTCCTCGTAGCGCAGCACCAGGATGCGCGGGCCTTCGATGTCGGCCCAACTCTTCGTGTGCGTCGACCACGAGCCGAGGAACTCGCCGACGAACAGGTCGTTGTTTTCGGTCGCGGAACTGTCGTTGCCGAGGTAGTCGATCGCGGCATCGATGCCGATGCCGAAGTGATGCGACATGCTGATGGCGACATCGAGCGGATTGCGCACGATGAAGATCGCGCCGGCGCTGACCGCCGGCGTGAGCAACGGAACTCCGTCATGAACGCCGGCCATGCTGTGCGTCTTGACGAATACCGTTCGCGGGGCGGCGGCGGCGATCGCGGCATGCACCTGCGGACGCAGCGCGCACAATTGATCGAAATTCAGGTCCGTGCTGGGGCGCCCGGCGACTCTCGAGTACAGTTCGGGGTCGGCTTCGAGGGCGCCGTATTTCGGCAGCTCCGTCAATGGCACCGGCTGCGGCCGGCCGGCGATGAGATTGGCAAGGAATGCGCGCAACCATGTGTTGCCCGACTTCGGATAGGACGCGAGCCAGACGATATTGCCCATCGCGCTCAGGCCTGGGTTGCCGAAAACGGCGGCATGTCGAGCGCGTCACGCAGCGGATCGAGCAGGCTGCCATAGCGTGCCGAGCGTGCGGTGTCGCGCCGCAGCGGTTGCCGTACCTGCGCGGCGCTCGGCGTGTGCACGTCGCGCTCGGTCTTGTGGAAGTCGAGGCATGCGGGTTCGAACTGAAGTCCGCAGGACGCCAGCAACGCGCGAATGCGCCGCCCGGGTTCGGCGACAAGCTCTTCGTACACAGTGTCATGCACGTGCTGCGGATGGAGCCTGCGCCAGTGTTTCACGGCACGATCGAAGTCATGCCAGAACGCGGCGAGGTCGCCGAACGTTCGCGTGTACTCGTTGTTGGTCAGGCGCTGGCGATAGCAGGACAGGCAGGTTTCGAGAGGATCGCGGCGGCAGACGACAATGCGCGCGCCGGGCAACATCGCGCGGATCGCGCCGATGTAAAGCCAGTTGTACGGCAGCTTGTCGGTGAAGCGCGGTCGACGCGAGCGCCGCTGCGCCGTGCGTTCCAAGTAGCGCTGACCGAGGCGCCGCCAGTCGTCGCTCTGCACCGCTCGCGCCCAACGCTGCAGCGGTTGATTGCGCCGGCGCGACTCCTCGGTGAGTACGCGCGGCAGATCGGACAGCTCGCCGCCACCGTCGACCTGCGAGTGCGACGCCAGGATCTGCTCGGTGAGGCTCGACCCCGAGCGCGGGAGACCGACGATGAAAATCACCTCGCCGCCGATCGACTCGTCAGTGCCGTTCGCTGGGGGGTCGAACGCGGCAAGAGTCGCATCGACCAGCGCACGGTGCGCCGTTGCGCTCCAGCGCTGGCGCAATGGCGCCACCGCATGCGCGCGCGCAAGCGCGTCGAGGGACTCGGCCATTCGCCCCTGATCGTCCAGCGCTTTGGCCAGCGCAAGGCCCATCGAGCTGCGGTCGTCCGCGCTGGATCCGGGCTGACGCAAGGCGCGCTCGATGCGGACGATGTCGCTCTCGGCGAAATGCAACGTCTTGATGTCGGCAAGCCCCCACCACGCCATGCCCGCCGTAGGGTGGCGCGCAAGCACGCGCCGGAATTCGTCGGCAGCCTCTTCAGGTCGGCCGCTGGCCTTGAGCTGATCGGCCAGCATGCATTGCGCGTCGACGTGGTCGGGAACGAGTGCCAGAACCCGCCGCATCGCGGTGACCGCCTCGGCCGGGTGCATGCTGCGTGTCAGTGCGATGCCGAGATTGAACCAGGCCACGGCAAGGCGTGAGTCCAGCTCGCAAGCGCGGCGCAGCACGATGATGGCGTCGTCATGGTCGCCGGTTTCCGTCAGGATGCTGCCGAGCGTATTGAGATACAGGGCATCGTCGGGACGCAGCGCAAGCGCACGACGCATCGTGGCCGCCGCCGCTTCGCCTTCGCCCTGCATGCCCTGCAGGCCCGCGAGCAGGCGCAGAACTTCCGGATGGTCGGGGTAAGACGCGAGCAGGATGGCGATCTGTGTACCGGCCTCGTCCGACCGTCCACGCTCGAGCGCCTGCGCGCAGGCCACGACAGCTCGAATCGCCGCGGGTGAAAGACCCGAAAGACGTGAATTCGCCGGCAAGTTTGCGGCGGTCTTCATTGCGCGGTCCGTTGCATTGTACGGAGACATTGGCGGCGCGAGCGGGCGTTACGAGGCTTCATCCGCGCACGTCTGGATGATGTCCGTCGAGGAAGGCGGCGGCAGCAGCATGCGTCGATACGGGAAGGCAACGGAGGGCTATCCCTGCTGCCGGACATCGTCGGCGAACCGCGGCATGCCGAGTGCGACGCGCAGCGGGTCGAGCAGCGCGCCGTAGCGGTGGGTGCGTGCGGTATCGCGTCGCAACGGTTCGCGCACCTGCGTGGCGCTGGGCGTGTGCACTCTGCGTTCGGTCTTGTGGAATTCCAGGCAGGCTGATTCGAACGGCAAATCGCAGAATTTCAGCAGCGCGCGAATCTTCGCCTCCGGCTCGACGACGAACTCCTCGTAGACGCTTTCGTAGACGTGCGTGGGATGCAGCATGCGCCAATGCTTTACCGTGCGGTCGAAATCGCGCCACGCCGCGGCAAGATCGTCGAAAGTGCGCGTGTATTCGCTGTTGGCCAGCCGCTGGCGGTAGCACGACAGGCAGGTTTCCAGAGGGTCGCGGCGGACCATGATGATGCGCGCGCCCGGCAGCATTGCGCGGATTACGCCGACGTAGTGCCAGTTGCTCGGCATCTTGTCCGTGAAGCGCGCGCGGCCGCTGCGCCAACGCGACGTGCGCTCGAGATAGGCACGGCCCATGCGCTCCCAGTCGCCCGGCGTGAGCGCCGGTACGAAGTCCGGAAACGGTTTGTTCAAACGCTTCGACTCCTCCATCAATACGCTGGGCAGGTCCGCCACCTCGCCGCCGCCGTCGACCTGCGAATGCGACGCGAAGACCTGCTCGGTCAGCGTTGAGCCCGAGCGCGGCATGCTGGCAACGAAGATCGCTTCATGACCCAATGGTTCGGCCGCACCGGCCACCGGCGGCGTGAACGCCTCGAGGATCGCGTCGATGTGCGCGCTGTAGACAGCCGGATCCCAGCGCTTGCGTGCGCGCACGCGGGCGTGCGCCTCGGCGAGCGCCGCCAGCGACTCGGCATAGAGCTTGCGGTCATCGAGCGCCTTGGCCAGGGTAAAGCCCATCGCGGACAGGTCGTCCTCGCTTGCGCCGGGATGCCGCAGGGCCTGGCGCAGATTGTCGAGATCCTCGTCGGCGAAACGCTGCGTCTTGATTTCCGCCAGACCCCACCAGGCGTTGCCGGCGTGCACCTGTTGCTTGATCGTGGCGCGATACTCGGCGATGGCCTCGTCGTTGCGGCCCTCCGCGCGGAACATGTTGCCGAGGATCACGCGCGCATTGACTTCGAGTTCCGGTGCCTGGGACACCGCGCGCTTCAGCGCGGCGCTCGCCTCGTCCACACGCATGCAGCGAATATAGGCAAGGCCCAGGTTGTACCAGGCCGTCGTGTAGGTCGGGTCCAGTTCGCAGGCATGGCGCAACGCGTCGATCGCGTCGTCGTAGCGAGCCGCATCGATCAGCGCCGAGCCGAACGAACTCCAATAGGCTGCGTCGCTCGGGCGCAGCGCGATGGCACGTTCCATGATCGCCATGGCGCCGTAGAAATCGCCGCGAAGGGACTGCAGGCCAGCCGACATGCGCAGCACTTCCGGATGATTCGGATAGACAGCCAGCAAGCCGTGCAGGCGCTGTTCGGCATCGACGACCCGGCCGAGGGCGAGCGCTTGCGTAGCGGCGACGAGGCGCCGGCTCGCGCTCGGCGACAAACCGTCCAGGCGCGAATCAGGCGGCAGTGGAGACACAGTGTTCATGTGAGAAGCGGTGCCATCGCAAAAATTTGGTCCGAGAATGCTCGGGGCGTGCGGCGAGCAAGGTCGCGGCTACCGCTGCTGACGGGCATCATCGGCGAACGAGGGCATGCCCAGCGCGGCGCGCAGCGGGTCGAGCAATGCGCCGTATCGGTGCGTGCGTGCGGTATCGCGCCGCAACGGCTCGCGCACCTGCGTGGCACTGGGCGTGTGCACCCTGCGTTCGCTCTTGTGGAATTCAACGCAGCCAGGCTCGAACGGCAGATCGCAAAATTGCAGCAGTGCGCGAATCTTCGCTTCCGGATCGGCGACGAATTCTTCGTAGATGCTCTCATAGACGTGTTCAGGGTGCAGCAGGCGCCAATACTTTACCGCGCGGTCGAAGTCGTGCCAGTAAGCAGCAAGATCGTCGAACGTGCGCGTGTATTCGTGGTATGCCATCATCTGGCGGTAACACGCCAGGCAGGTTTCCAACGGGTCGCGGCGGACGACAATGATGCGCGCACCCGGCAACATCGCCCGGATCGCGCCCACGTAGAGCCAATTGTTCGGCATCTTGTCGGTGAAACGCGCGCCACCGGCGCGCCACCGCGAAATGCGTTCGAGGTAATTGCGGCCCATGCGCTCCCAGTCGCCCGGCGTAAGCGCCGTGACCAACTCGGGGAACGGCTTGTTGCAGCGCTTCGATTCCTCCATCAGCACGCTGGGCAGCTCGGACACCTCGCCACCGCCGTCAACCAGCGAATGCGACGCGAGCACCTGCTCGGTCAACGTCGAACCCGAGCGCGGCATGCTGGTGATGAAGATCGCCTCGTGGCCCAACGGTTCGGGAGCGCCGCCCGGTGGCGGCGTGAACGCCTCGAGGATCGCATCGACATGTGTGCTGTGCACCGCCGAGGCCCAGTGTTTGCGAGCGCGCACGCGGGCGTGCGCCTGGGCGAGCGCGGCGAGCGAATCGGCATAGAGGCCACGGTCATCGAGTGCCCTGGCGAGGGCGAAGCCCATGGCCGACAGATCATCCTGGCTCGCTGCCGGATGCCGCATCGCCTCGCGCAGATTTTCCAGGTCCCCATCGGCGAAACGCTGCGTCTTGATGTCCGCCAGTCCCCACCAGGCATTGCCGGCATGCACCTGCTGCTGGATGGTCGCGCGATACTCGGCAATCGCCTCGTCATAGCGCCCGTCGGCACGCAAGATGTCGCCGAGCGCCACGCGCGCGTTGACCTCGAGTTCGGGCGCCTGTGATGCGGCACGCCGCAGCGCCACGGCCGCTTCATCCACGCGCATGCTGCGAATGTAGGCAATGCCCAGGTTGTACCAGGCCGTCGTGTATTGCGGATCGAGTTCACAGGCGTGGCGCAAAGCATCGATCGCTTCGTCATGACGGGACGCATCGATCAGCGCGGAGCCGAAGGTACTCCAGTACGCCGCATCGTTCGGGCGCAGCGCGATGGCGCGTTCCATGATCGCCAGGGCGCCGTGGAAATCGCCGCGAAGCGACTGCAGGCCCGCCGACATGCGCAGTACTTCCGGGTGATTCGGATAGACAGCCAGCAGGCCGTGCAGGCGCTGTTCGGCATCGACGACCCGGCCGAGGGTGAGCGCCTGCGTAGCAGCGGCGAGGCGCCGGCTCGCGCTCGGCGACAAGCCGTCCAGGCGCGAATCAGGTGGCAGTGGGGATGCGGTGTTCATATGAGAAGCGGCGCCATCGCAAGGGTTGGTCCATGAAGCTCGATTGCAAGCCCCGGTGCGGGCCTCAAAACATCAGGTAGGTCGAGACAATGTACTTGTCGTTGGAACGCGGCGGCAGGCCGGCGTGTTGAAACATCCAGTACGGCGGGAACATCAGCAAGCGCCCGGTTCGTGCCTGTATCTTGATCCCCAGGTCGGGAAATTCGGTTTCGCCGCCTTCGGCGACGTCGTTGAGATACCAGAGGAAAACCAGGTAGCGCTGACTTCTCACGTCGATCGCATCGAAATGCGGTTCGAACTGATCGTCGCTGCCTGCGCGATAGCGTTTGATGCGCAGATCGTCGATCGTGGGTCGCGAGGGCACTGCCAGCGTCAGCGGCAGGCTCTTGTTGTATTCGGCGAGGTACTTGTCGATTTGCGCGTGAAAAAAACCGAGGAATCCCTTGTCGGCAATCGGCGTCAGGTTCAGTTCCATCCAGGTGCTGCGCGTGATTCCGACATGATAGCCGCGTCCATTGGGTACGTGACTGTCGCTGGCCCTTTCAAACTCGGTGATCATCTGCTGGCAGAAATGCGGCGCAATTGCATCGTCGTAGCAACGCACATAGCTGTGCAGGTTGGCGAGGTCGGTCTCAGGCATCGTAACCCCAGTGTTGCATGATCGGCTGCAGGGTCGGCAGGATTGGCTCGAAGTACTTCTGGTAGCGACGCCAGCGGTCGACCGCGTTCTTGTTCGGCGGCTCGATCACCCCGGTGTAACTGGGCGTGCTGATGAACCCCTTGTCGCGGGCATGCTGATCGAAGCGGCTCATCGGGGTGGCGTCTTCCAGGCCCAGGAAATCGCCGATGCGTTTGATGTTGCCGGCAAAGTCGTCGAGCAGGTCCTCGTAGCGCGACCGGATGACGTGCGGTTTCAACAGATCCACGTGATAGATCCATGATTCCATCGCATTGACGTAGCCCTGCGCAAGCCGTTCCAAGCTCGAGCACAGAACTGTAAATGGCTTCGCGCTGAAGTTCTGCATGTAGTTGGACAGGATCACGTCGCACGGATGGCGCAGCGCGAGGATGATCGGCGCATTCGGGAAGAGGCGGGCGATCAGCGGCAGGCGCAGCATGTGCAAAGGGTTCTTGTCGACCAGGCGCTGACCCTGCTTGCGCGGCGCGACCTGCACGGTCAATTGCCAATACAAACGACGCAGCTCTTCGCACTGCGCGGCGCTCAGCTTGCCCAGATCGTACGGATATTCGCAGCCGAAGCGACTCATGTAGTCGACGAGGCTTTGCAGAAAAGCGCGCTCGTCCATCGACTGCAGGCTTGGGTGAGCATCGAGCATCTGTTCGAGCATGGTCGTACCCGAGCGCGGAAATCCGACGACGAAGATCGGCGATTCCAGCGTCGAAGGTGCTGGGTATTCCGGCCATGCCGCGCGCGTTTGCGCGTCGATCCACTTCGTTGCCGAGAACAGCGGTTGCGCATCGGGCATGACCAGCTCCGGCACTGCCTGTCGAGCGAGCAGCAACTGGCGCGAGTGCGCCTCGCCGAGCGCAACCATCGCGGCCTCGACGTTTCCTTCCCGGTCGCGGACCTTGGCCAGGGAAAAATACAGATTGTCCGCGCGCCATGGCTTGAATGTCGCGTCAGCCGAGTCGGCGAACGCGGCAATCAACCGTTCGAGCAGCGCGCACGCACGGGCAGGGTCTTTTTCCCGAAGCGCAAACGTCGCCTGGGCGCCAATGACGTCATAGCGCAGCTTCGGGTCGTCGATCGACTCCGGTTCTGGCAACCGCGCAAGCATCGCTCGCGCTTCGTCGAGCCGATTGATACGTTCGTACAGGACGATCAATTGCGCCAGGGCGCGCAAATTGTGCGGATCTCTGCGGAGCAGATCCTCGAAAAGGCGGATGCCCTCGTCGGCCGTACCGGCCGAACTCATCAAGCTGGCAAGCTCGAGGGTCAGTTCGTCGGAGAGACCCACCCAGCTGCGGCGCGGTTCGAGCAATCGCTTGGCCATGTCGCGCTCGTCGAGCGCAATACACGTCTGGGCGGCGTAGATGCGGGCCTCCGGTGAAACCGGATCGAGCGCGTGCGCAGCAAGAAAACACTCGTTCGCTTCGGGGTATCTGCCATATTCGAGCAGAAGATAGCCCAGATTCATCCGCGCGAGGGAGGATTCCGGATCGAGTTCGACCGTGCGCCGATACGCCGCTTCGGCTTCCACCAACTCGCCGGCGCTGCGCAATGCAGTCGCCAGATTGTTCCAGTGGATGGAGGACTGCGGCATGAGCACGGTCAAGTCGCGCCAGGCTTGCACCGCGTCCGCATTGCGTTCCTGCAGCTGCAGGCACATGGCCAGCAGGATCAAGCCATCCTCGTTGGCCGGCTCGAGCGCGAGCCAGGCGCGCGTCATCTGCTCGGCCTCCGGCGCTCTGCCTTGCCGGAGGGCGGAAACGATGGTGGCGATGTCGGCTGGCGCGTTGGCTTGCATGGCGGATGGGACTGGGGGGATTGGTCGGCAGACCGGAATACAGGATAACGAAAACGCCGGCCGAGGTGTCTGCGCAGGCCGAACGACAGGCAAAAAAAACCGCGCGGGGGCAAACCCGCGCGGTTGTTGAAGGTAAAGCTCGCTTGCTTAGAACTTGATGCTGAAACTGGCGCGATAGAACCGGCCGACGGTGTCGTACGTGTTTACGTCGGTATTGGCGTTGAGCACGTTGTTCAGATACATAACGGGCGCCTGCCGATCGAACACATTGTCGACGCCGACCTGTACGAACGCATTCATCGGTTCGATGTTATACCCGACGGAGAAGTTGTTGTACGTCACCGACGGGAAATGCAGCGCCGGACCGATCGGGTTCGGGGTGTAGGAGCCCGTAATCAGACCGGATGGGCCGAGGTCCGCGTTCGCATAGCCGACCGTGACCGAATGGATGTAACGCGTCGTCCAGTTCGCCACGAACGGCCCCATGTTCCAGTCGAGGGTCGTCAGGGCGCGCCAACGTGCGAAGTTGCCGAACGTCTTGTCGTAATGACCGGCCAGATGCTGGACGAAACCACCCTGATCGATGTTGTATTCCTCGATGTAGGTGGCGTCGAAGCCGACGCGGAAATTGCCCCAATCGGTCTGCGGCAGACGGTAATGGGCGCCCATGTCGAATCCCTTGTCGACGAGGTTGCCCGAGTTGAACGAGCTCTCGGTCACGAACTTGATCGAGCCGTCCGAAGCGCGAACGATGTTCGAGCAGATCGCGCCTTGCGTGTTGAAGCACTGCGTCAGGATTGTCTGGGCAGTGCCCGGACCGGACACGATCAGGTTGTTGAGCACGATGCGGAAGTAGTCGGCGTTGATCGACAGCCCGGACACCCAGCTCGGATCGTAGACGAAGCCGTAGTCGAACGACTTGCCGTTTTCAGGCGTGAGCGTCGCCTGGCTGAGGCCATTGGCGCTGGCAAACTGCGAACCCATGACATAACCGGTCAGCTGCGAGAAGACCTGTGGCGGGACGTTGTATCCCTGGCATGCCTTGTTGCTCGAGACGCCCGGAACGCCGGCGCACGGATCGGCCGCGGTCGGCGCGTCGGTGCTGGGGCCGGCGAACAGGTTGGTCGGCGTCGGCGCGCGGAACACCTTGGCCACCGTACCGCGCAGCAGCAGGTCTTCGATCGGCCGCCATTCGAGCGAGGCCTTCCAATTGTTGGTGCTGCCGAAGTTGCTGTACTTCGAGTAGCGATCACCCAGATCGATGTTCAGGGAGTGGGCGAATGGCAGATCCTTGAGCACAGGGATCAGCATTTCGGCATACGCTTCCTTCACATTGAAACCACCCTGGGAGGGCGAGCTGCAAATCGAGCTCGGGCCGGGGCAGCTGATGTCCGGAACGCCGCCAGCGGTAGAGAAGCTCTGCTGGGTCAGCGGATCGACGTCGGTATGCAGGTATTCCTTGCGGTAGTCGCCACCGACAGCGAGCGAGACATCGCCGGCCGGCAGGGCGAATAGCGCCCCGTTGGCCGAGGCCTGGAACTCCTTCGTCTGATACAGGAAGGTGGAGAACGGGTTGATCTTGGCGGCATTGAGGAGCGCCAAGGTGTTCGGGTCCTTCTGATTGAAGATGTCGATCGGCGTGCAGTCGGCAGCGCCCGGCGCGGTGGTACAGCTGAAGTCCGGCTTGATCGTGGCGATGTTGATGTAGTTGATAGCCTGGCTTTCAACGGTCGCCTTGCCGTAGCTGAAATGCGCGTCCCAGTTCCAGCTCGTGTCGCCGAAATTGCCCTTGAAGCCGAAGTTGCCCAGCTCGGTCGTATTGGCGATCTTCGAGCCGCGATTACCCAGCGAGGTCAGGCGCAGCGCGATCGTGCTCGAGGCACCATTGTTGCCGAAGGTAACGCCGAACGGGTTGTAGTACTGGTTCGCCGGCACGATCAGCCCGTTGCCGACCAGGTCGAACGGATACGGCGCCAACTGCGTGTGCGTGACCGTCTTGTGGTAGAGCAGCTCGGCATACGCTTCGACACTGTCGGTGAGCTTGTAGTTGCCCAGAGCGAACAGGCCGGTGCGCTCGTTCGGAACCAGGTTGTAGTTGCCGACCGCCTGGAAATTGAAGGAATCGTTGGCGGGTTTGTAGCAGCGGAAGTCGCTCGCCGCGGGCGGATGCTCGAAGGGCGGGAGCTGGTTGCCCGAAACCGTCACCGAGGTGCAACCCAGCTGCGTGGCGATCGGCGAGCCCGCCGGCACGAAGAACCGGCCGCCCGGCGTGCGCGAGGAACCGGCGTGGGTGTTGACGCCCGTGTTGTAGATGTACTGTGCGCGATTGGAAAAGGCGCGATTGGCGGCCGACACCGGATCCTGCTTGTCGTACTGGAAGCCAATCATGACGCTGCCCTTGTCGGTCGACTGACCGAAAACGGCGTGATATTTCGTGCGCTGGCCATCGTCCCGGTCGGCGATACCGTAGTCTGCGCCGAACTCGGCACCCTGGTAGTTGGTGCGCGTGATGATGTTGACGACGCCGGCGATCGCGTCGGAGCCGTAAACGGCCGAGGCGCCGTCGGTCAGCACTTCGATGCGCTCGACGACCGCGATGGGCAGCAGGTTCAAGTCCTGCAGCTGG
>Ga0157375_10000439_pt1 | contig 37628 bp, 31 predicted proteins | sample M35metaG_FD_115311 | JGI IMG/M metagenome (GOLD analysis project Ga0157375, IMG submission 115311) | Miscanthus rhizosphere microbial communities from Kellogg Biological Station, Michigan, USA - M3-5 metaG | ecosystem: Host-associated > Plants > Roots > Rhizosphere > Soil | place: USA: Michigan... | reverse complement strand
GAGCTAACCCCCTGAGTTTTACTAGGACAATCCATCGAAATTAGTACCTCCTCCCCCATGAATTTCCGGCGGACCCGCAACAAGCGCCGCTGCCATGGTTCAGCAGCCCACCTCGCCAGCGTCGCGGACCGGATCGACCGCTCCTACTCGCCCTGTGGTGGAAGGGAGGAGCGGGATCTTGATGTCCTGTCTAAGACTGATTCAAAGAGCGATGCGGCCAACCGCCACATCCAAAACGTATACTCGCAAAGAAACGCGTAGCGGAGCTGATTGTTCCAGCTCACCCTCCCGTAACCTGTCGAGCATGCTGATGATGATACGGCTTTCGTACGCAATAGCAATACACAATTTCGATACGTGGTTCTGTCGCAGACATGACGCAGAGCGCCCAACCCCCTGTGCTACCATGCCCGCTTTCCGGAGCCAATTGAGATGAAACGACTTCCGCTCATTCTCGCGGGATTCTTCGCAATCGCCGCGCTTCCCCTGGCCGCAGCAAACGTAACCGGAAAGGTCGCCTTCGTCACGAAGCGCGGCCAGAATCCCGTTCCCGCCGAAACGCTCGTCTGGGTGGAGCCGGCCAGCGGACGCGCGATCCGCGTCACGCCGGGAACCTTCCAGATCACCACGCGCAATAAGGTTCTCGTGCCGCACGTGCTGGCGATTCCGGTCGGATCGACGGTGACCTTCCCGAACGACGATCCCATCTCCCACAACCTCTTCTCGCTCTCCTCGAACAATGCCTTCGACCTCGGCCTGTACCGCAAGGGCGCGGGCAAGTCGCAGAAGTTCGACAATCCCGGCATCGTCAACGTCTACTGCAACGTCCATCCGAACATGTCGGCGGTCATCCACGTGATGGCCACGCCGTACTTCGCCTTCGCCGACGCCAACGGCAATTTCTCGGTTTCGAACGTCCCGGCCGGCAAGTACCGTCTCGTGGCGTGGAACGAGCAGGGCGGACAGAACGAGGCGCCGGTGGAGATCACGGGCGCCGCCTCGCCGGCGTCGATCGCGCTCACTCTCGACAGCCGTAACTACCGCGCCTCCCAGCACATGGACAAGACCGGCAAGCCGTACAAGGCGCCGAGCTCGAGGGAATACTAAGTGACGGTTGAACCGATCACCGGCCCGGCGCGGACGTCGAGCGGCGAGATACCCATCCCGCGCAAGGTGCCCGTCGTCGAGAAGGCGAAGTTCCCGCTGGTCTGGAAGCTCTTCGGACTGACGGCGCTCCTGATCGCGATCGTCGTCGTGGTCGCCGTTGCTATCACTATCCAGCGCGCGAACGCGATCGCCAAGACGACCGTCGACAATTCCATCGCTGGCGCTGCCAAGCTGTTCAAGGAGTTCGAACGGCAGCGGTTAGGGAGATTGGCGCTGCCGACGGAACTGCTCGGCAACGATCCGAAGTTCGTCGCCTACATCCAGGATGCGCTGATCGGAGGCGGAACCAAGTCCACGCCGGCACCTGCGGCCGGCACGACCGCGGTGACTGCGCCGGCAAACCCGCCGGCCGCTCCTCCTCCCACATTGGATCTTCAGAGCATCATCGATCAGCTCGAACAGCGCCGGCTGGCCTTCGGCAGCGATCTTTTCATCCTTCTCGACGATCAGGGCCACGTTATCGCCCGCACCGACCAACCCGCTGTAACCGGCTCCTCGGGAGAGGATGTCTATGCCGAGATTCCTCTCGTAAAGACCCTCGTCGACGATGCCTCACTCGACGCCACCAGCGGCGTAATTTCTCTGGGTGGAAAGCTTTACCATGCGGCCGTAGCGCCCGTGGGAGCCGGCCAGCCGCGCGTCCGGGTCGCCTATCTCATCAACGCCTACGCGATCGACGACGCGTTCGCCAATCGCATCGCGCAGTCGACGAATGCCGGTGTCATGTTCTTCGGCAGTTCCGATTCGCCGTTGATCATCCGTTCGACGAATGCGCCGATGGTCGGCATGCAACAGATGTCGGGCGTGGACACGATCTTAAAGAGTGGCAAGGCCATGCCGCCGTCGACTGGCGAGATCGAGCGGAGCAAGTACGTCATGACCGGCGAGCCGCTGCAGTCCGGAACGCAGACGGTCGGCGCGGCGGTCTTCCTCCGTTCCCTCGATCGCGAACTCGCCCCATTCCGCGAGATCCAGAACGCCTTGCTCGTCGGCGGCGGAATCGCCCTGTTGCTCGCATTCGTCTTTTCGTGGCTCATCGCCAAGCGCGTCACGCATCCGATCGAAGAGCTGGCCGGTATCGCCCAGGCGGTTACCGGCGGCGACTACACCGTCCATCCTCCCATCGACCGCAGCGACGAGGTCGGAATCCTCGGCCGATCGTTTGCCAAGATGATTACCGCCCTCCGCGACAAGGCTGAGATCGAAGAGCTGTACGAGCAGATGGCCGCTCGGTCGCAGGAACGCGAGGCCGTCGGCGCGCCGCGACAGAATGAGGCCGCCAAACTCGACGAGGGGACCATCCTCGTCACCGATCTTCGCGAACTGCCCGCCACCGTCGGCGAGGGCGATGCCGCGAACGTCATCGCCGCCGTCAGCAAAGCCATGAAACTGCAGGAGGCGGAAGTGGCGCGGCAGGACGGATTCGTCCGCGAGATCATCGGACACCGTCTGGTCAGCGTCTTCCGCGGCGACCGCGGAATTCTGCACGCCATCCGCGCCGCCCGCGCCATCAACGAAGAGCTGGGCACGATGGGGCCGGGACACATGACCATCGGCGTCGGTATCGCCACCGGCGAATTCGTGACCGGTTCCGTCGACCTCGAGGGCGACAACGGCATCGCCATCGTCGGCAACGCGCCGCTCCTCGCGGAGCTTTTCGCGTGGCACGCGCCGACCGGTTACGCCTACATCTCTTACGAAACGGCGCAGGCGGCGGGCGGGGAGATCATCTCCACCTCGACGCGCGAACAGGTGCAGCTCAAGTGGCTTCCGAATCCGCTGCCGGTGGCGTCGCTGCCGCTGGTCAGCCTGACCACGAACATGATGCGGGCGCTCGGACAGACCTCCAGCTCGATGGCCACGATGCGCATCGGCGAGACGGTCCCGGGCGACACCGCGCCGGGCATCGCCGCGGCGGAGCTCACGCCCGGCGCGACCTTCGCGAACCGCTACCGCATCGAGTCGATCATCGGCCGCGGCGGCATGGGCGTCGTCTACAAGGCCGTCGATGCGCAGCTCGACGAAACCGTGGCCATCAAGACGCTGCCCGGCGACGTCATGTCGCGCTCGCCCGAGGATCTGGAGCGGTTCAAGCGAGAGATTCGGCTGGCCCGCAAGATCACGCACCGCAACGTCCTGCGCACGTACGACTACGGCGAAGCCGAAGGCGTCTACTTCATCTCAATGGAGTTCGTGCGCGGCTACACGCTGGCCGAATTACTCGAGGAAGCGCCCGCGCATCAGATGGTCCCGCGCGTCGGCATGGGCATCGCGCGCCAGATCTGCCGCGGACTGGAAGCAGCGCACGAGCAGGGCATCATCCACCGCGACATCAAACCGCAGAACGTCCTCATCGATCACAAAGGCGAGGTCAAGCTGATGGACTTCGGCATCGCGCGCATGGCCGAGGCGCATGAAGGGATGACGCAGGCGGGATTGATCGTCGGAACGCCGCATTACATGAGCCCCGAACAGGTGCAGGGCAAGCAGCTCGATCCGCGCAGCGACGTCTACTCGATGGGCGTGATGCTGTACGAGATGCTGTCGGGCCAGAAGCCGTTCACGTCATCGTCGCTGACGGGCGTGTTGACCGCGCACATCACCGAAAACGCCCGGCCGCCGATCGAACTGCGGCCGGAAATCGGACGCAGGGTCAACGACATCGTGATGCGTTGCCTGGCCAAGGATCCGAAAGCGCGCTACGGCAACGCCGGCGAGCTGCTGCACGATCTCGATACGGTGCAGATGCAGACGCGCTCCGCCGCGGCGTAGTACGTTTTCACCACAAAGCCACAAAGAACACAAAGAGATCCCTTTGTGCCCTTTGTGTCTTTGTGGTGAAACGCTCAGGTCGTGCGACGATAGCGGACATGTCTGTACCGCTTTCTGCATCCCTTCGCCGCGACCTCGGCGCCGTCGAATCGTACGCAACGCTGCTCGGCATGCTCATCGGTGCCGGGATCTTCAAAGTCACCAGCGATGCGTGGGAACTGACCGGATCGAGTGTCATCCTCGGCTATCTCGTGCTGGCGCCGGCGATTCTGGCCACGTCCGTCGCGTACTCGGTCTTCCTCTCCACGCCACTGGGCCGCGAGCCGGGCGGCGAGTACACGCACCTGTCGCGTACCTTCGGCGGCTATGGTCTGGCGTTCGTCGGCGTCTGGCTGAAAGTCATCTCGTACATCGGCGCGCTGGCCTACCTCGCGCGCGCGTTGGCCGACTACCTCATCGAGCTCCTCGGCGGCGCGCTTCCGAAGAGCGCTGCGATTCCGATCGCGGCCGCGAGTCTCATTTTCTTCTACGTCATCCACGTTGCCGGCGTTCGCTGGTTCGGACGCATCCAGGTCTGGATGTGCATCCTCCTCGGCATCTCGATCGTGGTCCTGGTGTTGCCGGGACTCTTCAACATCCACATCGCCAACTACAAACCGTTCTTCACGCACGGCGCGGGAGGCTTCGCGTCGTCGCTGCCGTTGATCTTCTTCGCGTATGCCGGATTTGAATCGCTGGCGCAGACGGCGGGGGAGGTGCGCGATTCGACGCATCGCCTGCCGCGCATTTTTCTGCGAGGCATTCTTGCGACGACGGTCATCTACTTCCTGATGTCGGCGGTGGCCTTCGGCGTGTTGCCGGGCGCGGAATTGCGGCGATCCGCGGCGCCGATGGCCGAGGCGGCCTCGCGGTATCTACCGATTGGCGCGGCGTGGTTCGTCACCTTCGGCGCGGTGATGGCGCTGACGACCTCGGTGAACGCCACGATGCTCGTTCCGTCGCGCGTCGGGATCATGCTGGCCGAGGATGGGCTCGCGCCGGCGTTCATCGGAAGGATTGCGAAGAAGACCGGCACGCCGATCGTCGGCCTGACGCTGACGCTCCTCGTCACGCTGCTGCTGCTCGTCAGCGGACAGATTTCGCTCGCGCTGAACATCGCCGTCTTCGCGCTGGTCGTCCTCTACTTCCTGCACAGCATTGCCCTGCTGGCGCTGCCGCGCGCGAATCCGGAGCTGTACGCGAGCGTCACGCTGCGCATGCCGCTGATCGTGCAGCGCATCGCCGCCGTCATCTCGCTGCTGTTCATGGGAACGCTGATCGTCGTGCAACTGGCCGGCGACGTCAGCGTCCTGCGCCGCCTCTCATTCCGCGAGCGCATCGAGCACGCGTCGCTGACGACGATCGAGCTGGTGCTGTTCTGGGGCGCGATCGGCGCGATCCTCTACCTCCTCGCCGCGCGAAAGCGGCGCGCTGACGCCGTCTAGGTCTCCCTTTGACTACTACCTCCGAAAAACATCGCGGCGCGCGACGCGCGCGCCAGGAACAACGGAGTTCGGACGGTGCTCGCGCAGAGGGTTACATACCGCGGGATCGTCGCCGGATGGCGACACGGAGGGTAGCCGGTGGTCGCGCGCGAAGCGCGAGACCACCGGGTCAATGTGCTGGGTAGAGAGTACGACCCCGGAGGGCGTCGCGGATGAAATACCAGGCGGCGTGAATTCCCTCCGCGACCGCTGCCGCGGTCGGGAAATCGGGCGCGTTCGTGGTCCCGGTGGTCTCGCGCGTTGCGCGCGACCACCGGCTACCCTACGTGACGCCATCCGGCGTCGAAAAACGAGCCGTACGCTCACGCTCTGAATCGCTTGGCGAGGGTGAAAACGTCGCGGCGCGCGACGTTCTTGGAACACATCCATCTACGAGCGGTAGATCGCGTAGACAAAAAAACGGGAGGGCCGAAGCCCTCCCGTTTCGCTGAGGCGATGGAGTTGAGAACTAGTAGGTGAGGCGCAGCCCGAGGCGCATCTGCCAGCGTGACTGGAGATCCGAGATCGAGAACTGGCGTCCCGGGGTGAGCGTACCGAACTGACGCACCGTTGCGTTGGTGTCCGAGAACGTCGTCGAACCTTCACGGAAGATGGTCCGGTTCGAGCCGGCCACCGGGTCCTGAACCCAGTTGATCGGCGTGACGTTCTGGTTCGCCACGAAGTAGACGTTGCCCTGGTTCTTGTCGAAGTAGTGCATCACGTTGAGCATGTCGAACGTGACTTCCGTGCGCGCGAAGCGGAGCGGAAGGCCCAGCGCGTAGTGGAAGTCGAGGTGGCGCGACCACGGCTCCTGCGACTCGTACTTGTTGAGGATGCGCGCTTTGTTCGGGTCGATCCCTGCGAAGGTGAGGTAGTTCTGCAGAATCTGGGGCGACAGGGGGTTAACCACCGTCGTGACACCAGCGATGCTGCGGGTGCCGCACGGGTTGGCCGCGGTCGGCGTGCCGCCGTTGGACGGGCAAAGGATGATGTTGTTCGTGCCCGGAACGTAGAGCAGATCGTTGCTGGCGTTGGTGTCCTTGTTCGGATCGCCGCCTTCGAGAATCGAGTACGGACGGCCGCTCTGCGCGTTGTAGTAGAGGCCGAACGTGTGCGTGAACAGACCGGTATTGAAATCGTAGGTGGCGTTCAGGTTGAAGCGGTGCTTCTGTTCGAAGGCCGAGGTTCCAAGGTTCGCCTGGAAGATGTTGCCGGTGCTGTGCTGGAAGCGCCAGTTGGAGATGGCGCGGCTGGACGTCGCGTCGAATGCCGACGTCGCGTGCTGATGCGCGTAGCTGCCGGAGAGGTTCAGGCCGTGCCACGGAGCCTTGGACAGCTGGATCGTCTGGACCGACTCGGCGCCCAGCGAGGTATTCGTGAGGAAGGTCGCGTCGACGAGCGCGCCGGTGCGGCGCGAGTAGGTCGGGCGGCCATCGACCGGGTTGACGCCAGTCCGGGTTTCGTTCAGGTTCGTGTAATAGACGTCGGACTGCGTCTTCGAATAGACGACTTCGGCCGTGGCGCGGATGCCCCAGAAGAGGTCGCGGTCATAGCCCAGAGTCGAACGCACCACGCGCGGGAAGTGGAAGTTCGGATCGATCAGATCGACCGAGAGCGCGCCGGCGGCTCCGAGCTTCGGCTGGTTGGCCGGATCGGCGGCGAAGGCAGGAACCTGGCAACCATCGATGGCGCGGCAGGCCAGAGCGACCTGCTCCACGCCCGTTCCGGCGTATGCGTTCGAAACCCACACGTACGGTGCGCGGCCGGCGAAAACTCCGACGCCGCCGCGGACCTGCTGCTTCGTGCTCCCGCCCGGATTCCAGTTGAATCCGACGCGCGGCGACCACACCAGTTCCTCGGCCGGATGCGTGCTGGTGTTGAAGCCGATGGCGCTCATAACCGTCGCGTTGAATGACGGCGTGTCGTTGAATCGCGGCTTGTCGGCGCGGAGGCCGAACGTAAGCGACACGTTGTTGCTGGCATGCCACTGATCATTGACGTACAGGCCGAACTGCTCCGCGCCGAACGAAGTCGGGCGAAGCGGATCGGCACCGGTGGCGTAGCTGATGCGATATTCGCAACCAGTGCCAGTGGTGATCTTCGGGCACGTCTGCGTCTCGAAGGCGGCCAGCGTCGGGTAGAAGTAGTAGCCGTTGGCCTCGGAGAGGAAGAGGTTCTTGAACTTGAACAGCTCGTTGTGCGTGCCGACGACGATCGTGTGGTTGCCCTTCAGGATCGTGAAGTCGTCGGTGATCTCGGTGATCTTCTGATCGAGCGAGTTGGCAGCGGAGAAACGCTCCGTGCCGGCGTTGAGGGTGGCGTTCTGGTTGGCGCCGCCGATCTCGATGCTCGGGAACTGCACCGGCGTCGAGCGGACGTCCTGGATGTGCTGAATGCCGACGCGCGCTTCGTTGAACGTGCCGGTGGTGATGACGCTGTTCAACTGGGCCACGCTGGAGTTGGTCTTGTTCGCCTGCGTGTAGATCGAGGTCGGGAAGCGGAACTGGGAACTGCTCCGGTTCGACACGATGTCGTTGCCGGCCTTCACGTAATTGTGGCGAAGAGTCAGGGCGTTGCCGGCCGTAGCGTTGAAGTCGAGGCGGCCGAAGAGGAGATCGCTCGGCGTGGCTTTCTGGATGTCGCCGAGGCCGCCCGGATCGTAGCCATACTTGGTGATGAGGTCCTGAGCGAGACGGGCGGCGCTGCAACCGGCCACGCCGCCGCAGACCGCGTCCTGCGTGGCATTGACGTACGTCGTTCCGGCCGAGCCGTCAGCCGAGGTGCCATCCGGCTGGTCGCGGCGGTTGCGCTCACCGTTGACGAAGAAGAAAAGCTTGTCCTGCAGAATCGGTCCGCCGAGGCGGGCGCCGTACTGGCTGTAGTCGAACTGAGTGATCGGCTTTTCAGTGATCGACGTGATCGTGCCGTTGCCGTTGAAGCAGCAACCAATCTGGCCGGCGGTGTTGTTGAACACCGGCACGGTTTTGCCGACGCTGCTCTGGTCGCGCTTCGTGCCGTAGAGCGAGCCGGAGAACTTATTCGTTCCCGAGCGCGTGACGACGTTCACGCCGCCGCCGGTGAATCCGCCCTGGCGGACGTCATACGGCGAAACGACCAGCTGAATCTGTTCGATGGCGTCGAGCGAGATCGGCTGCGAGTTCGACTGGCCGCCCGGCGTGCCGGTGGCGGCGAGGCCGAACAGATCGTTGTTGACGGCGCCGTCGATCTGGATGTTGTTGTAGCGGTTGTTGCGGCCGGCCACCTGCATCGTCGTGGCCGAGTCGTCGCGCGGATCGATGACGAAGTACGGATTCGTGCGCGCGAAATCCTGAAGGCTGCGGTTGATCGTCGGAAGCGATTCGATCTGCTTCTCGGCGACCGTCGACGTCGAGCCGACGTGGTTCGGATTGATGACGTCGTCCGGGCGCGCCGTGACCGTGATCGATTCGCTGACCGCAGAGAGCCGCATGGTCAGCGGAACCTCGGTGGTTCCTCCGAGGCCGACCTGGACGTTGTTGACGTCAGCAGGCTTCATCCCTTCCAGCGCGGCGGTGATGTGATACGGACCACCGACTTTCGCGTTGGGGATGAAATAACGGCCCGACGAGTCGGTAATCGCCGTGTAGTGCGTGCCGGTCGGAACGTGCGTCGCTTCGACCGTGACACCCGGCAGCGGACCCGAGCTCGGATCGGAGACGGATCCGGCGATATTGCCGGTGGTGACCTGTGCGTGCATCGTCGTCGGCATCGCCAGCGTGACGCACGCTAGGATGCTCACCACGAACACGAGTTTGCGGGCGAAGCTGGGAATCCCGCGCGAACACTCATTGCGCTTTTCGGACATAGAAATCCTCCTGTCGTGACTTGGTTGGGGGAAGTTGGACTGTAGCCGTTGTTTTACACTAGTTCACAGCAAAACGAGTAGCGAAATAAGTGAAATCGGCGTGATTCGCCGAAACGGTTTTTTGGATCGGCGAAACGGTTTCCCGAAGTGCGGTTTTCCGCCTCAGAAACTCTTCAGGAACGCGTCGTTCGACGGGAACTTCTGCAGCCGTTCCAGCAGCATCTTCATCGCGTTCAACGGATCCGTTCCAGCCAGCGCGCGCCGCAGCGTGTGCGTCTTCGGCAGCACCGTCGGAGGCAGAAGCTTCTCCTCTTTCCGCGTGCCGGTCTGGGCGATGTTGATGGCCGGGAAGATGCGCCGCTCGAACAAACCGCGGTCGAGCACGATCTCCGTATTGCCCGTTCCCTTGAACTCCTGAAAGATGACTTCGTCCATCCGCGAGCCGGTGTCGACGAGCGCCGTGGCGATGATCGTCAGCGATCCCCAATCCTCGGCGTTGCGCGCCGCGCCGAAGAAGCGCCGCGGCTTCTCCATCGTCCGCGCGTCGATGCCGCCGGAGAGGATCTTGCCCGATCCGCGCTGCTCGTTGTTGTACGCGCGCGACATGCGCGTGATCGAGTCGCAGAGGATGACCACGTCCTGTTTCATCTCCACCAGACGCCGCGCCCGTTCGAGCACGACCTCGGCGATCTGAATGTGGTTCTCCGCGGTTTCGTCGGAGCTCGACGCGACCACTTCGCCCTTCGCAACCGAGCGACGAAAGTCGGTGACTTCCTCGGGACGCTCATCGACGAGCAGCACGAAGAGGATGACTTCGGGTTGATTGAGGTTCAGGCCGTGCGCGATGTCTTTCAGCAGCGTGGTCTTGCCTGCCTTCGGCGGCGCGACGATGAGACAGCGCTGCCCTTTGCCGAGCGGGGAGAGGAGATCGATGACGCGCGTGGTCAAACGCTCCGGCTCCGTCTCGAGCTTGAACATTTCGTTCGGATCGATCGAGATCAGTTCGGAGAAGGGGCGGCGCGACTCGCGATACTCCTCGAGCGGCATCCCTTCGACCTGTTCCAGTCCGACGAACTCGATGTTGTTGCCGGCGCGCCGCGCGCTGCCCGCGAGCAGCAGCCCGGCCTGCAGATGCAGACGCTCGATGACCGGACGCGGGACGATGGCGTCGCCGACCGTCGGAACGTAATTGTTCGACGGCTGCACGAGGAGCCCGGTGCCGTTCGGTTTGATCCAGAGCACGCCGGAGACAGGCGCGAGCTCGCCGGCCGGAAGATCGATCGGCGGCGCTTGCTGCATGTCGCCGGAGTAACCCTGCGGCTTGCCTCCGCGGCGACGGGAGCGGCTGCGGCGCCGTCGGCCGGCACCTCCGCCCGCTCCATCATTATTAAATGGTTGAGAGTCGCCTGAAATGGCGACGTTGCCGTTTGGCTGGCCCTGCGGTGCGACGTTCCCGGGATTCTCTCCGGGCGCGCCCGCTCGCCGTCTGCGCCGGCGGCGCTTACGCGGTTGTCGATTGTCTGGCGTCATGCGAACTCATAAAAAACTAACGACCCTTGATGTATTTGCTCGACCTTCGAGACTGGCCGGAAAGCCGACGATCAGGGCGGAGAAAACCATTCTCTGGAACGCCCGGCGTAGAAGCCTTACTGAGATCGTCGCACGAAAGGTGCGGGACGTAGTATGGGGAAGGTCGTTGGCAAATGCAAGTGGGGAGTGGGGGGTGGGGGGTGGGGAGCGGAAAATCGACGAACCGGTGGGGCGGCTCCTCGGAAGGCAATGTTGAATGTTCAATGTTGAATGGTGAATGTTGAACGAGGCTGTCGGAGCGGGAGCTGCGAAGCAGCGAAAACGGCGGAGGACGCCGAAGGGGCTCAAGCTTCCCAGGCTGCGTTGAATCCCAGTGGTTTCAGCCGGAGTTGCGCATCTTGAGATCCTTCGCCGTCCTGCGGCGCTCCGCCTTCGGCTACGACGCCTCCGGCGGCTCTGGATGACAGCTGTGAGTTGCGAGTGCGCATGGAATGTTGAATGAAGTCGAACGGCCGGTCTCCGCTCATTCAACATTCAACATTGAACATTCAACATTGAACATTCAACATTCGCTTTCTGCTCGACCCGGCAGATGCCCGCTGCCAACCGCCGATCGCGACATCGCACCGCGCCACCCGCGACCGAAACGCCAACTTGTGCCAGAATGTCACCATCCCGTCACCTTCGCATGAACCCGAACCTACATGCCTGAAAACATTCTCGTTGTCGAGTACGAGCCGCGCTATACCGACCGCGTGAAGCAGGCGCTGGCAGGCCAGCCCTTCGAGGCCTCCTTCGCCAAAGACGGCGAGGAAGCGATGCGTGTCCTCGACTCGCAGCGTCCCCGACTCATCGTTCTTTCATCGGTCGTTCCGAAGGTCAGCACGTCCGACCTGATCCGGAACATCCGCGGCCGCGATTCACTCAAAGCCACGCCGATTCTGCTCACGGTCTCCGGCTATCGCGGCGAAAGTCCTCGCGCCGATGCCGTTCGCCTCGGCGCGTCGGATATCCTTCCCAAACCATATTCCGAGGTTGAGTTTCTCGGCAAAGTGCAGCAGATGCTGGGCGTCGCACCGGTCGCGTGGTCGCCTGTGCTGGATGGCGATTTCACCGTCCGCACGGCCGCCGTCCCGGCTCCGAGCAACGGCCAACTCACATCCAACGAAATCTTCGGCGAGCTTCTGGACGATGACAAAAGCCCGTCAAACGCAGCGAGGAAACCGATGAGTCAGAAGGACGACGTCGACAAGATGCTGGCGGACACACTCGCCGGGATGATGCCGAAACGAAAAGAGACCAGGGAAACGCCATTACCCGCGCCCGCGCCGCCGCCCGCTGCCGCCGCACCGCCAACTCCTGAGCCCGCGGCGCCGGCGAAACCGCGTCCGAGCTCGCCCGCGCTCGACAAGCGATTCCAGGACACGCTTTCCGGCCTCGAGAAAAACGCGCGCCGCGTCACGTCGCCGGGAACCACTCCGACGCCGACCGTCGTCACGCCGATTCCCACGCCGCCGCCCGCCGCGCCGCGTCCGACTCCGCCGCCGCAGGCTGCTTCTGCCAACGAAACGGTTCGCGTTCAGGTCCCGAAGCTTGAGCGGATGCCGATCTCGCAGCCGGTTTTTCCCGCCGCCGTTCCCGCTTCACATCCCGAAGAAGACGAGCCGACTGACGGCACCAGGTTCGGCCAGTACGTCCTGCTCGAAAAGATCGCTACCGGGGGGATGGCCGAGGTCTGGAAAGCGCGCATGCGCGGCGTCGAAGGATTTCAGAAGATCGTCGCCATCAAGAAAATCCTTCCGCATCTCTCCGACAACCAGGACTTCATCGAGATGTTCGTCGATGAAGCGAAGCTTGCCGCGCAGCTCAATCACAACAACATCATCCACATCTACGACCTCGGCAAAATCCAGAGCTCGTACTACATCGCCATGGAGTACATCGATGGGTACGACCTGAAAAATATCCTCAAGAAAGCGCAGGAACGCGATCAGCCGCTCTCCGTCGAGATCGCGCTCTTCGTCGCTTCGAAAATCGCCGCGGCGCTCGACTACGCGCACCGCAAGCGCGACTTCGAAGACAAAGAGATGGGCCTCGTGCATCGCGACGTCTCGCCGCAGAACGTGCTCATCTCCGAGGAAGGGGATATCAAACTCTGCGACTTCGGCATCGCCAAGGCCGCGTCGAAAGCGTCGCACACGCAGGCCGGCGCGCTCAAAGGCAAGCTGCAGTACATGTCGCCCGAGCAGGCCTGGGGACGCAACATCGACAAGCGCTCCGACATCTTCGCGCTGGCCACGGTGCTCTTCGAGATGCTCACCGCGCGCAAACTTTTCAGCGGCGACAACGAGCTCTCCATCCTCGAGCAGGTGCGCGAAGCGCGCGTCACCGCGCCGTCGCAGTTCAACGATGAAGTGACGCCGGAGATCGACGCGATTGTCTTGAAGGCCCTGCAGAAGGATCCCGCCAATCGCTATCAGACCGCCGGCGAAATGCAGCGCGATCTCGACGCGGTGCTCTACAGCTTCAAGCCGACGCCCACCAGCGCCGATCTCGCCATCTACATGCACCGCCTGGCCACGAGCGTGGCCACGCCGATGCACACGATGGAAGCGCACGCACCCGAGCCGGTGCAGGCCGCGAACGAGCTGAAGCCACTCAAGCCCGCGCCGGTCGTCGCCGCGCCTGCGATTCCGACGTCGATGCCGATACCGACTCCGTCGGTCATCGCCGCGGCGCCCGCGAAAAAGCCGCCGATCGTTCCGATCGCCATCGTCGCGATTCTCATCGTCGGCGCCGCCATCGCATACTTCGCGACGCGCAAACCATCTGCCGCGTCCGTTCCCGCGAAGCCAGCCGTCGTTGCGACGCAGACCACGTCCACCTCGATCGCTGCAACATCCACCGCCCCGGTCCTCGGCACGACGTCGACGACATCGACCGCGCCGGCCATCGATCCCTCCAAAGTCAACGAAGAAGTGGCGAAGCGCATGGCCGCCGAAAAAGCGCGCCTGGAACAGCTCGCGCGCACGCAGACCACGCCGGCCACGACGACCTCGCGTCCCGCCACGCCTGCACCGCAACCGCAGCAGGTTGCAACGCAGACCGTCGCGCCGCCGCCCGTCGTCGAGAATCGTCCCGCGCCCGCTCCGCAGCCGACCGCGCCGGCGCCGCAGCCTGTCGTCGAAAATCGCCCCGAGCCACAGCCGGAAGCGCCGCGCACGCGCGTCGGCGAGCTTGTTCCTGCCGGTACGCCGGGACTCACGCCCGCGCGTATCACGCATCAGGCCGCGGCCATCTATCCGCCCATCGCGCGCATGCAGCACGTGCAGGGAAGCGTCGTCATCGCCGCCCTGATCTCGGAGACCGGGCAGGTCATGGAGACGCGCGTCGTCAACGGCGCGCAGGCAGTGCTCAATGACGCCGCGCAGCAGTCGATCCGCCGCTCCACGTTTTCGCCCGGTGAAAAGGACGGCGTGCGTGTGAAGACGTGGACTAACGTGCGCGTCGACTTCAAGCTATAATCGCGCGCCGTTCACGATCAAATTCGGAGGAAGAATGCCAGTCATCACCGATCAGCAGCGCAAGTTTTACGAGACGACGCTTCAGGTTACGAAGCAGGAGATCAGCGACCTGAAGGACCAGATCGAGGAAGAGTTGGCTAAGGTGAAAGACCGGATCGCCGAGCTGCAGAACGCGATCAACGCCTCCAAACAGATGTACGCCGCCGCCTGCTCCCGCCTCGGCATCAACAACGACATGGACGACGACGAAGCCGGCGAGTCGTAGCCTCGATGTCATTCGCTTCCAACCAACCGCGGCCCCAACGCCGCGGTTTTTGTTATGTGGCACAGACACTCTTGTCTGTGTTGCTCCTGGCAGCATGCACACGCCCAGAACCAGCGGCCAAACAAACGCCGCATCGCATCGTCACGCTGGCTCCGAATGTCACGGAGATGGTCATCGCCCTCGGCGCCGCGGACCGCATCGTCGGAACGGATGACTTTTCCGGCGACGCGATGCCGGCGCGAAACCTCCCGCGCGTCGGCGGCCTGCAACCGAACCTCGAAAAGATCGTCGCCGTCCGCCCCGACCTCGTCATCGCCAACGCCGCCGGCCTCCAACCGAACCTCGGCCGCTCGCTGGCCTCAGTCCACATCCCGCTTCTAATCGTCACCAACGAACGCCTCGCGGATATCGCCAAGTCGATGACGTCGATCGGAGACGCCCTCGGTATCAACAGCGCTCCCGCCGTAACGAAACTAAACGCCAGCCTCGCTGCGCAACGCCGAGCCCGACCCCACCCGCCGCGCCTGATGCTCGCCGTCTGGACCGACCCCCTCTACGTAGCCGGCCGCAACACCTTCGCCGACGACCTCTTCACCCTCTGCGGCGCCACCAACGCCGTCGAAGTAAACGGCTGGCCCTCCTACTCCCTCGAATCCTTCGTCGCCCACCCCCCCGACATCCTCCTCTACCCCAACCACTCCGTCACGTCCTCAGCCGTCAACGCATTACTCACCCGCGCCGGAACTTCGAAAGTTGTCGCGATCGCTGTGGACGAAAACCTGTTCACGCGCCCCGGTCCAAGGGTGGGGGATGCGGGGGGGATTTTGAATGGGATTTTGGAGGGGCGGCGGTAGACCGGCGAAATGCCAGTTTTCGGGATAACTGCCAATGCATCAGCCAGTTACGTTCAACAATCGAAACGACGATCCATGCTGGGTTGCTGTCCGTAATCGCAATCTCGCAATTTAAGGGTAGGGATTCTCCTGAGGACAGGCCCTCCTTCGGTAGGAGGGTCAAAATGCGACGACTCGTAATTGTTATGATCATTCTTCTCGGTGTCGCTAGAATGCGCGCTGACGACTGTGCGTGTAAGCAACACGCCGCAACGGCTTCGGCCGCAGGCGCATGTTCTGTGACCGAAAGCAAAACGCTCTGCTCCATTGTCTTCTCGTCGTCGAGTTCAGCCGCGACGATCCGAAAGGAGTCTCTCAGCGATGTAAATTCAGTAGCGCCCGAAAAGTGGAAGGCAAGCACATTTAACGACGTTTCGTCTTTCCTGCAGCTCTCCCAACCTTCAGTCGATCTTCGTGAAAAGACCGAGGCAACGTTCAATGGTCTTACGCCTGCGGAAACGCAACGCTTATGGGTCGCATTTCGAGGGCAAGGGAGGCGCAGCGTAGAAACCGTCACGGTTAACGATCGTCAAGTGTCTGCGAGCTACGGCTGCTTTTCTATCGACTTAGGCGACAGCCAGACGCGATTAGTAACCCCGGCCACGAGAAACGACCGGTGCGTTAAACCCGTGGATGGTGTTACGAAATGACTCGGTCTCACGAACGAGTGTTAGTCTTTTTTGTAGGACTTTTATTGCTTGGCGTCGTGCTAGCCATTGTTTTGTTTCGCTTTAAGTCAAGCGAGTGGATTGTCTACGTCGCGCTGCGGACCGCTCTCGGGCTAGCTGCGGCCGGATTCGTGGTGTTTGTTCCGGGGTTTTTGCAGTTGGATTGGTCAGGTATAGTAAAAGCCAGCGGTGCGTTGGCTGCGTTCGCAATGGTATTTCTGATTAATCCGCCTGCGCCGCCTCAACCATTACCTTCTCCATCTTCTGACACGTCATTGCGCCATCAGGGCAAACTCGGTGATCTTTACAATTTTATGCAAGCGGATCCTTCTCAAAGCGCTTTCCGGTTCGAGCTCGGCGATGAGAATAGAGATGAATTGCGGCGATTTAAGGTTGCTCCGGAAATTGTTGGAAGCAGTACGGTTGATTTGTTTCAAAAACTGTGCAACCGATATGAAGACTGCCTAAGATGTGAGCCTGAACCGATGGGAATTACTAATAACGTCACAATAAGGTGGCGGACAACTTTTGCGTCGTTACCAGCGCAGTGCCGACTAAATGTGGCCGCGCTGAAATGAGTAGGCCCTTTGCCTCAGCCTCCGACCCGGATCTGAAAGGATTAATTAGGGGTCAGGCCTTTGCGTATCGCAGGAGATGCGAATAACTGGATGCTGCGACCATACCGGAAATCGCCGGCGGCACAAGCTATTCGCAGTCAGAGAGTTCCGCGTCTCTGGAAGATCGAAGGTGTGGCCCCAGCGTTTGGTTTCCCGACGATCGCATCCGACGTGGCAACGATCGCATTCGTTTGCCCGACGATCGCGACCGACGGACGCGGGGCGACCGGGGTCAGGCCTTCGCGTATCGCAGGAGATGCGAATAACTGATTGGTGCGACGATATCGTAAATCTCAAGCAGCATAAGCTGTTCTTAGTCAGGACCATGAATTGGGGGTCAGGCCTTTGCGTATCCCAGGAGACGCGAATAACTGGTTGCTGAGACCATATCGGAAATCGCCTGTGGCATAAGCTGTTCTTAGTCAGAGAGTTCGCGCCTCGGGAAGATCGAAGGTGTGGCCCCCATCGTTTGCTTCCGCAGTGGTGATCCATCGGCTCACACCGCGGGACAGCCGGCTCACACGGTGATCCGCCGGCTCACAGCGCGGGACAGCCGGCTCACGCGGTGATCCGCCGGCTCACAGCGTGGGACAGCCGGCTCACACGGTGATCCGCCGGCTCACAGCGTGGGACAGCCGGCTCACGCGGTGATCCGCCGGCTCACAGCGCGGGACAGCCGGCTCACAGCGCGGGACAGTCGGCTCACGCGGTGATCCGCCGGCTCACAGCGTGGGACAGCCGGCTCACGCGGTGATCCGCCGGCTCACAGCGTGGGACAGTCGGCTCACGCGGTGATCCGCCGGCTCACAGCGTGGGACAGCCGGCTCACGCGGTGATCCGCCGGCTCACAGCGTGGGACAGTCGGCTCACACGGTGATCCACCGGCTCACAGCGCGGGATGGCCGGCTCACACCGCGGGACAGTCGGCTCACACGGTGATCCGCCGGCTCACAGCGCGGGACAGTCGGCTCACACGGTGATCCGCCGGCTCACAGCGCGGGATGGCCGGCTCACGGCGCGGGACAGCCGGATCACACGGCGGGACAGTCGGATCACACGGCGGGACAGCCGGATCACACGGCGGTAGTCTTGCCAGCGAGCCGCTGGCGGTCCAGCCGCCGAGCCGGCGGCGCTACGTTGTCGCCGGCACGCTTTCCCGCAACTGCAGGAGGATCGCCGTCTCTGCCTCGGCGTGAAGTTTCCGCGAGCTTTCCCACGCAACGTCTGCGCGTTGGATGAGCGCGGAGCGACGTGAGGCGTCAGTCAGCCCTGCCAGGTTGATGCAGACGTTCTGATACGCCCCCGCCGCCGCCGCCCGCCCCATCTGCGCGCCGACGCCTGCGTCGGATAGCGAGGCCTGCAGGCCGATGCGGCCGATCTCCATGCAAAGCTCGATGACCTCGGGGCAGGATTCGAGGACGCCGAGGGGGACTTCGGTGGCGGCGATGGTGGCTTCGGTGATGGCGGCGTCGCGCGCGGACTGCTCCTCGGGAGTCGACTTCGGCAGGCGCATGGCGTCGAGGAGTTGGTCGAAGGCGGCGGTGTCGGCGTCGACGGCGGCGAGGAATTGATCTTTGAGTATTTGCGCGCGGACGGCGATGCGGTCGAGGTCCGGTTGCTTCGATTCGAAGCCTTTGCGCGTGTGGGAGAGGACGGCCACCATCGCCGCGAGGCCTGCGGCCATCGACGCCGCCAGCGCGGAGACGGAGCCGCCGCCGGGAGCGGGGGAGTCGCTGGACAGTTCGTCGATGAAGTCGCTCACGCGCATCGACGCCAGGCGCGCGGGTGATGCGAGGCGATATTCGATGACGCGTTCGCGCGGATCGAACGGTTTCAGTTCCGACAATCCGAGCGTGCGGATCGCGGTATGCATCAGCGCGGCCTCGGAAACGCCAGTTGGACGTCCCATGCGCTGCAGGTAGTGGCGTCCCGCGGCGAGGAGGACGTCGCGCGGGACGAGTCCGACGATTTCCGAGCCGGTCACGCGCAGGCCGCGATCGCGTGCGCGTTCTTCACAGGCGTCGAACACGACGTGCAGCGGCGCGACGTCGAGATCGGTCAGGTTGATCGACACCTGCGCGCAGCCGAATTCCGGGATGACCCAGCCGACCGCTTTCACCGATTTGAGCAGGCCCGGCTCCCACACCGGCTCTCCCTTCGCATCGAGAATCGGATTGCCGTCGTCGTCGCGCTTCATGCGGCCGCGCTCGCGGATGTCGAAGGCGACGCGCGTGGCCAGGCGCTTATCCAGCGTGTTGAGATTGACGTTGTAGGCGACGAGGAACTTGCGCGCGCCGATGACGATGGCGCCGCTGCGCGGCACGAACTCGGCCGGACCGAAATCGGGAGTCCATTTCGGATCGGCGAGCTTGCGCGCGCAGCCTTCGTACTCGCCCTCGCGAACGTCGGCGAGATTGCGGCGGTGCGGCGCGCTGCACGCGTATTCGTAGAGGTAGACAGGAACGTTCAGCTCGCGTCCGACGCGCTCGCCGAGGCGGCGGGCGAGTTCGACGCAGTCGTCCATGGTCACGCCGGCGACGGGGATGAACGGTACGACGTCGACCGCGCCGATGCGCGGATGCGCGCCGCGGTGCGTGCTCATGTCGATCAGCTCGACGCCTTTTTTGATCAACTGAAAGGCGCCTTCCAGCACCGCGTCCGGATCGCCGACGAAGGTGATGACGGTGCGGTTGGTGTCGGCGCCGGGATCGACGTTCAGCAGCGTGACACCGTTCACGCCCGCCGCAGCCGCGGCCACCGCGTTATAAATCTCCGGCCGCCGCCCCTCGGAAATGTTCGGAACGCATTCAACGAGTTTCATGCGGGGCGAAGGCTATCGCAATTGGGATCACCTCGGCGGCGAAGCCGTCGTAAGAACCGTAGCCCCCCGGCTTCGAGCCGGGGGAAATCGGATTGCGCTGATGTTGAGAGCCCGCTTTCAGCGGGCGAAAGAACGGACCGCGCGAAACTTCCTTTCGCCCGCTCAAGCGGGCTCACGAGATTCCACGCACCCGCGAACCCCCAGCTCAAAGCTGGGGGCTACGGTTCTTACGACGGCTTCGCCGCCGAGGAAACGCGCTGATCCGGCAGCGCTCTTGGTTACGCCTTTTCTTCGCCGCTCTCCCGCACCGAAAGCCAGCTGCCGAGGTAGCCGGCGAGGGTGCCGCCGGCGAGGAGGGCCAGGAGTTTGCGCCAGGGGAGGAAGCCGTTGAAGAGGAAGCTCCAGAGCAGCGAGTAGCGCGGCGCGAGGAAGTGGCGGCCGGCCAGGAACGCGGCGAAGAGGAGGGCGATGGCGGCGGCGGCGCCGATGAAGCCTTGCAGGATTCCTTCGATGAGGAACGGGCCGCGGATCATCCGCTCGGTCGCGCCGACGAGTCGCATGATGTCGATCTCTTCGCGATAGAGCAGCATCGTCAGGCGGATCACGTTCGCGATCGTGAAGGCCGCGGCGATGGCGAGGATGCCGCCGGCGATGATGCCGGCCAGGTTGACGAGGTTGATCAGCTTCTTCAGCTTCTCGACCCACTCCCAATCGAACTGGACCTCATCTACGACAGAAATCGCGCGCAACTCCGTCGCCTGCTGCGCGAATGCGGGCGACTGCGCGACGGCCGGCGCGATCTCGCATTCGAACGATGCAGGGAACGGATTCTCATCGAGTTGGCCGACGACGTCGGAGAGATTCGAGAAGTACGTTCGAAAGCGAGCGAGCGCGACATCTTTCGAAACGAAATGGCGTCCGGTGAAGTCGTGATGCGCGGCCAGCCAGGCATCGACCGATGCGATCTGCTGAGGCGTCGCGTCGGTGGTCAGATAAATGTTCACGCGCGATTTCCCGCCCGCCTGGGCCACGGCGCGGCCGAGGTTTTCGGCGACGAGGAGAAACGCTCCAACGATGAAGAGGGAGATGGCGATCATGGCCACGGCCACGAAGCTGGTGCGCTTCGAGACCCACATGCGGCGCGCCGCTTCGCGAAAAAAATAGGAGAACGTCGTTTTCGGGAGCGCGTCGTCGCGGTGCGGCATCGGCGTCAGCCGCCGATCCCGAAGACCGCGTCGACGCGTGGTGCGCGTTTTGGAACCGCCGCTTTCTCGTCGGTGATGCGGCCATGGTCGAGCGTAATGACGCGCCGTCCGCTCTGCTCGATCAGCTCGCGGTCATGCGTCGCGATCAGCACCGTCGAGCCGCGCAGATTGGCCTCGGCAAAAATCTGCACGATCTCCTGCGTCAGGTCGGGATCGAGATTGCCGGTCGGCTCATCGGCCACGATCACCAGCGGCTCGTTGATCAGCGCGCGGGCGATGGCGATGCGCTGCTGTTCTCCTCCTGACAGCTGCAGCGGATACGCATTCAACTTGTGATGCAGGCTCACCGCGCGCAGCGCGCCGTACGCGCGCTTCTTGTGCTCGCGCGGCGGGATGCCCAGCACAGTCAGGATGAACGACAGGTTCTCGAAGACGGTCATCCGCTCGATGAGCTTGAAATCCTGGAAGACCATCCCGATCTCGCGGCGGAAGAAGGGCAACTGCGACCGCTTCATCGATTTCAGATTGCGGCCGTTGACGACGACCTGTCCGTCGCTCGGCTGAATCTGCCGGAGGATGAGTTTCAGCAGCGTCGATTTCCCCGCGCCGCTGGCGCCGGTGAGGAAAACGAACTCGCCCTTCTCGATATGAAACGTCACGTCATGAAGCGCCGTGGAGTACTGATCGAATCGCTTGGTGACGTGGTAGAAGTGGATCACTGATGGCTATTTTAGCCGTTGTCGGTTTTCGGTTGTCGGTTGGGTCCTACTTTCGACAACCGATAACCGACAACCGACGTGCCACGCTAAAGTAGCGATTGCATGCGTCTGACACTCATCTGCCTCGGCGGCGCCATCGGCACCGGCGCGAGGTACCTGACATCGATCTGGGCACTGGCCACATTCGGCGCCGCGTTCCCGTTCGGGACCTTGATCGTGAACGTGCTCGGCTCATTTCTCATCGCGTTCATCGTGGAGACCGCTGGAAGTACGAACGCGATCTCGCCAGACGTCCGTCTGATGCTGACGGCGGGCGTGATGGGCGGCTTCACGACGTACTCCGCATTCAACTTCGAGACGAGCGGGTACCTGCGGATGGGGCAGTGGACGACGGCCGTCGCAAACGTCGGCGTCACGCTATTCGGATGTCTCGCTGCCGGATTCGCGGGCGTGGCGTTGGCGCGCGTGATGTTCGGGCGATAAAAACTTTGCACCACAAAGACACAAAGATCACAAAGAAATCCTCTTTGTGTCCTTTGTGTCTTTGTGGTGCAAACGTCTCTGCTACCCTTCGCGCCGCATGAAGTTGATCGTTGGACTCGGCAACCCCGGCGCGGACTACGAGCGTTCGCGGCACAACATCGGGTGGATGATCGCCGATGCGTTCGCGAAGAAGTTTCGCATCGACATCAGCAAGCATGAGAAAGACGCCATGACCGGCGAAGGGCGCGTGGCGGGCGGTAGCGTGAAGGTGGCCAAGCCGCAGACGTTCATGAACAACTCCGGCGATCCGGTGAAACTGCTCGTCAACGCCTATCTCGAATCGACCGACGATTTGATGATCGTGTACGACGACATCGACCTGCCGCTGGCGCGGTTGCGCATCAAGCCGAGCGGCTCGTCGGGCACGCACAACGGCATGCGCTCCATCGTCGCGTCGCTTGCGAGCGAGCGCTTTCCGCGGCTACGATTCGGCGTCCGCGGCGCGGAGTATCCGGACGGACGGCTTCGCGATTACGTCCTCGACGACTTCACCGCCGAGGAGTCGCCGACGGTCACGCGCGGAATCGAACGGGCGGTCGACGCGCTGGTCCTTTTCGCGCGGGGCGACTTGAAGCGAGCGATGAACGAGTTCAACCGCGATATCGTCGAAGGCGAGAAAGACAATGTTGAATGTTGAATGTTCAATGTTAAATGTTGAATGACCTCCACGCATTCGCCCTTCATTCAACATTCAACACTCAACATTGAACATTCAACATTTCGCCTTCGATTCAAAAGGAAAAACACCAACCTCATGAACATCCACACCCTCGGCGAGCTGCGCGCAAACGGTTACCGCATCACCTCGGTCAAAGATGAGATGCGCCGCAATCTGCTCGCGGCCATCGCGCGCGGCGAGACGCTCTTTCCGGGCATCCACGGCTATGAGCGCACGGTCATCCCCGCCATTCACAACGCCGTGCTGTCGAAGCACGACATCATCCTCCTCGGCCTGCGCGGCCAGGCCAAGACGCGCATCCTTCGCTCGCTGACCAACCTGCTCGACGAGCACGTGCCGATCATCGCCGGATGCGAGATCAATGACTCGCCGCTGGCGCCGACGTGCAAGCGCTGCCGGCGGCTGGCCGTCGAACAGGGTGAGGATCTGCCGATCGCGTGGCTGACTCGCGAAGAGCGCTACCGCGAGAAGCTGGCCACGCCCGACGTCACCGTCGCGGATCTCATCGGCGACATCGATCCGATCAAGGCCGCGAATCAGCGCCTCACGTACGCGGACGAAGAGGTCATCCACTACGGCATCATCCCGCGCACGAATCGCGGCATCTTCGCCATCAACGAACTGCCCGATCTCGCGCCGCGCATTCAGGTCGCGCTGCTGAATATTCTCGAGGAAAGAGACCTGCAGATCCGCGGCTTTCCGGTGCGCATTCCGATGGACGTCGTGCTCGTCTTCAGCGCGAATCCCGAGGACTACACGAGCCGCGGAAACATCATCACGCCGCTGAAGGACCGGATCGACTCGCAGATCCTCACGCACTACCCGCAGAGCGTCGAGACGGCCATGCAGATCACGCGGCAGGAGGCGTGGACCGATCGCGATCACCCGATCGAGATCGAAATCCCGGATTACATTCACTCGCTGGTCGAGGAGATCGCATTCGTCGCGCGCGGCTCGGAGCTCGTCGATCAATCATCGGGCGTCTCGGCACGATTGACGATCGCGGCGGTGGAGTTGCTGCAATCGAACATGGAGCGCCGCGCGGCGCTGACGCACGACTCGATGGTCTTTCCGCGGCTCTCCGATCTGGCCATGCTCCTGCCCGCGATCACCGGCAAAGTGGAGATGGTCTACGAAGGGGAGCAGCAGGGTGCCGAGGTCGTGGCGCGCAAGCTGATCGGCGAAGCGGTGGCGAAACTGTTCGCGACGAAGTTCCCGCCCGTCGAGCGCGCAGGAGTGGGAGCGCGCAACGAGCGCAATCGCGGCTTCGATCTCGATGACGACGATCTCGACGACGCGTTTGCCGGCCGTCGCAGCCGCAAACAACGGCAGCAGCGTCCGCAACGTCAGGAAGAGAAGCCGCCATCGCCAACGGAACCGAACTACGACGCCATCCTCGGCTGGTTCGTCGAAGGCAACAAGATCACGCTGTCCGATGAGCAGCCGTTCGACCTCTACTTCACCGAGTTGAAGCGCGTTCCAAAGCTCGTCGACACTGCGAAAAAGTACGTGCAGCCGCGCAACGACCGCGAGTTGGCGTTCTGGATGGAGATGATCCTCGAAGGCCTGCACCAGTCGCTCCGCCTCGCGCGCGAAGACCTCGACTCGACCATCACCTTCCAGGAAATGATGAAGTTCAACGTGCTGCGCACGGTGAAGTAGCGCACTCCAGCTACAATCGCGCGCACATGCCAAAAGTCACGGCAGAGATTCCCGGCGAGCTGTCGCGGCAGATCGATCGGATGATTCGCGACGGATGGTTTCCCGATCAGGATGCCATCGTCCGCGAAGCTCTGTCGCATTTCGTCGATGCGAAGTCGTTCCTCGGCGATTCCCCTCGGATGCTTCACCGCTTCGCCGCCGATGCTCTGAACGATTCGAAACCCGAAGTCGCGCTGAAGTTCGTGAACCGAGGGCTGTCGCTGCTGCCGACGCAGGACGCGACCGATTTTCATCTCTACCAGAATCTCGTCGAGCTTCGCGTGCAGATCCTGCTCGTTCTCGACCGAACCGCCGAGGCGTTGGCCGCGCTGGAGGAAGCCCGCGAGATGCTGCCGAACAATCCGACCATTGCGAAATGGATCGCGAGACTGAACAAGAAGAGTGAAGTGTGAAGAGGGTCTGTCATCCTGAGCCGCCGGAGCCGTGGAGCGCGAAGCGCGGAGCGGCGCAGGACGGCGAAGGATCTCAAGATGCGCTGCATTTGCTGATACCGGGTTTTCAGCGCAGGTCGCGCAACTTGAGATCCTTCGCCGTCCTCCGGCGTCTCCGCCTTCGGCTACGCGCCTCCGGCAGCCTCAGGATGACAATCGTGTAAATCGCCGCTTTCACTTCTCAGTCTCCATGCGCTACCGGTACTCCTACCTCGATCCCGAACTCATCCGGCAGCTTTTGTCAGAGATGGGGTTGCGGCGTCTGTTCAATCACCTGCTGCTGCAGAGCGGTGGCGACGTCAATGAGGCGATGCGGTGGATGCGCGCGCTGCAGGATCGCGGATATATCGATCCGAACATCGATCTCGAGGCATTCTTCGCGCGGTTGATGGAAGAGAACGTCATCGGGCAGGACGCCGAGGGCAACGTCGTCCTCGGCGCGGGAGGCGAGCGGCAGATTCGGCGCGACGCGCTCGACGAGATCTTCGGCGGGTTGCAGAAGTCGCTGACCGGTTCGCATTCGGTCGCGAACGCGGGGCAGGGGACGGAGCGGCTGACGGAGACGCGGCCGTATCAGTTCGGCGACGATCCGATGGCGATCGATTCGATCCGCTCGCTGCAGAACGCCATGAAGCACACCGATCCGGCCGACGCGATTCTGATGACCGAGGACGATCTGGAAGTGTTCGAGACAGAGCACAACTCCAGCTGCGCGACGGTGGTCATGATCGACATCTCGCATTCGATGGTGCTGTACGGCGAGGACCGCATCACGCCGGCGAAGAAGGTGGCGCTGGCGTTGACGGAGCTGATCCTGACGAAGTATCCGAAGGATTCGATCGACGTACTGCTGTTCGGCGATGAGGCGACGGAGGTGCCGATCTCCGAGATTCCGTACGTGCAGGTGGGACCGTTTCACACGAACACGAAGGCCGGCCTGGAGTTGGCGCAGCGCATCCTGCGGCGGCACAAGCACAACAACAAACAGATTTTCATGATCACCGACGGCAAGCCCTCGGCGCTGACGGAGAACGGGATGCTCTACACGAACTCGTTCGGCCTGGACATGAAGATCGTGAACCGCACGCTGGAAGAAGCGGACCGCTGCCGCCGCGCGAACATCCCCATCACGACGTTCATGCTGGCTACGGACCCCATGCTCGTGAACTTCGTCGAGCAGCTCTCGAAGATCAATCGCGGCCGGGCGTTCTACTCATCGCCCGACCGCCTCGGCGAGTACATCCTCGCGGACTACATTCGAAATCGGCGCAAGTTCGTGCACTAGGTTTTTCACGCGGAGCCGCGGAGACGCGGAGAACTTCACCGTTCCGTTTCAAGCGCCAGTTTCGAATCTCACCCCTCCCGAATCCAACGAAGCCATAGGGAGGACACCATGTTCGAGTCATCTGTCATACACGCCGAGGTCGTCGCGGAGAAGCGGGTTGGATTGCTGTCGGCCTCGTTCGCATTTCACGCGCTGGTCGTCATCGCCATCCTCGCGAACGGCATCCGGACCATCGAGTTCCCCACCAGCGCGCCGAGGGAGTACGCCATTCCGGTCTTCGCGCTGCCGCCTCAGGTTCCCCCCGCCCTCGGCGTGCCCAACGGCGGACACAAACAGTCCACTCCACCCGCGCCGGTGAAACCGACCACTCCGGTGGCGAACACTGCGCCGAACACCGTGCCCGATCATGTCGAGCCTGCGGCGTCGACCACGACAACTGGTGACCCGGCAGCCACCAGCAACGACTCTGGCTCCGATCAACCTCAGGGTGTGCCCTGGGGCGTGCCTCACGGCGTCGGCGTCGATGGTCCGCCTTCGACCGCGACGGTTGCTCCTGCCACTCCTGACGTGCCGTTGCCCGTGGGTGGCGACGTGAAGGCGCCGGTAGTCATCCGCCGCGTGCAGCCGGTCTATCCGAAGCTCGCAATCAATGCGCGGATGAACGGCATGGTCATCGTCGAATGTGTCATCGACAAAACGGGCCGCGTGCGTGAAGCGCGTGTTCTGCGCAGCACGTCTCCGATGTTCGATCAGTCGGCGCTGGACGCCGTCCAGCAATGGCAGTTCACCCCCGGATCGCTGCACGGCCAGATGATCGACACGATCTTCAATCTGACCGTAACGTTCCATGTGTCGCCGTAGTCGATGTGAAATGGGTCCTTTGTCATCCTGAGCCGCCGGAGGCGCCGTAGCCGCAGGCGGAGCGCCGCAGGACGGCGAAGGATCTCAAGATGCGCCGCATTTGCTGAAACCGGGTTTCGGCGTAGGTCGCGTAGCTTGGAGATCCTTCGCCGTCCCTTCGCTGCGCTCAGGGCAGGCTCTCCGGCGTCTTCGCCTTTGGCTACGCGCCTTCAGCAGCCTCAGGATGACAATCAAAGTGTCTGTGCCACACAACCTATAATTCGCCTCGTCCTTGTTCGTTCCCAAATCCGTCGTCTGTTTTCGTGAGGGATACACGCGCGAGCGGTTGATGCGCGATCTGATCGCTGGCGTTGTGGTCGGGATCGTCGCCCTCCCGCTCGCATTGGCATTTGCCATCGCCTCGGGTGTTCCGCCCGAGCGCGGCCTCTACACCGCCGTCATCGCCGGATTCCTCATCTCCGCACTCGGCGGCAGCCGTGTGCAGATCGGCGGGCCGACCGGCGCATTCGTGGTCATCGTCTACGGCATCGTGACGAAGTACGGCTACGACGGCCTCGTGGTCATCACGATGATGGCCGGCGTGATCCTGGTCATCCTCGGCCTGGCGCGCATGGGCGCGCTGATCAAATTCATCCCGTATCCCGTCATCACCGGATTCACGTCCGGCATCGCGGTGATCATCTTCTCCAGCCAGCTCAAGGACTTTTTCGGATTGAAGATGGGCGCGGTCCCCGCCGACTTCATGGAGAAGTGGACGGCGTACGCGGAGCATCTGCGGACGATCAACTTGCCGACGACACTCGTCGCGATCGGAACGTTGCTCGTGCTGATCTTCTGGCCGCGCATCTCGCACGTAATCCCCGCACCGTTCGTGGCCATGCTCCTGGCGACGGCAGTCGTGCAGATCTTCAAATTGCCGGTGGAGACGATCGGAACGCGATTCGGCGCCGTGCCGTCGTCGCTGCCGGCGCCACATCTGCCGTCGGTTCCGTGGTCGCAGATGAAGGAGCTCTTCTCACCGGCGTTGACGGTGGCGCTGCTCGCCGCGATCGAGTCGCTGCTGTCGGCGGTCGTCGCTGACGGCATGATTGGCACGCGCCACAAGTCGAATATGGAACTGGTTGCGCAGGGCGTCGCGAACATCGCCTCGCCGCTGTTCGGAGGCATTCCCGCGACCGGCGCGATCGCGCGCACCGCCACGAACATCCGCACCGGCGGCCGGACGCCGCTGGCCGGCATGACGCACGCCGTCACGCTGCTGCTGATCCTGATCTTCCTCGGCAAGTGGGCGGCCATGGTTCCGCTTTGCGCGCTCGCGGCCATCCTCGTCGTCGTCGCGTATCACATGAGCGAGTGGCAATCGTTCGCCGGCCTCCTGCGCGCGCCGCGCAGCGATCTGGTGGTGCTGATCCTCACCTTCGCGCTGACGATTTTCGTCGACCTCACCGTGGCCGTGCAGGTCGGGATCGTCGTTGCGGCGCTGCTGTTCATGAAGCGGATGAGCGACATGACCTACGTCGAAGGCGTGAGCAGCGAAATCCGCGATCCGAACGAAGATCCCGGCGAGATCACGGAGTCGCGGCGCGGAAAGCGTTTCGTCTCGGGCCACGAGATTCCGTCCGGCGTCGAGGTGTACGAGGTCAACGGTCCGTTCTTTTTCGGCGCCGCGGACAAGATCAAAGCGGTGCTGAACGAGATCGCCGAGCCGCCGAAGGTCTTCATCCTGCGCATGCGCAACGTGCCGGCCATCGACGCGACCGGCATTCACGCGCTCGAACAGATGGCCAAGAAATGCCGCCACGACGGCACGACCATGATCCTGACCGAGATTCGCCAGCAGCCGCTGCGCGCCATCGTCCGCGCCCGCAAGCTGGAGCTGTTCGGCGGACGTCAGAATCTCGCAAAGTCGCTCGACGTCGCGCTCGAACGCGCGGCGCAGGTGCTCTCGACGGCATAATGCCGCTATGCGCGTTTTCGACGTTCACGTTCACATCCAGCCGTGGGAGATGCTCAAGCCGGAGGTGATGTCGATGCTGGCCGATCCGTCGCACGCGAATGCGAAGGATGTGCTGGCCTCGGCGGACAGCGTCGTGCGCTTTCTCGATGCCGAGGGGGTTGAGAGGATCTGCTGCATCAACTATGTGTCGCCGGATGTGATGGGTTTCACGCGCGAGACGAACGATTGGATCGCGAACTTCACGCGCGATCATCGCGACCGCTTGCTGCCGGTCGGCTCCGTGAATCCGCTGCACGAGTTGAATGTGCGCGACGAGATCCGCCGCGTGCTTGACCTCGGAATCCGCATGATCAAGATCCATCCTCCGCACCAGCTTTTCTCGCCGAACGCGTACCTCGGCGAGCTGTGGCAACTCGCCGAGATCTATCGCGAGTGCGAGGAGCGCCAGGTTCCAGTGATGTTTCACACCGGCACGTCGGTCTTTCCGCGGGCGCGCAACGTTTTCGCCGACCCGATGCCGATCGACGACGTCGCGAATGATTTTCCGCGCCTGCCGATCATCCTCGCGCACGCCGGCCGTCCGCTTTACGGCGAGACCGCCTTCTTCCTGGTGCGCCGCCACGCGAACGTGCGCCTCGACGTCTCCGGCATCCCGCCCAAAGCGTTGCTGCGCTACGTTCCACGCGTGGCCGACCTCGCGGACAAAATCCTCTGGGGCACCGACTGGCCATCGCCGGGCGTGGTGTCGCCGCGAAAGAATGTCGACGACTTCCTCGCGTTGGGACTTGGTGCTGACGTCGAAAAAAAGATCCTATGGGACAACGCGGCGAGCCTCTTGCCGTAAAAGCGTTTCACCACAAAGACACAAAGGACACAAAGAGAGCACCTTTGTGTCCTTTGTGTCTTTGTGGTTGAAATCGGTTCTCCGGCGACCGCTGCTATCATCGACCGACATGCCCGACCCCGAAAACGCGCCGATGGGACGCTTGGACGCGTTCGACGTCGGTCCGAAAAAGCTCACCGTGCAGACTGAATTTTTCGCGCGGCCAAACTGGCGCATCGAGACCAAGGTCTACCTCGCCGGCGCGCTGAAGAAGGTCTACAACGAAGACCTCTCGGCGACGCCCGAAAACGAATTGCAGCGGATGATCGACGTCTTTCATCGCTCAAAGATTGATGAGATCGTGGCCGGATTGCGGAAACTCCAGTAATGAACGGCATCCGCGTCGAAGCATTGACGAAAGCGTATCGCCCGATGGGCAAGGTGCGGCCGGTGCTCAAGGGCGTCGACCTCACCATCGCGCCGGGCGAGGTGGTTGGTCTGATCGGTCCAAACGGGGCAGGGAAGACCACGCTGATGTCGTGCATCGTCGGCTTCCTCAACGCCGACACCGGCTCGATCACGATCGACGGCCGCTCGAACGACGACCTCGACGTCCGCCGCCGCACCGGTTTCGTTCCCGAGCGGATGAACTTCGACCGCCGTGCCTCGGGCGGCGCATTCCTCCGCTACATGGCCCGCCTCGCCGGCGTTCCGCGCGATCGCGTCAAACCGCGCGTCGAAGAGCTCCTTGTACGCCTCGGCCTCAGCGATGCGACGGACAAGCGGCTCTCGCAATACTCGCGCGGCATGCTGCAGCGCATCGGCATGGCCCAGGCGCTGATGCTCGATCCCGATTTTCTTTTTCTCGACGAGCCGACCTCCGGTCTCGATCCGAACGGCGTCTTTCTCGTGCGCGATCTCATCGCCGAGGAGAAAGCGCGCGGCGCGGCGGTGCTGCTGAATTCGCATCAACTGGCCGAGGTCGAGAAAGTCTGCGACCGCGTACTCTTTCTCAAAGACGGCGTGATCTTCCGCGAGGAAGCGTTACGCGAGCTCGCGAAGATCACCATCGCCGTCACGCTGCTGGCCGGTTCGTACGATGTCGCGACGGTCGCGGCGGCAGTTGGCGTTTTACCGAAGGACGACGTCGTCGTCGCGAATGTAGCCACTGAGGGAGACATAGCGCAGTTGGTGTCACGGATCGTCGGAACGGGCGCGGGTGTCATCGACGTCCGGCGGCGCACGGCCGATCTCGAATCGATCTTCCGAGGTGAAGCGTGAGTTTCGTGGTCATCGCAGAGACGCTGCGGCGGCATTTCGCGCACCTCGGATACGTCTCCGCGCTGCTCGTCCTGATCGTCATTGTGGCGATGATGTCCGCGATCGGCGGGCCCGCGCAGGCGCCGTACGAGATGATCACGCTCTTCACGCTCATCGCCGGCTGCCAGCTCATCGGCCCGGAGTTTTCGAAGGGCACGCTGCAACTCATCCTCAGCAAGCCGGTCGGACGCTCGACCTATCTCGTCTCGCGCGTCCTCGGCGTGGTGCTGGCGATCTGGGTTGCCGTCATCGTCATTTTCGCGAGCGACGTCATCGGCCGCCTCATTGCCGGAACGACGATCAATTGGCGCACGGCGCTGGCGACGCTGCTCGTGGCCGCGCTGAAAGTGTTGTTTGTCTGTGCGCTGCTGGCGTTGTTCGGCAGCTTCTCGCGGTCGTACGTGAACGTCGGCATCTACCTCGGCGGGCAGATTCTGATTTCGATGCTCTTCGGCCTGTTGAGCGTGATGAAGAATGCGGTGACCGGGGAGATGGGGAAGATCGGCGCGCTTCTGCGCGCGCATCCGGGCTTCATGGAGGGATTCGCTGCGGTCCGCCGCAATCTGTTTCCTGACGATCCGGCCATTCCATTCGACCGCAATTGGATCCTGATGATGCTCTGCAACGCCTCGGTCGCGCTGCTGCTGGCCTGCGTGATCTTCTCGCGCCGGGAGGTTCCGTACGGTGCCGACTAACCTGACGTTCGACCGCAGCAAGCAACGCGCGCTGCCGATGTGGCTGGTGATCCTGACGGTGCTGCTGATCATCGCGCGCGTCGTTTCGATCAAGTATCCGGTGACGAGCGACACGGACCTCGCGCGCCCGACAGCCGGCAAGGAACTCGTGCGCTGGACTCCGATCGAGCTGGCCTCGGCCGCCGCGCAGCGATCGCACCGTCCGATCCTTTACGAGTTCTCCGCCGAGTGGTGCGGTCCGTGCCATCTGCTCGAACGCGAAGTGTTCATGGACGCCGCGCTGGCCGCGAAGATCAACGATCGCTACATCGCGGTGAAGGTCATCGACCGTCAGCGTGAAGAAGGCCATAACCACCCGGCCGTGCAGCAGCTGATGGATCGTTACGGGATCGACGCATTTCCGACCGTCGTCCTCGCGGGTTCGGATGGTCAACCGCGCGACAAAGTTCGCGGCTACCCGGGCCGCGATAATTTCGCAGCCTTCATCGACCGCGTGCGCTGATGCGGCTCGAACATCTCACCACGGACGAGGAAGATTTCTGGCGCGGCGAGTTCGCGCAGGAAAACTGGATCTTCGGCGCGCTCAAATTGAGCGTGACGTTGCCCGAGTTCGCCGGCGGCGTACCGGCGCTGCGCACGATGCACTTCGGCTACTACCTCCAGCCGCTGCATCTCAACGCCGACGACCGCGAAGACCTGCCGCGCAAACTGGTCTTCGTCCTCGCGCGCCGCAAACCGCCGCTCGATTTTCTGGAGCTGAGCGGCGCCGGAGTGCGCATCCCGCACTGTTTCCCGCAAGGCTTCACCCTCGGCAGCGTCCTTCGCATCACGCTGCAGGAGATGAAGAAGCTGCCGTTGAAAGATCGTGACTCGTAAGCGAGCCGCTTCGATTTACACTGCGCGCCCGTGACGAAATCCGACGAAGGTGTCGGCCTGCGCGTACTCGTGGCCGACGACGATCCCGCCATCCGCATGCTCGTCGCGCGTGTCCTGGTGCGTCAGGGTTACGAGGTGTTGACCGCCGTCGATGGCGCCGACGCCATCGCCCAACTCGAGCAGAGCCGCTTCGACCTTCTCGTGCTTGACCTGATGATGCCCCGCGTCGACGGCATCGGCGTCATCGCGCATCTGCAATCGCGCGGCGCGGCCACGCCGCCGATCCTGGTCATGACCGCCGCCGCGCCGGACATCCTGCGCCGCCTGCCGAAGGAACGCATCGCAAAGATCATCACGAAGCCCTTCGATCTCGATGAGCTGATGCGCGATGCGAGCGAGGCGATTCAAGGCAACGCCGCGAAGGCGTGATCGCGCTGAAAGTAGCGCTCATATCGTCGGCGTAGCCGGCGTGAGAACCGTAGCCCACGGCTTTCAGCCGTGGGTCCGCAGATCGTCTCAGAATTGTGAGCCCGCCTTGGCGGGCGAGAGAAAGCTTTCTTTCGCCCGCTAAAGCGGGCTCACGAAATTGCGCGACCTGATTACCCACGGCTAGAAGCCGTGGGCTACGGTTCTTACGCCGGCTACGCCGACGATTCTCCCCACAGACGAGGAGGTCTTCGCTAGCGCTTAACGGCGCGTTTTCGTTTCGTCGCGGTCCGCTTCTCCTCCGTCGCGCGGTATCCCTGTTCGAGAATCGCGGCCAGCGCGCCCTTCGGGAGCGGCGTATTCATGTTGATGCCTATCCAGCCGTTGACGCCGACGTAGGGCGGGACGAAGAAGTGCTCGGGATCGGCGGCAACGAGGTCCTGCTGCGCGCCGAGCGGGGCGTTGCACCAGACGGCGATGCGGCCGTCGCCGTGGTGGTTGCTGGAGAACATCGCGAAGAGTTTGCCGTGGACGCGCCACGTCTCCGCGCCCCAGGCAATCTTCTCCTCCGTATCCGGCAGGCCGAGGCAGATCTTGCGGACGAGGGCGAGGATCTTGTCCGGATTGCCGAGCGGTTTCGCGGGAGCGGGGCGGAGATCGATCTTCGCGGGATCGCCGATCTCCAGTTTCGCTTTCTTCATCACCACGTCGTCGATCTCGACCCAGAACTTCTTCGCGCGCGGCACGATCGCGCTGTCGAATCCGACGCCATTGACCGTTCCGATCACGCGATGACCGTGGCGGCCGGCGCGGATGCGCGTCGGCTCGATCGACCAGCGTTCGGACGGATCGAACGGGACTTCGAAAGCGGCGCCCTTGTGGCCGCCGAGCAGCGTGGCGGTGAATCGCGCGTTTGCCATTTCGTCATTTTACCGGGTGGCGCTTTCGCGCTACAGTCGCGCGGCCGTCCATCCCACCTTGCAGGAGCCTTCGATGCGCATGCGTGCTTTGCTGTTGTTCGTCATCGTTCTGTCCGCGTTTCCGCTGCTCGCGGTCGACATTCACGACACACGACTCCTCTCTGAACCTGCCGTCAGCGGCGACAGGATCGCCTTCGGATACGCGAACGATCTCTGGGTCGCGAACCTCGACGGCAGCGGTGTGCGGCGTCTGACGTCGCATCCCGGCATCGAAGCGGGACCGCACTTCTCGCCGGACGGGAAGTGGATCGCCTTCACCGGCCGCTACGAAGGCAACACCGACGTTTACGTTGTGCCGTCCGAGGGTGGCGTGCCGAAGCGGCTGACGTGGCATCCGAGGGCGGATGTGGCACTCGGGTTTACGCCGGATGGGGCGAGTGTCCTCTTCACCTCGCCGCGCGAGGTTTACACGGGACGCTACGTCCAGCTCTTCACCGTGCCGGTCGGCGGCGGGATGGCCACCAAGCTTCCCATTCCGCATGCGGCGAAGGCGACCTACTCGGCGGACGGTAAGAAGATCGTCTACGTCCCGCTCAACGACGCGTTCAACGAGTGGAAGCACTACCGCGGCGGCCAGGTCTCGAATCTGGTCATCTTCGACACCACCACATACGCGACCGAGCACGTGCCGCAGCCGGCCGGACGCTGCAACGACACCGATCCGATGTGGCTCGACGGCAAGGTCTACTTCCGCTCCGACCGCGACGGTGAGTTCAACATCTACAGCTACGATCCCGCGTCGAAGAAAGTCGCGAAGATCACCAATCACTCCGACTTCCCGATCGTGAACGCGACCGCGGGCGGTGGACGGGTAATTTATGAACAGGCTGGATATCTTCATCTGCTCGATCCGAAAAGCGGCACCAGCAATCGCGTGAAAGTCGGCGTCGCCGCCGATCTCGTCGAGACGCTGCCGCGCTTCGTCAAGGGGAAGAAGTACATCCGCAACGCTGCCGTCTCGCCGTCGGGCGCGCGCGCCGCGTTCGAATTCCGCGGCGATATCTTCACCGTTCCGCGCGAGAAGGGAGACGACCGCAACCTCACGGCTACGCCCGCGTCGAACGACCGCTCGCCGGCCTGGTCGCCGGACGGCAAGTCGATCGCCTGGTTCTCCGACCGCAGCGGCGAGTACCGCCTCTACATCGGCGATCAGGACGGCAAGGGAACGCCGCGCGAGATCAAGATCGACGGCAACGGTTTCTACGACGATCCGAAGTGGTCGCCTGATTCGAAGAAGATCAGCTTCGCCGACAACTCGCGCTCGATCTACGTGACCGACGTCGCGTCCGGCACGACTGACAAAGTCTCCAGCGACGTTCTCTACGGGCCGGTGCGCGTGCTCAATCACAACTGGTCGCCCGACTCGCAGTGGCTGGCCTACACGCGCAACACGCCGACGTACATGAACCGCATCTACCTCTATTCGATCGGCGAGAAGAAGTCGTATCCGCTCACCGACCCGTACACCGACGCCAGCCAGCCGGTCTTCGACGCGAACGGCAAGTACCTCTACTTCCTCGCGTCAACGGACGCAGGCCCGGTCGAGGATTGGTTCGCGCAGTCAAACGCCGATCTTCGCTCCACGCAGTCGATCTACCTGGCCGTCCTCGCCAAAGGCGTCGTCTCGCCGATCGCGAAAGAGAGCGACGAGGAAGCGGCGAAGTCCGCTGACGAATCGGCGATGAAGCCGGAGACGAAGTCGAGCGACAAGCCGGCCGACGAGAAGGCCAGCGCCGACAAGAAGACCGCGGCTTCGAAGAAGGTGATGGTGACCGTCGATTTCGACGGCCTCACGCAACGCATCGTGGCCCTGCCGCCGAAACCGGCCGGATACGACGGGCTGGCGGCCGGCAAGACCGGCCAGATTTTCTATCTCAAGTCCGCCGGCTTCAATCGCTTCGGTCCCGACGAAACCAGCCTGCAGCGTTTCGATCTCGAAAAGCGCAAGGAAGAGACGCTGCTCGAAAAGGTCGACGGATTCGATCTCTCTGCCGACGGGAAGCGGATGCTGATCAACAAGGACGGCTTCTCGCTCGTCGACGTCGGCGACAAACTCGATCTCTCCAAGTTCAAGCTGGCCACCGACAAGATGCAGGTCAAGATCGATCCGCGCGCGGAGTGGCGGCAGATTTTCAACGAAGCGTGGCGCATCAATCGCGACTACTTCTACGACCCGAACATGCACGGCGCCAACTGGAACGCCATGCGCGACAAGTACGCGGCGCTGCTGCCCGATCTGGCCGTGCGCCAGGACCTCAACCGCGTGATGATGTGGATGTCCTCCGAGCTCTCCGTCGGCCACCACCGCCTCGGCGGCGGCGACTCACTCGCGGACGTCGAAGCCGTTCCGGGCGGCCTCCTCGGCGCCGACTACAAAGTCGAGAACGGCCGCTATCGCTTCGCGAAAGTCTTCGGCGGTCTGAATTGGAATCCGGAGTTGCGCTCGCCCCTCACCGAGCCGGGCGTCGACGTCAAAGCAGGGGAGTATCTGCTCGCCGTCGATGGCCACGATCTCAAGTACCCCGAGGATCTCTACAGCCGCTCCGAGCAGACGGCGGGGCGTATCGTCGAGCTGACGGTCGGACCGAACGCCGACGGCAGCGGCTCGCGCGTCGTCAAAGTCGTCCCGGTCGAAGACGAATCGAACCTGCGCAACCGCGACTGGGTGGAAGGCAACCTGCGCAAGGTCACAGAGGCCACGAACGGGCGCGTGGCGTACGTATATGTGCCGAACACCGCCGGCGCGGGCTACACGTACTTCAAACGCTACTTCTTCCCGCAGGCGGACCGCGAAGCGATCATCGTCGACGAACGCCACAATGGCGGCGGTAGCGTGGCCGATTACTACATCGACATCCTGCGCCGTCCGATGATCAGCCACTGGGCCATGCGTTACGGCGCCGATCTGAAGACGCCGCTGGCGTCGATTCAGGGTCCGAAGGTGATGCTGATCGACGAGACCGCTGGCTCCGGCGGCGACCTGCTGCCGTGGATGTTCCACAAGCTGCAACTCGGCACGCTGGTCGGCAAACGGACCTGGGGCGGCCTGGTGGGCATCCTCGGATTTCCGACGCTCATGGACGGCGGCAACATCACCGCGCCGAACCTCGGCATCTGGACTCCGGAAGGCTTCGTCGTCGAAAACGAAGGCGTTCCGCCGGACATCGACGTCGAGCAGACGCCCGCCGACATCATCGCCGGACGTGATCCGCAACTCGATCGGGCCATCGACGTGGCGATGAAGCAGCTGGCCGCGAATCCGCCGCAGAAGGACGTCCGTCCGCCGTTCCCTCTGCGCGCACCGAGCGCGAAGAAGTAGTCTGCGATGTATTTTTTCTGCCGGCGTGAACGACTCAACAGCAGGAAGTCCTTGCAGTTGAGAGAGTTCACGGCGGCACCGGATTGGACAAACCAGCCGCAGTGAGTGCCGGGGGAGCATAGTGCTCTCCCGGCATTTTCGGTTTCGTCAATGTCGCGCGGCG
>Ga0157375_10000435_pt1 | contig 37740 bp, 39 predicted proteins | sample M35metaG_FD_115311 | JGI IMG/M metagenome (GOLD analysis project Ga0157375, IMG submission 115311) | Miscanthus rhizosphere microbial communities from Kellogg Biological Station, Michigan, USA - M3-5 metaG | ecosystem: Host-associated > Plants > Roots > Rhizosphere > Soil | place: USA: Michigan... | reverse complement strand
GCCGGTGAAGTAGAGATGACACGGTTCTAACATCGAGAGTCCTTCTCCCCCGCGTTTTTCAGCGGGGGAGAAGGTGCCGAAAGGCGGATGAGGGGGCGGAGCTTGCGCAGACTGCGCAGTCGGTACCACCCCTCACCCGCACTCCGCTTCGCTTCGTGTCTCCCTCTCCCCGCTCGCCGCGGGGCGAGGGACTCTCGGTAGGTTTGCTTCGGACGTGTCATTCCGAGCGACGCGAGGAATGACAGGAAACCCGCAGCACTTCCCCCACGCTCCAGGCCTGCGCAATACATCCGCGCGGAGCATGCGGCGCGTCGCCATCGAAGATCTCGCTGATCGTGCCGACGCCGGCCTCCGCGAGATGCGCTTGCATGTTGGCGAGGAGGGAGTCTCCCGCGTCGCCGCGATAGCGACGAAGGGCATCGATGTACGCGCCGAGGAGCCAGGGCCAGACGGTGCCCTGATGGTAGGCGGTATCGCGCGCGTGCTGATCGCCAACGAGCTGGCCGCGATAACGAGGATCGGATGGAGCGAGCGTGCGCAGGCCGGCCGGCGTGAGGAGCTGCGCTTCGCAGACCTCGAGAATGGCCTCCGCGCGGGCATCGTCGAACAGGGGAAACGGCAGGGCGATGGCGAAGAGTTGATTCGGGCGGATCGAATCGTCGTTCGGGTTCACCACGTCGAAGCAGCACTGCGCATCGCGATTCCAGAACGCGGCCTCGAAGGCCTCGCGAACCGTATCGGCGCGCGAAGAAAACGTGGCATCGCCGGTGAGCGCGGCCACGATGCGCAACGCGTTGTACCAGAGCGCGTTGATCTCCACCGGCTTCCCGCGGCGCGGCGTCACCGGCTCGCCGTCGACGATGGCGTCCATCCAGGTCAGCGCCACGCCGAGGGAGCCGGCGTAGAGCAGGCCGTCGAGATCGACATGGATGTTGTAGCGCGTACCGCGCTCGAGCCAGTTGATGGCATCGCGAAGGACCGGAAGCGCTTCCTCGCGCACGAAGGCGTCATCGCCTGTTGCCTCGCGATAACGCCAGACGGCGATGAACAGCCAGAGCCCGGCATCGACCGAATTGAACTCCGGCTCGTTCGTGCCGTCGGGAAAGCGATTGGGAATCATCCCGTTGCTGGCCGCGGCCAGCCAGCGGCGCAGGATCTGTCTGGCGTCATCGAAGCGGCCGGTGGCGAGGCAGAGTCCCGGCAGCGCGATCATGGTGTCGCGCCCCCAGTCGGTGAACCAGTGATAGCCGGCGATGACGGTTTTGTCGTCGTCGCGGGTGATGAGGAACTGGTCGGATGCAATGAGCAAATCCGTTGTCGGTGCTCGGTTGTTGGTGCTCGTAATCAGTACTTCGCGGCGCTGGCGCTCCTCTTCGATCATTGCCAGCGCGTTCCACTGGCGATCCTCGGTCGCAAGAACGACCGGCAGTCGATCGCCGCGGCGGAGCGTCACCACATACGAGCCGGGCGTGAAGAGATCCTCTTCGTAATCGAGGCCGCGCTCGCGCTCACGGTCGTAGACGAAATTGTTCCAGCGGTTCGGCTTCGCTTCGAACGTCGCGCCGGGCACGCTGATGTGAACGTACGGGAGCGGCGCGTCGGTGCCGTGGATGAGCGAATGGTAGTCGCGGCCGGCCAGGAACGGCGCGAGGCGCAGTTCGAATCGCGAATCGCAGTCGATGACGTCGTACAGCACGATGGTGACGTTCCTGCCGTGGATCGCAATCACCGTCTTGCGCAGCGTGACGCCGCCAACGGAGTACTCCCACACCGGAAAAAGATCGCGGCGGAACGAGAGCAGATGTTCGAAACCGCGCGGATGGATGGCGCCCGGAAAGCGATTAGCGGCGAGGTCAACCCCATCGATCGTTTCGTCGAGCTTCGCCACCAGCACCGTGCGCTCTGTGCGTCCCGGCTCCGCGGCCACCAGCATGCCGTGATAGCGCCGCGTGTTAGCGAACGTGATCGACGAGCTGGCCCAGCCGCCGAGGCCGTTCGTCTCCAGCCATTCGAGCTCCGAGGCGCGCTCGAAATCGTGGAGAACATCGGGGCCGAATTCGATCATCTGGCGGACTTTATGCTACCGAATCGTTTTCAGGGCTTCTCCCATGCGCAACGGAAACGTGCTGGTCGTTGAAGACGACGACGCCATCCGGCGGCTGCTCATCGAATACCTGCAAAGCCACGAAGCGGTCAACGTCGACGGCGCGCGTGACGGCGTGGAGGCGCTGCACCGGATCGCCACCAATCGCTACGCGGTGATGATCCTCGACGTGATGATGCCGAAGATGAGCGGCGTCGACGTCCTCGATTCCCTCAACGCCCTCACCTCCGATCCCTCGGTGAAGGCGCTCGACGATCCACCGGCGGTTCTGGTGATCACCAGCGCCGAAACGACACTACTGCCCGATGCCGCCATCACCCAGCGGTTTCCAGGCAGAGTGCAGCGCGTGTTTCGAAAGCCGCTCGACATCGAGGAGCTCACCTCGTCAGTGGAGAAGTACCTAAGGGCGTAAAAGAGAAGAAATGAATTGCCGCGGAGCGGCATAAGAAGATAGCCAGGGGTGAGAGCAAAGCGAGCACCCCTGGTTCTCGAAGGATGAAGAGAATTGTGCCGCGTCAGTGGCACTGGAAGATCGGGCGGCAGATTCCGGTGCCGCTGACGCGGCACGAAGTTGGGAGCATTCTTTTTCCAGGGGTGTTCGCTTTGCTCCCACCCCTGGCTACCTTCCGATGCCGCTCCGCGGCGGCCTAGCTCACCAAACCTGACATGCCTTCGCATTCACCATCGGCGAACCTTCTTTGCAGTTGAACGCCTTCTGGAACTGCGGCAGGTCGGAGACGATGCCGTTGATGCGGTACTTGCCCGGCGAGTGCGGATTGGTGATGGCGTTGGCGCGGAGATTTTCCGGCCGCTGGTTCTCGCAGGCCCACTGTGCGAAGCCGATGAAGAAACGCTGGTCGGGGGTGAAGCCGTCGACCGGCGTGGTCTCGTTGGGATCGGCCGCTTTCCAGGCGATGTAGGCCAGCAGGGTCCCGCCGAGGTCCGCCACGTCTTCGCCCGAGGTCAGCTTGGAGTTGATCTTGATGTCGTCGACGATCGTGTACTGCGCGTACTGATCGCGCACGCAATTGATCCGATCTTCGAACTTCTTGGCGTCGTCTGCCGTCCACCAATCCTTCAGATTTCCCTGCCCATCGAACTGGCGCCCTTCGTCGTCGAATGCGTGCGTCAGCTCATGGCCGATGGTCGAGCCGGTGTTGCCGTAGTTCGGCGCGTCGTCGAGTTTGGCGTCGTACAGCGGCGGCTGCAGCACGCCGGCGGGGAAGTTGATGTCGTTCATCTGCGGGTTGTAGTAAGCGTTGACCGTCGGCGGCGTCATGCCCCACTCGTTGCGATCGACCGGCTTGCCGATCTTGTTCAGATCGCGATCCGACTCGAACTCGATCGCGCGCGTGCCGTTGCCGTAGAAATCGCCGCGCTCGATCTTCAGGTTGGTGTAATCGCGCCAGCGCTCCGGATAGCCGACCTTGTTGGCGACCGCGTGCAGCTTTTCCAGCGCGCGTGTCTTCGTCGCCGGCGTCATCCAGTCGAGGCCTTTGATCTCCTCCTCCATCGCCGTCTCGATGCGCTTGGTCATGTCGACCGTCTTCGCCTTCGTCTCCGGCGTGAAGGTGCGGGCCACGAACTCCTGTCCGAGCGCTTCGCCGAGGTCGCGGTCGACGTATTGGACGCAGCGCTTCCAGCGAGGAGCCTGCGCCTTCACGCCGCGGAGCGTCTTGCGATAGAAGTTGAAATCCTCCTCCACGAACTTGCGCGACAGATACGGCGCGCGGGTGTGGACGGCGTGCCAGCGCAGGTAGGCCTTCCAATCGGCCAGCGGAACCGTCTCCAGCTCCGTCTGCACGGCCTTGAAGAACTTCGGCTCGGTGACGTTGAGCGTCGAGACCTTGCCGATGACGCCGCTCGTAGCCAGGTACGACTTCCACGCGAACGACGGCGCGGTCTTGCTCAACGCTTCCACCGTCATCTTGTGCACCAGGTTGTAGGGGTTGCGCTTCTCGACGCGCGTGAGAGATGACTTCGCCAGCGCGGTCTCGATGCGCATCACCGTGGCGGCGTCTTTCTTCGCCTGCGTCTTCGACTCGCCGATCAGCGTCAGCATCGTCGCCACGTGGGCGACGTACTTGGTCCGGATGTCTTTCGATTTGGCGTCGGCCTTGAGGTAGTAGTCGCGATCCGGCAGCGCCAGCCCGCCCGCGCTGGCCTCAGCGATGACCTGGGCGGCATCGTTGTAGTCCTGCGTCGATCCGAAGCCGAAGAGCCAGCCGTTCCCGGTCGAGCGCAGATGCTGATGCGCCAGGAATGTGCCGAGGTCCGACTTCGCCTTGAGGCCGGCGATGTCGTTCAGCAGCGGCTGCAGCGGCTTCGCGCCCAGCTCCTCGATGCGCGCCTCGTCGGTGCAGGCATCGAAGTAGTCGCCGATCTTTTGTTGCACGGCGGTGCGGTCCGCACGCGGCTTGCCGGCATCGAGCAGGATTCCCCAGAGGTACTCCTCGTTCTCCTCGGTGACCTTGCCGTAGACGCTCCACGAGGCCTGATCGGGCGGGATGGGATTGTTCTTCATCCATCCGCCGCAGGAGTATTGATAGAAGTCGTCGCACGGATTGGCCGTGCGATCCATCGACGGGATGTCGAGGCTCGGCGTGTACGGCAGCGCGGAGAGCGGATGCTCCTTCGGCGCCGGCGCTTCCGGCTGTGGCGTTTCCTTCGGCGGCGGCGCGGCATCCGACGGCTTCGCAACCGCGGGCTTCTGTTTCTCGGCCGGATGCGACGGATCAGGATTCTGCTGCGCGAAAACACTCGTGGCGACGAGGATGATGACGGCTGCGCTGATCTTCATAAGCGCGGAGTCTACCGGCGCTCCCCCGTACAACCTTGTTACAATCGCCGTTTCCCAAATAGGAGGAACCCATGGCCGATCTGTCGACGACGTTCACCGGAATCCGATTCGAAAACCCCTTCCTGCTGGCCTCGGCACCGCCGACCGAGTCGGACGCGAACATCATCCGCGCCTTCGAAGCCGGCTGGGGCGGCGTGGTGACCAAGACCATCGGCCTGCATCCCGTCGTCAACGTCAAGGGTCCGAAGACCAAGTTCCTACGCTCCGAGGATCAGGGCACGCGGCTGTCGATGAACAAGAAGCCCGGCACGACGGTGATGGCCTCCTGGAACTGGGAACTGATCTCCGACAAGCCGCTGGACTGGTGGATCGGCAAGCTGGCCGCGATCAAGAAGGCGTACCCCAGCAAGATCATCGTCGGCTCGATCATGGCCGGCTCCGGCAACGACAAGGAGCTGAGCAACTGGCAGACGCTCGCCAAGGCATTGCAGGACGAAGGCGCCGACGCGCTGGAGCTGAATTTCTCCTGCCCGCATATGGACCGCGTGGACATGGGCTCGAACGTCGGCAAGGACAAGGTGCTCTGCTCGGTCGTGACGATGGCGGTCAAGGAAGTGGCCAAGATTCCGGTGTGGGTGAAGCTGACGCCGGCGACGTCGAACATCGTTGAGGAGGCCGAGGCCTGTTTCCGCGGCGCCGCCGACGCGGTGGTATCCTCGAACACCTGGCCGTCGCTCCCCCCGATCGATGCCGCCACCCTCGATTTCGAAATGAACGTCGAAGGCTACGTCTCCCCCGGCGGCCTCGGCGGCCCGGCCATCCTGCCGCTGTCGATGGCCAAGATGGCCCAGATGACCAAAGCGTTTCCCGACAAGGCCTTCTCCGGCATCGGAGGCATCTCGACGTTCGAACACGCCCTCAATTACTTCCTCCTCGGATGCGGCACAACCCAAGTCTGCACTGCCGCCATGCTCGACCACGCCATCGGCCCGAACGTGATCAAAGCGCTGACCACCGGCATGTCCGACTTCATGGACGCCCGCGGCTTCAAGTCCCTCGACGATTTCCGCGGCGCCCGCCGCGACCGCATCGTCCCCCACTCGCAGATCAAGCGCCCGGACACGCGGGAGTATCACGGCGGGTACGAGGATGAGGCGGTCGAGGGATACGCGCGGGCGGAAGGGGTGGGGGTGTAGGAGAGTGTTCACGCGATAGTCTCGTACCGCCTTGCGGGCGTCTTTAAGGCGGTCAAACTTTCTCGGCATCTGACTCCGTAATGATGGCTTGACAGCAGCAATATGGCTGCCTTAGTGTTCCTGTGCTCATCCAACTGAGAAATGGACTCGTATTCTCCTCAGATAAATTCGAGTACGCCTCCAGCGCTGCAGCCAGCTCTACCACCTAGGAAGGGATGCTCGCCGGGCTGCCGAAACGCTACGATCGGATGTATCGGGATGGTCTTGGGTTCACTATTAACAATTGCTGTGGAGATCGCGTTGGTTGCTAAGGGCGTGAGTGCGGTCGGCGATTTCTTTAATCAGGCTTCGTCATCTTCCTCTAGTTCGTCACCTTCGGCATCGAGCGGTGGCGCAGGTCCCGATGATCTCTTCGAAGAAACCTCTCCGAAGTCTTTTAATGGTGTCCCCAATCACGAGCTTGATATCGTGTGTCATTCAACGCTCATCTTGACACCACGGCAGCAAAAAGCCTGCGATCAGAGAGACGCATATGTCCGGAGTCGCGGACATCTCGCGCCACGATAGGGCCTCGCAGATCAACAAGACTTGAATCTGGCTCACCCGTCACGAGGACAAGAATCGGGAGTAGAAGGTATACTTTTGCCCCACCCATGACCCGCGTCGAACAACTGGAACAGCAGATCGTGCAACTCGACCCCGAGGAGTTTGCGCAGCTTCGGGAGTGGCTGATGGAACAGGATTGGGCGGAGTGGGACCGGCAGATCGAGCGTGATGCTGCTTCCGGCAAGCTCGATCGGCTCGTGAAACAGGCGCTCGCTGATCACGCGGCCGGTAAGTCTCGTCCGCTTTGAACCATCACACATCACCTGAGTTCTGGCAGACGTTCGAGCGTCTTCCGGCCGACGTTCAGACGGTTGCGCGCAATAACTACGAGATCCTGAAGACCAATCCGCGCCATCCGTCGCTGCACTTCAAGAAAGTTGGAGGGCGGTGGTCTGTTCGCATCGGGCTCGGGTATCGCGCCATCGGTATTGACGTAGATGATGGCATCCTCTGGCTTTGGGTCGGCACCCACGCCGAATACGACAAAATCATCTGAGTCTCGCGCAGTAGGAGCAGGCTTTCGATTCGGCCCGACCCATCCCGTTCGATGACGGCGCGTTCAATCTGACAGCCCGGCGTATGCTTGCGCCATGAACCTGAAGCAGATCGTGTCGGACCAGGTCAGCGACACGAGCGCGCGCGCTGCTGCGGTCCAACTGACCTTGTACCGCAAGGCCGGCCCCGCGGCTCGGGTGCGAGTCGCGGTTGAGCTTAGCGACGCCGTTCGTAAAACGACAGTCGCGGGCATTCAGAGACGCCATCCTGAGTACTCAGTGCGGGATGTGGCGCTCTCCTTCCTTCGGCTTGTTTACGACCTGGGTAAATAGCGTTGGGCGTCACGCGGAAACAAGAAGGAGAGTTTGTCGTTTCACATGATTAGGCGATTCCTGACCATTGCCATCCTTCTGATCGCGACGACCGTTGTGGCGGAGCTTTCGCCCGACGTTTACAGGGACCTGCAGAGAAAATCGCCAGAGGTTCTGTACATTCAGGTTAGGTCGATTAATGTCCATCGGCGATTGGCCAAACCGTCAGGTTGCGATCTTTTCGATTTCGAAGTCATCCGGGAAGTCAGAGTCGAAGCGCGCGTTCTTCGGGTGGTCCGTTCGCAATCCCACGTTCGCGCGGGCGACGTCATCGAGATTGGGTATTCGTCCATTAACCGATGCTCGGGCTGGAGCGGGCCGCGATCGATATCGCTGCTGCGGAACGGCGATCGCGTGTATGCATTTCTTGCCCGGCGCGGACGCACGGCCTCCTTCGAGCCGGCGGCGCGAGGGGCGACATTTTCGGCCGCGCTTCTTATGGAACCTTGAAATTCACCGTCAGATTGAATACGACGTCGACCGGTTCGCCGTGCATGCGGCCGGGTTCGAATGTCCACTGGGCGAGCGCGAGTAACGCGGCGGCGTTCAGCTCGGGGAAGGGCGATTGCAGGACCAGGTCGATGGCCCTTACACAGCCCTCGCGCGTGATGATGGAACGGACGATGATGAGCACACTTTTTCCGCTGCCCATCGCGTGGCGCGCCGACTCGGGGAACTGAGGCTCCACCCGGCGCTTGACGATCGGTGCCGTGACCTGGCCGCCGATCTGTTGGACGGAGGAATTCATCGCCGCGCCGAGGGGCGCTTCATCGAGGCATGCGGGCTGCCTGAGCGCGTGAACCAACAGAATGGTTCCGCTGTTCAGTGGCGAGTCGATGGAGGAGGGGGTCACCAGCGACAGACGCATCAGTGCCGTGACCGCGTTGTCGCAGGCCGCATTCATCATGATCCGTTTCATGTCGGTGCTCTGGACGCGGCCGGAGGTATCGCTCGTTGCGCCGGCCAGTGCGACCCATGAACCGTCGCAACGCGTCGCGGCTACGACGGCGCCCGCGACGCCGGGAGGGAGCACGTCCGGCAGAAAGTAGGCGGGCTTCGCCACCGGCTTCGACGCGATCCTGATCGTGGCCGGCTGCTTGGATGGCATCCGGCAGTCGTAGGAGGCGGTGCCGCAGTGGTTCTTGCGCACGAGAAACTCTTTTTCGGTGAAGTACTCGAAGAGGGATTCGTCATTCCCGAGGAGAGGATCGGCTTCGGCGGACTGCAGCCACTCCAGCCAGCGCGGATCGTCCTTCCGTTCGCCCCCGAGCATTCGCCGAAGCAGCTCGCGTCCGAAAGCCTCGCGCATGCTCGCCTCTTCGACCGGCGAGGTCAGTACCGCGCGCACGTTCTCGTGAATCTGCAATGGGTCGGGCACATACGCGCGAACCAGGTACCAGACCGACGACGTACGGATGTCTTCCACCGCCATGTTGAGCGAGACACCGAGGACGCCCGGCGGCATCGCCAGGTGCGATTCCCTGACCGACGTCAGCAGCGCCTGCCAGCCGGCGGCGTCGCGCAGGCCCAGAAGACGTGAACCGACAGCGACGGCCGCGGCCGGGCGGCGCCAGAGAGCCTGCGTGAAGAAGTTGGCGTCCGGGACATAGCCCGTTTCGCGAAGCGTCGTCGCATAGATCTCGAAGGCATCCGGACGGCGGGAGACCGCGCGGGCGATCACCTCGTCGATCGCCGGCGGCAGTTTGCGCGTAGCGTCACGGGCGCCTTTGACGTCAGCCGCGTCGCCGAGGACGACCAGAGCGCGAACCTCCTCGCGCGCGGCGTCGGGATTACTTTCGACCGCAAGGGCTTCGCGAATCTGTGGCAGGACGTTCGTCAGTCCGCGCACGAGCGCGACGCGCGCAGCCGCCGAGCGGGTGACGCCATCCTTCGACGCCAGTGCCGGCCCCACGCGCGCGGTGACGGCCTCTGCATTCGCCTCGGTTACGAGCAGGGCGATCGAGGCCGCGGTGTCGTCCGCCGATGCGATGGTGGAAAGAAGAGCGAGCAGACAAAACAGCGCTATCGTTTTCGCCATCAAAGGGAAGAGTACGCAATGTTCATCCGGCCGGTAAACCCCAACGACCGAGATTCCTGGCATCGCATGCGAATTGCGCTGTGGCCGGGATCAACAAAGGAACATGGGGAGGAGATCGACCGCTATTTTGCCGGCGGGGTTCGCGATCCTCTCGAAGTGTTCATGGCCTTCGATGAGCGAGGGATCGCGACAGGTTTCATCGAACTCTCGATTCGTGCCTATGCGGAAGGTTGCGAGACCGATCGCGTAGCGTTTGTCGAAGGGTGGTATGTCGACCCGAATGAGCGAGGCCACGGGGTCGGTGCCGCGCTGATTGGCGCGGCGGAGACGTGGGCAAGGTCGCAGGGATGCACGGAGCTTGCGTCGGACACCGAGGTTGAAAATCTGGACAGCGCGGCAGCGCATCGTGCTCTGGGCTTCGAGGAGGTCGCGGTGGTGCGATGTTTCAAGAAGCCGTTGGGACAAGCGTAGCGCTGTCGGCTCGACGGCTGTACCGCCAGCGGCTCGCTGGCGTCTAGGTGCCGGACCCGCCGCCGAGCCGGCAGCGATCCAGCCGTCGAGCCGACGGCGCTACGCCTCTCCGCGTGAGCAATCTCCCAACGCCACACTTTGTTGGTACCCTCACTTCGATGGCTAACCGTTCTCGAATCAAGGACTTTTTCTGGCGGCATTCGGCCGGGATCGCCTTCCTGGTGATGGTCTGCTTCGTCTGCGCCCTGGCCTACGTCGGGTACACCTACGTCGTCATCACCAAGAAATTCGACTCCAGCCGTCGGTGGGATCTGCCGAGCCGCATCTACTCGGACGCCACGCCGATCGTGCCCGGGATGACCATTCCCCGCTCGCTGCTCGAGCCGAAGCTCAACCATGTCGGCTATCACGAGGTGGCGACGCGCGTGACCAATCCCGGCGAGTATCGCTACGCCGGCGGCACCCTCGAGATCTACCTGCAGAACTTCGAGTATCCCGACATCGAATTTCGCGCGCTGCCGGTGGCCATCGAGATGGAAGGAGCAACCGTCCGCGCCATCAAGCGGCTCGATGACGGCGTGGCGCTGCGCGGCATCCGCATCGAGCCGGAGCTCATCACCTCGATCTACAACAACGAGATGGAAGACCGGTTGCCGGTCTCGATCGACTCCATCCCCAAAGTCGTCAGCGAAGCGATCATCTCCACCGAGGACAAGAACTTCTATCACCACCAGGGGATCTCCATTCGTGGAACGATCGGCGCGCTGATCACCGACATCCGCAACAAAAACATCAACCACGGCGGCTCGACGCTGACGCAGCAGCTCATCAAGAACTTCTACCTCAACCCCGAGCGAAGCTGGGGCCGCAAGGGGCACGAAGCGATGATGGCGGTCCTGCTCGAGGCGCGCTACAGCAAGAAGCAGATCCTGGAGGCCTATCTCAACGAGATCTACCTCGGGCAGAACGGTGCGGTGCAGATCAGCGGCGTCGAGCAGGCCTCGCAGGTCTACTTCGGCAAGCATGTCACCTACCTGTCGCTCCCCGAGGCCGCCACGCTGGCCGGGATCATCCGTTCGCCGAACGTGCTCTCGCCGCTCTCGCATCCCGATCGCGCCAAGGGGCGGCGCGACACGGTCCTGCAGCTGATGAAAGAGCAGGGATACATCAGCGAGACCGAATACGAGCAGGCCGTGGCCTCGCCGCTGACGACCGCGCGCTTCCCCAAGACCTCGCGCAGCGCGCCGTTTTTCGTCGACCTCGTGCTGAAGCAATTGAAGGAGACCTATCCCGAAACCCAGCTGCGCACCGAGGGGCTGCGCGTCTTCACCACGCTCGACACCATCATGCAGCGATCGGCCGAGCAGTCGCTCGACAGCGGCATCGACGCGCTCAACAAGCACTACCCCTATCTGCGCAACTCCCCCACGCCGCTCGAAGGCGTGATTCTGACCATCCAGCCCGGCACCGGTTACGTGAAAGCGCTCGTCGGCGGTCGCAGCTACTCCAAGACGCAATTCAACCGGGCCATTCAGGCGCGCCGGCAGCCGGGATCGCTCTTCAAGCCATTCGTCTACGCCACGGCCATGGATCCCGCGCGCGGGCAGCAGGCCTTCACCGCGGCGACGGTGCTCGACGATTCACCGATCAGCGTGAAGAGCGGGAACGCCGTCTGGACGCCGCAGAACTACGATCTCAAGTACCACGGGCAGGTTTCCGTGCGCGAGGCGCTGGCGCATTCGTACAACATCCCTGCCGTGCGCGCGGCAATGAACGCCGGCGTGCCGAACGTGATCAAGACCGCGGCGGTGATCGGCATCGAGAGTCATCTCGAGCCGTATCCGTCCGTGTCGCTGGGGTCGTTCGAAGTGACGCCTCTCGAAATCGCTTACGCCTACTCCGCCTTCGCGAACCTCGGCGTGAAGGCCGAACCGATCTCGATCCTGGCGGTGTCGAACGGCGAAGGGAAGCTGCTGGAGTCGCGCGAAGTGAAGATGAAGCGCGTGGCGCCGGCCGGCGTCTGCTACGTGATGAACGACGTTCTCAAGGACGTCTTCAACTACGGGACGGCCTCGACGAAGGCCCACGCCCTCGACTTCCGCCGCCCGTTCGCCGGGAAGACCGGCACGACCAGCAGCTATCGCGACGCCTGGTTCATCGGCTACTCGCCGCGCATCCTGTCGCTGGTCTGGCTCGGCTTCGACGACGGCCACAGCGTCCGGCTCGCCGGCGGCGATGCCTGCGTCCCGATCTGGACGACGAACATGAATCGCGTCGGCGGTCTGATTCCGGACGTTGACTGGAAGCGCCCGGAGGATGTCGTCGACCGGCAGATCGATCCGCAGTCGGGGATGCTGGCGACGCCATACTGCCCGCAGACGAAGAACGAGGTTTTCGTCGCCGGCACCGAGCCGACCTCGGTATGCCCACTCCACGCCGGCAGCGGCGAACCAAGCCCCTTCTGGCGCGACAATGCCGAGCCGGCGGAAACCGAGGCGCTGCAAGGTATGCCCGGCAATCCCGCGCAGCCCCGCCCGACGCCGCAGCAACAGCAAAAGCAGAAGGAGCACGGGATCAAGAAACTGCTGCGGGCGATTTTCGGGGGGCAGTAAGCCGGCAAACTCTCAAGGCGCTTCGATGATCCGAAGCACGCCTTCGGCGACATAGATCGTTTCGCGTTTCCCGCGCCGCGGCGTCAGGATGTGCAGGGCCACGAGCTTCTGCACGTTTTTCTTGGCGGCGGGATAGGACATCTTGAGGTTCTCCGCGACTGACGAGATCGTCGTTGCCGGAACCGCGAACAGCCGGTCGATCAATGACGAAAGCACGCCCGCGTTGCGGGCTGGTGCAATCTGCCGCCGATAGCCTTCCGACAGGTCGAGAAGCTCGCGCGTGCGGCGGACCGCGTCGTTTGCCTGCTCCGCCACGCCGCGAAGAAAGAAATCGATCCATTCGTTCCAGGCACCGTTCATGGTCACCTCGACCAGTCGCCGGTAATACTCGCGTCGATGCCGTTCGAAAAACGCGCTCAGATAGAGGAGCGGCTCGTCGAGCACCTTTTCGACATGAAGAAGAAACGCGATCAGCAACCGGCCGACACGGCCATTGCCATCGAGAAACGGATGGATCGCTTCGAAGTGATAGTGAATCAGTGCAGCCCTCAACAGCACCGGCATCGGCGAACGCTCATGCAGATATCGCTCGAAACGATCGAGCGCCGTGTGCATCTCCTGCACCGGCGGAGGAACGTAGGTGGCGTTGTCGATTCGCGAGCCGGCCGGACCGATCCAATTCTGCACGTGCCGGAATTCGCCCGGCGCACGGTCGCCTCCGCGCACGTCCGCCATCAGCTTTGCGTGGACCTCACGCAAAAATCGAAGACTCAGCGGCAGATCGTCCAGCCGCTCGAGACCGTAGTTGAGTGCAATGACGTAGTTCGAAACCTCGCGGACGTCGCTTTGATCCGAGGATGGGGAGCCCGCGGCTTCGAAAAGAGCGAGGTCGGTCGCCGACGCCTCTGTTCCTTCGATGCGACTGGAGAGAACTGCTTCGCGCCGGAGAAAGGGGTTCGTCAGCAGGTGGGGATTCGGCAGTATCCTTCCGATGCCTCCGAGAGTACCGATCGCCCGGTCGGCATCGGACAAGCGACGCATGAGCTCGAACGGCATGTCGATCTTTGGCGGCAATGGTGCGGGTACAAACGCAAGATTTCCATCAAGCGTCCGGACCAAACGGCCCGTATCGTGAACAGTGAATTGAGATCGGTCCATGAAACCCTGAGTACCCAGCGAATCGATATATTAAACCAAAATGGCACTTTGGTTTAATATTCGAGTTCGCGATTAAACTTATCTTTCCTTCAGGGACAAGCAATGAAACGCTTGTTTGCTCGCGTTTTCAGGACGTTATCGGAGTCGCTCGGATTTGACCTCCATCCTCCAACCCACCACCGCCCCCCAACCGGCCGCACCGACCTTGCGGGAGCGGGGGAACTCTCTGTTCGACCGCGTCCGGCAGCATTCGGAAGAGGGATTGTTCTACCTTGGCGGCCTCACGGATCTGGCCAGGCAGACCATCCAGCAATTCATTCGCGGGCCGATCGATCGGGAGGTCGTGGTGGCCCAGTTCGATCAGATCGGCGTGCGGTCGATGTCCATCGTGGCCATCACTTCGCTCTTCATCGGCATGGTGCTGGCGCTGCAGACGGCGTACTCGCTGGCTGACTTTGGCGGCTCACTGTTCATCGGCAAGGTGGTCTCGCTTTCGCTCGTGCGCGAGCTTGCACCGGTGCTGATGGCGCTCATGGTCGGCGGCCGCGTCGGCGCCGGGATCGCCGCCGAGCTCGGCACCATGAAAGTCACCGAGCAGATCGATGCCCTTCGCGCGCTGGCGACAAATCCCGTTCGGAAACTGGTCGTACCGCGCGTGCTGGCGACGACGGTCATGATGCCGCTCCTGACGCTGCTGGCCTGCTTCATCGGCATCATCGGCGGGTTGATCATCGCCGTCGGAAGCCTTCACCTCACCTCGAACTTCTACATCCGCAGCGTCATCGAGGCGGTCAAGTACAACGACCTCGCGTCGGGTGTCGGCAAGACCTTCTTCTTCGGATTTGCCATCGGCCTCATCGCCTGCCACAACGGCCTGCGCACCAGCGGAGGAGCGGACGGCGTCGGCCGTTCCACCACGGCCACGGTCGTGACTGCCTCGATCACGGTTTTGATCCTGGACTTCTTTCTCACTAAGCTCTTCCTGTTCCTCTTCTGATGACTGAACCGACGATCACCACCGACCGCCGCGCGCAGCCTCGCGAGACGCCTGACCGGAGAACGCACGCGCGCGATCTCTTCGTCGAGTTTCGCGGCGTCAACAAGGCCTACGGCGGGAAGCAGGTTCTTCGGGGCGCCGACCTCAAGGTCTACCGCGGCGAAGTGCTGGTCATCCTCGGCGGATCCGGCAGCGGCAAGTCGGTCACGCTACGGCACATGCTCGGTCTGGAAGCACCCGACACCGGCAGGGTCATCGTCGAGGATGAAGACATCACCGACCATCCGGAGGAAGAGCTGTATCGCGTGCGCAAGAAATTCGGGATGCTCTTCCAGAGCGGCGCGCTGTTCGATTCGATGAACGTCTTCGAGAACGTGGCCTTCCCGCTGCGGGAGCACTCGGAGATGTCGGAGGACGAGATCGCCAGGGCCGTGCGGGAGAAACTCGGGCTGGTCAATCTGCCCGGCACCGAGAACCTCATGCCGGTCGATCTCTCCGGCGGCATGCGCAAACGCGTCGGTCTGGCGCGCTCGATCGTTCTCGATCCGAAGATGATCCTCTATGACGAACCGACGACCGGTCTCGATCCGATCACGTCGGCGAAGATCAACGAGTTGATCATCGATCTGCAGTCGAAATTGAACGTCACCTCGGTCGTGGTCACGCACGACATCCAGTCGGCGTTCTCGGTCGGCGACCGGATCGCCTTTCTCAACAAGGGTGTTTTCGAATGGGTGGGGACGATGGAAGACGCGCGCAATGCCGATCACCCGGTGCTGCGCGAGTTCCTGAAAGCGTCCTCGGTCACGGCCGCGCAGCCGACTCACTGAAAATCTGGCGACTCACTGAAATCTGGCAACGCAGGAAAACCGTTCGGAACGAAACGATGGCAACCAAACCGAAAGAAAAAACGATTCGCGTCGGGCTCCTCGCCGCGGCCGCTCTGCTGGTGCTGATGATCTTCGTCTTCTTCATCGGCTCGGAGCAGAAGATCTTCTCGCGCAAGAACGAATACAAAGTCCGGCTGGACAACGTCACCGGCCTGGCCGAGGGCAATCCGATCAAGATCTCGGGGGTGACGGTCGGAGTCATCAAGGACATCACCCTCCCCGCCGATCCGAAAATGCGCGACGTCGACATCGAGCTGATGGTCGACCGCAAGTACGCCGACCGCATCCGCACCGACTCGCGCGCACGCCTGAAAAAGCTCGGCCTGATCGCCGGCGACAGCTACATCGACATCTCTCCGGGAAGTCCGAAGTTCGACGCCGTCGAGCCCGGCTCGCTGATTCCGGCGGCCCGGCAGACCAACGTCGATCAGCTCATCTCCTCGGGCGAGGATCTCGTCGACAACTTCGTGCAGATTTCGTATTCGCTCAAGAACGTCCTCGGCCGTGTCGATCGCGGTGAAGGACTCATCGGCGAGCTCACCAGCGCGCCGGAAACCAAGCAGCGCATCACTGACACCTTCCTGACCACGCTCAACAAGACCAACGCCATCCTCGGCCACGTCGAGAGCGGCAAGGGCCTGGTCGGCAAGCTCGTTTACGACGACACTTTCGCCGCGTCGTTCACCGGCTCGCTGCAGGAGACCGCGCATTCGCTGCAGTCGCTCGTCAACAACGTCGAGGGAAGCCTCAAGAGCGGACAGGGTGCGATCCCGGCGCTGCTCAATGACCCGGAAGGGAAGAAAAAGGTTCTCGACCTCGTCGAAAACCTGCGGCTCACCTCCGCGAACCTGGCTGCGCTCACCCAGTCGTACCAGAACGGACAGGGCATCGTGCCGCGGCTGATGAACGACAAGGCCTACGCCGACACGACCCTGGTCGAGTTCAACGGCCTCCTCCATCAGCTCAACGACACCGTAGCCAAGGTCAATCGCGGCGAAGGGACGGCCGGAAAACTGATCAGCGATCCCTCGGTCTATGAATCGGTCAACGACATCCTGATCGGCATCAACGAATCGAAACTCCTCCGCTGGCTGATCCGCAATCGCCAGCAGAGCGGCATCCAGAAACGCTACGACACCGAATCGGGCAAAGCACCCGTCCCACCGCCGCCGCCAGTTGTGAAGCCGGTGCCGAAGAGCGAAGCGCCCGCACCGGATGTGCCGCCGGTCGCGGCTCCGGCAACGACCACCACTACGACGACGACGTCGACCGCGCCGCCGATGTAAAGGTCCCCGAACCGAGCACAGACAGGAGTGTCTGTGCCACATTGAATCTGCCTTTTGTGGCACAGACACTCTTGTCTGTGCTCGCTGACCCTCGGTGATACGATCTCGCGCCGCGCGTTCGCGCACTGTTTTCCGGAGGACTCCCAGGTGGATATCGCAGTCATCGGAACGGGCTATGTCGGGCTCGTAACCGGGGCCGGACTGGCCGACTTTGGCAACGACGTCATCTGTTGTGACATCGACCCGAAGAAAATCGACGCGCTCAACAGCGGACAGATTCCGATCTACGAGCCGGGCCTCGACAAGATCGTCAGCCGCAACGTCAGTGAAGGGCGGCTGCGCTTCACCACTGACCTGCCCGACGCCATCCGCCACAGCCGGGCCATCTTCATCGCCGTCGGCACGCCGCCGAAGCCCGACGGCTCGGCCGATCTTCGCTATGTCGAAGATGTCGCCAACACCATCGCCAAACACATGAACGGACCGAAGCTGGTCATCACCAAGTCGACCGTGCCCATCGGCACCGGCCGGATGATCGAGCGCATCCTCGAGCAGTCCGGAAACGGCCACAAAGGATCCGTCGTCTCCAATCCAGAATTTCTGCGCGAAGGTTCGGCCATCGAAGACTTTCTCAAGCCCGACCGCGTCGTCATCGGCGCCTCGGACGAGGAGTCGATCGCGCTGATGAAGGAAATCTACGCGCCGCTGCACTCGCTGGAGATCCCGTTCGTGGTGACGAACGTGGAGTCGTCGGAGCTGATCAAGTACGCGGCCAACGGCTTCCTGGCGACGAAGATCTCGTTCATCAACGAGGTGGCGGTGATGTGCGAGCTGCTCGGCGCCGACGTGCAGGACGTCGCCCGCGGCATCGGTCTCGATTCCCGCATCGGCTCGAAGTTCCTGCAGGCCGGTCCCGGTTTCGGCGGCTCGTGCTTCCCGAAAGACACCTCCGCCGTGGCCGACATCGCCAAGCAATTCGGCTATGAGTTCCAGATCATCGAGGCTGTGCTGCGGGTCAATGCCAGCATCAAGGAGCGCATGGTCGGCAAGGTCATCGACGCGCTCGATGGCGAGGTCCGCGGCAAGACCGTGGCCATTCTCGGCCTGGCGTTCAAGCCGGAGACCGACGACATGCGCGACTCGCCGACCATCCCGCTGATCATGGGCCTGCAGAAGCAGGGCGCGATCATTCGCGCCTACGATCCAGGCGCCATCGAGAACTCGAAGAAGATCTTCGAGAACGTCACCTACTGCGGCGACGCCTACGAGACTGCCGAGGGCGCCGATGCGCTGGTCATCGCCACGGAATGGAACGAGTTCCGCGCGCTCAACCTGGAGCGCATCCGGAAGTGCCTCAGGCAGCCGCTGATCATCGATCTGCGCAACGTCTACGATCCTCATCGCATGAAGACTGAAGGATTCACCTACGTCTCCGTCGGCCGCACCGAAGACATACGCGTCCGGGAGCGCGTTTGATGACCCGTGCCCTGATCACCGGCGGCGCCGGATTCCTCGGCTCCCATCTCTGCGAGCTGTTTCTCGAGCGCGGCCACGAAGTCATCTGCATCGACAACTTCATCACCGGCAATCCCGCAAACATCCAGCACCTCATCGGCCGCGAAGGTTTCTCGTTCGTGAAGTACGACGTGACGAACTACATCCACATCGACGGTCCGCTCGATTACGTGCTGCACTTCGCCTCCCCCGCCAGTCCGATCGACTACCTCGAAAAGCCGATCCAGACGCTCAAAGTCGGCTCGCTCGGCACGCACAAAACGCTCGGCGTGGCCAAGGACAAGGGGGCGCGCTACCTCATCGCCTCGACCTCCGAGGTTTACGGCGATCCGCTCATTCATCCGCAGAAAGAGGACTACTGGGGCAACGTGAATCCGGTCGGTCCGCGCGGCGTCTACGACGAAGCGAAGCGCTTCGCCGAGGCCATGACCATGGCCTATCACCGCTTCCATGGCGTCGCGACGCGCATCGTACGCATCTTCAACACCTACGGCCCGCGCATGCGCATCCGCGACGGCCGCGTCGTGCCGGCCTTCATCTCCCAGGCGCTGCGCAACGAGCCGCTGACGGTGTTCGGCGACGGCTCGCAGACGCGCTCGTTCTGCTTCGTCACCGACCTGATCGAAGGCATCTATCGATTGCTGATGTCGGACGAGCCGAATCCGACGAACATCGGCAACCCGAACGAGATGACCGTCCTGCAGTTCGCCGAGGAGATCAAGCGCCTGACCGGGAGCAAGGCACCCATCGAATTCCGTCCGCTCCCCGAGGATGATCCGAAAATCCGCCGTCCCGACATCACCAAGGCACGGACTCTGCTGCACTGGGAGCCGGTCGTGCCGCTCGAAGAAGGACTGACCAAGACGATCGATTACTTTCGAAGGGTGCTCTGAACCATGGTCAAGCGCGGCATCATCGCCTTCGTCGCCGGTTTCGTCGCCACACTCGTGTTTCATCAGGCCGTGCTCTGGTGCCTGCACCACTTCGGCTACGTTCCGCGTGCGCCGTGGCCGATGCAGCCGGTGCCGCCGTTCGGAATCCCGTCAGTGATCTCACTGGCGTTCTGGGGCGGCGTTTGGGGCGTGATCATGATGCCGATGATCGCCCGCCGCCGCGGCGCCGCCTTCTGGATCGCCGCCATCGTCTTCGGCGCCATCTTCCCGACGCTGGTGGCCTGGTTCATCGTCGCCCCGGTCAAGCACACACCGATCGCGGGCGGATGGAATCCGAAGACGATGATGATCGGGCCGCTGGTGAATGGAGCGTGGGGATTGGGGACGGCGCTGATCTATCGCCTGTTCATCCCGCGGTAATCGGCACACTCGCGTCCGCTCTGCCCTTTGTTCCACTTCCGAACCAGGGCGAATCCGCGGGCGTGGTACCCTGTCCACTCTTCACCCGGAACCGTCCGCCCACGCCCGACCCCTCAAAAAATCCGAAATTCGCCCCGCGCGAGATCTGCGCTCGAAAGAAACTTGATGACTGCCTTTGCAACGACTTCCATCGCTGTCGCCTCGACCGAGCGCGCAGCGAGACCCACCGAAACCCCCATCGTCTCCACGCTTGGCTCCGAGCCATGGAAAAGCTCGTGGTGGAAGACCTCCGCGGGAGAGCGCCCGACCTTCTTCTACATCATCGGCATCCACATTCTGGCCCTCACCGGGCTGATCTTCTTCGCCACGCCCGGCTGGCGGGTGATCGTGGCCGCCACGTCCCTGGCCTGGCTCGGCGGACTCGGCGTCACGGTCGGCTACCACCGCGCCCTGGCGCACACGGCGCTGCGGCTGAACCCGGTGGTGAAGCATCTCCTCATCTTCTTCGCCATGTTCAACGGCTCCGGCTCGCCTGATTCCTGGACGGCGAATCACCGCCAGCACCATTCGAAAGTCGAGTCCCTCGAGGACATCTCCAGCCCCTCGGTCGGCGGCTTCTGGTGGGCACATCTGCGCTGGCTGTGGCAGGCCGGAAGGATCCCGCTCGATCGCTGGTGTCCCGATCTCGACAAGCGCGAGTACCGCTTCTGGAGACGGATGCAGGTTCCGCTGCTGGCGGTCTCGCTCTTCGGCGGCCTGGCCTTCGGCATCCCGGCCTTCTTCTGGCTCGGTCCGATGCGCCTGGTGATGTCGCTGCACGCGCAGTGCTTCGTCAACAGCATCGCCCACATGCGCGAAGATCGCGAGGAAGGGCAGGACTCGTCGCAGAACATCACCTGGCTGGCGGTCCTCCACTTTTTCCAGGGCGAGAACTGGCACAGCAATCACCACGCGAAGCCGTCATCGGCCCGCTTCGGATGGAAGCTGTGGCAGATCGACTTCGGCTGGTACGCGATCTGGATGCTGGAGCTGGTCGGCCTGGCGACCTCGGTCAAACGCCCCCGCAACGCGGCCTAAGCATTTTCCGAATCGAACCGCCGCCCGCGCCCGAGCGCGCTCGGCTTCGACGTACAACGACGACGCCCGGATCTCCTCCTCGGTGGCCGGAGGCTCGAAGTCGTAGTCTTCACAGCCGCAGCGTCATATACACATCCGCGGTCGAGTATGGATTGTCCGCCGGCAGCGGCGCGTGCCGGAATCCGAGCGATTCATACAACCGGATCGCCGGAACCAGTGCCGAGTTGGACAACAGCTCCACGTCCGAGGCGCCTACTCCGCGCGAAAACGCGAGCACCTGATTGCAGAGAATCCGCCCGATCCCGCGTCCTCGCGCGCCGGGACTCACCGCCAGTTTGGCCAGCTCCACGGTCGAGGGCGGAACGCGAATGGCCGCACAGGTGCCGAGCACTTCACCCTGATCCATCGCGAAGAACACCTCGCCGCCGGTTGCCAGCACATGCGTCTCCGGGTCGAGCAGGCAATCGATATCGGCCTGCTCGAGCAGCGAATGACCCTCGAGCCATACACGATTGAGCCGCTCGAATGCTTCGCGCAGCCCGGCGCGATAGGTAACGATCTCGATGCGCGGTTCGGCGGACATGAGAGCCGAGGTTACTACGCGACGAGGACGTGCGCGTACTCGGTCATCGAATCCTTATTGCGCCGCCACCAGAACGTGACCTCGAACGAGTTAGACGAACCGACGCGCCGGCGCACGTAGAGAAAATAGGTCCAGAGACCAGTCATGGTCGCATCAGGACGGCGATGATCCTTGCCGGCTCAGCGCAGCTTCGCATCCATCGTGATCTCGGCATTCAACAGCTTCGAGATCGGGCAGCCGCTCTTGGCGTTCCCGGCCGCCGTTGCGAATTGCTCCTCGGATGCACCAGGCACACTAGCCTCGACGACGAGGTGAACCTTCGTCACGGCGAAGCCCTGCGCCCCCTTCTCCAGTGTGACGGTGGCGGTGGTGTTGATTTCATCCGCGGTCAGGCCGGCGTTTCCGAGCTGCCCGGAGAGTGCCATCGAAAAACAGCCGGCGTGCGCTGCCGCGATCAACTCTTCGGGATTGGTGCCGGCGCCGTCCTCGAACCGCGTCGAGAAGGAGTACTGCGTGTCTTTGAGCACGCCGCTCTGCGTGGAGACCGTGCCCTTGCCGTCTTTGAGTCCTCCGCGCCAAACCGCGGAACCGTTTCTGTTCATGTCGCCCCCTTTGTTCGTTCAGGGGCGAAGCATATCCGACGACGCTGCCGGCGGCTCACAGCCGCCGGCAACGATCGGGAACGTCAGCGATTCCAGTGGCCTTCGACCCAATAGAAGCCGCGGCGCGTTTCCACCCAACGGCCCGGGACCCAGCGCGCGTGCCGATACGGCGGACGAGCCCAGCTGCCGGAGGTCCAGACGTAGGTCCGGCCGTTCCAGCGGTGATAGCCCGGTTGCCAGACATAGCCGGCGCGCGGAGCCACATGGACCCGTTCGACGACGACCGGCGGCGGACCGATTCGCAGATAGACCCGCGTACGTGCTTCCGAAACCGGGACGATGAGCAGCCCCATCAGAACTGCCAGAGTCATGAATCGGGAAATGAGTTTCATGTTGTTGCCTCCAAAGCCGGATTCTGCGAACGGGATGCCCGCGAAATCTCCCTCACGCTCCCGCATCCACCCCGGTTGGGTCCGCCTCCCTGACCTCCCGGCTGGACGGTGGCGTCATTCGCAAAGGTCGCGATCAGAATTGGTTCACGCGGAGGCGCGGAGACGCGGAGGGAGGAAGGCCATTGACGACCCTATGAAGGCCTTCCTTGAGTGTGGCGCCGCCGAAATTGATGAGCAACCCAACCTTGAGATTCATCAGCCGGAGATACGTGAAGAGTTGTTTCCCATGGACTGCGGCGAAGCGCTCGACAGACTTGATCTCGACCACAACCTGGTCTTCAACCGAATGCATCCTCAAACATCAAGCCGTCGTATTCGAAGCAGATCGTTTTCTGTCGTTCTACTCTGAAGCCTCGGCGCTCGAGCACCCGAGTCAGGACCGCTTCATAAACTGACTCCAACAGCCCCGGACCGAGCTCCTTATGAATCCTCACTGCCGAGTCAACGATCGCGCCCGTGATGTCATCCAGCTCGTGCATCTCAACTCCGCGTCTCCGCGCCTCCGCGTGAGTATCCCTCGGCATCGACAATTCGCCGAGGAATCCACCTACGGTAGAGATGCGTTTAGCAAGACCATGAATAAGACGCTCATCCTCATCGCCCTCGCCATTTTCGGACTCAGCTGCGGCGCCAGCGCGGATGCGGTCAACAAGGCCATTCCTGCTCCCGAGGTCGACACGCCGGCAGCCGAGGCTACGCGTCCGCAGGTGGCGGTGCTCGCGGGTGGGTGCTTCTGGGGACTGCAGGGGATGTTCGAGCACGTGCAGGGCGTGACGAAAGTCGTCGCCGGCTACTCGGGCGGCGACAAAGCGACCGCGCACTACGAGATGGTGGGAACCGAGACCACCGGGCACGCCGAGTCGGTGGAGATCACCTTCGATCCGAAACAGATCTCCTACGGCCAGCTGCTGCGGCTCTTCTTCTCCGTGGCCCACGATCCGACGGAGCTCAATCGGCAGGGTCCCGACAGCGGACCGAGTTATCGCTCCGAAATCTTCTTCGCATCACCGTCGCAGGAGCGCGTTGCCCGCGCGTACGTCGCGCAGCTGACGAAGGCGAAGGTCTTCAGCTCCCCGATCGTCACGAAGATCGAGCCGCTGAAGGCGTTTTATGCGGCCGAGGATTACCACCAGGATTACCTGATCCACAATCCGCGTCAGCCGTACATCGTCTATAACGACCTGCCGAAGATCGATGCCTTGAAGCGCGTCTATCCGCAGCTTTACCGGCCTACCCCGGTGGCTCTGGTTTCGGCGCGCTGAGATGGAACACTCCATCCCCATCGACACTCCCGGCGACTACGCCCTCGGTCTCCTCAACCGTCTCGGCGATCGCGATCTGGCGACGGTACTCGAAGCCACGCCGGCCGCGCTTCGCGCGCAGTTCGATGGTCTCGACGATGCCACCATCCGCCGCCCGGAAGCGCCCGGCAAGTGGTCGATGATCGAGGTGGCCCATCATCTCGCCGACAGCGACATGGTCGCCGGCGTGCGCATCCGCATGATCGTGGCGCAGGATCGTCCGCCGATCGTCGCCTACGATCAGGATCGATGGGTGGAAAGGCTCCGCTACCGGCAGGCGTCGCTCTCCGACGTGCTCACGCAGTTCGAAGTCCAGCGCAATGCAAACGTGCGCCTCGTGCGGCAGCTCTCGCCCGAGGAGCTCCAACGTTATGGAATCCACTCCGAGCGCGGCGGCGAATCGGCCGGTTATCTTCTGCGGCTCGTGGCCGGGCACGACCTCGTGCACCTCGATCAGCTGGCGCGGATCCGCCGCGCGGTCATCACTGCGGCGTGAAGACCTGCACCCGCTGCGATTCGTTGTCGGTAAGCGTGACCATCGCCCACACCGGCAAAAATACGGATGGGGACCACACCTCGCTCCCCGACTCGACCTCGATGCGCACCTTTTCGTGAGCGCGGACCACGGGGGCTTCGAACAGATCGTTGAAGGTGAGCGTTCCGAATGAATCGCCGTCGGTGGGGATGAGTCTTCGGATCTCCCGCTGCGCCAGCAATTCGCCGGTTGTGTTGTCTTTCACGCGAACGGTGATGATCGAGGCGCGCGTAAACACGCGAAGGTTCGCCCGGAAGCGCGTGCTGGTGGGGATCGACGGCAGCCAGACCTGCTTCTGCTGAAAATCTTTCGTCCGGAGGACGGGGATTTCCGTGCCGGGACCGTCGGGATCGCGCGACGTCTCGCGCAACCGCACCGTGAAATGCAGGTTGCCAACGTGGCCGGCGGGCGGATGCAGAATCATGAACGGATAGTCCGCATACACCGACCACGGCTCGATCCGCATCGACGAATGCGGCGGCACCCGGGCCGGAGGCGGATCGCAAACGTACGCCCTCCCGATCGACGAACAGATCTCGGGACCGATGGCAACGGAATCATCCGAATCGTTGAAGACCGAGATGTCGCTCACCCAGCGCGTGCCGTAGGCGGCGCTGATGGGTTGGATGGCAATGGGAATGATGATCTCTTCGGACTTCGGCGCAAAAATGAATTGGCCGAGGGACTTGAGCAGCGCGCCATGGTCGCGCACCGTCACCGCGACGATGCCGATGGCATGCGCCGGCACCACCGCGTCGGCCTGGTAGGCATTGAGCAGCGTGACCCGAGGCGATGGTACGTCGCCGAAAAAAACCTGCGGGTCCGTGAAGCGAAGGGAGCCGCTGGAACTGGTGGCCAGGATATGGATCTCGGTTCCGCCCTGCGGCTCAGCGAAGCTGGGGTAGTAATTGAAATCGCTGTTCTGCGCGACTGCGGCAGTGGCCAGGAGCGTCAGCAGAAGGTAGTGAGTGAGTCGCATGATCTTGACTTCCGGCCAAGAGGATACGCTTTTCTTCACTGCCTACCGGACAACCACCCGCCGGCGCAGTGGTCCCGTCGTCGGCGCGGAGAGGTCGGTGATCGCCGAGCCGGTGGGAAACTTGCCGAGCGACGTAGCCTGCCCCGTGGCGAGGTTCACCGAATAGAGGATGTTGTCGTTGTCGAGGACGACGTAGGCGACGCCGGTGCGGCTGATGTCCATCCCCTGCTGCAGCGCGAAGTAGCCGCCCAATCCGGTCTGCCCCACGGTGAACAGCACGCCGCTGTTCGGCGAAACGGGCGTGCCGTTCGGCGATCCGACCGTGGCCAGGAACGGCCCGTTGCCCGAGACGATGCCGTACAACGTTGTCGACGTCGCGCCGGGAAGGTTGTTCGAGTAGCCGAGGCTGAGCGGGAAATTGGCGGAGTGCACGTCGCCCGGAGCCCAGGAAGGCCTGGTGTCGTTGATGACCGAGGCGTCGTTCGGATTGACGCGAAGATTGATCCCCGAGTTCGAGATCAGCCGGATCCGATCGACGACCGGATTGAAGTCCATCCCCATCGGACTGCTTCCGATGCTCGGATGAAAGGGACCGTTGCCGACCGGCGTCGCGGCGCCGGTCTCGGTGTTGATCGTGTAGAGGCGCGCCTCACCATTCAAAACCACACCGATTGCGTAGAGGGCGCCGGTCGCGGGACGATAGTCGATCCCCTCGAGATGCTCGCCCGGAAACAGGCCGGTGACCGGCACCGTGCGCAACGAAACGCCGGGAGCAAGCGTGTCGATGAATCGAAGGAGCAACCCGCCGCCGTCGAGCAGCGTGAGCGGCTCCGCGGCGAGCGATGCGGTGAAGAAGAGCGAGATGGCAAGGATGCGGACGAGCTTCATCGGCGCAGAGTACAGCGGCGGATATTGGAAAACCAGACCGTCATTTACCCGAGATCCAGGTCCCCCACACCCCGCCCAATGCAATCTTCTCCGGGAGCCGCACCCCCCGACTGTTTCAGCGCAATCTGTCCTCGGTGATGCGATTCGTGCGCGACGAGGTATCCAAGCCAGCGCACCGGAACGTAAACGAACGGCACGACCAGCCCGTCATCATCGCATCCCGATCGACGTTCAGAAAGGACAGGGGAAATGAAACAACGAGTCATCGTCACGATACTGGCCATCGCCACCACACTTTCGGTCACTGCCGGAGCCGAGGCCGCGCGCGTTCGCGTGGTCCACACGCGAGGGCATCGCGTTCGTGTCACCGTGCGCCCCGGATTCCCGATTCGCAGGACGCTTCCTGAGGTCGTCATCCGGCCCGGCGTCGCCTTCCGTGTCGCGCCGCGCGTCTATCTCGCGCCGGTCGTCTTCACCGCGGCGGTCGTGGCGTCGCTTCCGCCCGCCAGCGCGCGTGCATGGAGCGACACCACCACGATCGAGCGCGAAGACGGCTGGACCGAGTTCACCATGAACGTCGACCGCCGCGGAAGCGGAATGCTCCTGCAGATCGACAAAGGGACCGCCCAGATCAGCTTCGCCGAGATCGTCTTCGAGAATGGCGATACCCAAGTCGTCGACTTCAACGACAAGACCCACGCGCGTGGCGTCTATTCATTCCTCGACTTCAAGGACGGCCGGAAAGTGGACCACGTCCGCGTCGTGGCGAAGGCTGATTCGGAGCTCAGCGAAATCTCGATGCATCTCGTTTCCTGAAACTGACCACTCGCGGCGGAGGTCTGGACTCAGGCCTCCGCTGCTGATCCGCGTGACAGACCATGGCATGCGTGATCCTTTCACTGACGGCGGCCACTCTTCGGTGCGATGTAGTGGAATTCGACGAGGTATACGTTTTCGCCTCGCCCGTGCTTGGCGACCTTGAGGAGATCGTCCACGCCCACGAAGCCGCACTCCCGCGCCAGACGAGGCGTGATCTGTTCGACCGTGATCGGGACGATGGAATCGATTTCGATCTCCCCTTCTTCGAAGCGATATCGCCTGCCCGCACGAACGCGCGGACTCATCCAGACGCGAACGCTTCGCGTGATCGCCCCACTTCGCACACCATCGCGCAGGTATTTCGTAAACAGCATCTTATCGGTTGGGGTCAGGTCTAAAGTCTAAAGTAACTAGGCGTTGTCGCAACGGCGACGGGCCAGAATCGGTACTTTAGACTTTAGACCTGACCCCTGCTTCGAGCTTTGGGTGCGGCGCTGCTACCCGGACTTGGCTCTGAACGCCAGATACGCAAAGATCACCACGACGATGACGAGGAACACTCTGGCCATCCCCATCATCCGCGACTGCGCGACGTGCCGCGTCCCTTTCGGCTTGATTCCTGTCACCGCGGCGACCACGGCAACCAGGACGGCGAACATGAGCCAGATCAGCCAGTTCACGCTATAGCCCCTTGACCTGGACGGCTACCAGAAGGAGCGCATACCCGAGGATCCACGACCAGCTGGCGATGTCCGCGCTTACGTGGATGACCGCAAAGTGCGCCGCAATCGCGACGAGGAAAAGGATCAGCGAGATGACCCAGGTGATGAATTTGGGGGCATTGGTCCGTCTAGCCATTGAGTCGAGCCTCCATGCGGCATCGCCGCGCGTACAACGTTCGAAGTTTTTGGGTGTGGCGGACAGCAAGAGCTCCAGCAGCTCCCCGTAATTCTCGAGCGGGATTGATCGGGTTAGAAATGTCCCTGCAAGCGACGAGCCGCCCGCGGTTCAGGGATACGGCTCACGCGGAGGAGCGGCGATGAGCACACCGGCCTTCGACTGTGACAGCCACATCGTCTGCCACTCCGAACCTCCGAAGCCCGATTAATGACCTTTCACCAGGGTCGAATAGTGGTTGGCGACCAAGCGCCATCGCCCTCCCTGTTTTATCCATACCCTCGTAAAGCGATTCTCCTCTGGCACGACTTTGTTTGCGTCCTGACCCTTCATCGTCGAGAGGCCGGTCTCCACAGCCGCATTGCCGTACACGCGGATCCGAACGTCGTCAGTGGTAATCGACTGGAACTTCAGACTTCCTGATGCGAAATCGGCGAGAACCTCTTTTTTCGTTCGGACTGTCCCGCTCGGGCCGATCCCGATGAAGTCATCCGCGTATATTCGATTGAGCGCCACCGAATCAGCATTGACCTGGGCCTGAATGCGCTCTCGATCCACTTTCCTGATCTCCTCGATAACTCTTTGGTTTTGGCTCTGCGGTTGCGCATGGGCAGAAACGGCGGCGAGCAGGAGACTTCCCATCAGGAGACTTCGTTTCATCGATCCTCCGATGCCGAGAAGTGTAACTCTCGCGATTGCGGTAACGCAGCTGTTGAACGTCGACGAACGTGAATCACACGCCTAAGACTTGCACTCGGCCGGACCCTTCTCCGCGCCTCCGCGTCTCCGCGTGAACCCGTTCTCCTTCACAGACACAACGCGGTCCTGCCTCGAAGAGACCTCATAGTCCTTTGCATGACACCTGGAGTGCTTCGCATAACACCCCCGAGTGCTTTGCATGAGACCCCGAGTCCTTTGCATAAGACTCTGGGGTCCTTTGCATGACACCTCGGAGTCCTTTGCATGACACTCCCAAGTCCTTTGCATGAGACTCCGAGCGCCTTGCATGACACTCCCAAGTCCTTTGCATGAGACTCCGAGTGCTTTGCATGACACCCTGGAGTGCTTTGCATGACACCCCGGAGTGCTTTGCATGACACCCCGGAGTGCTTTGCATGACACCCCGGAGATCTTTGCATGACACCCCCGAGTGCTTTGCATGAGACCGTAATCTTCTTATGGTTCAACGAGTTGCGTTTTTTATCGTCGACCCCTTGACGAACCGCAATAGCGAGCTTATCCTTTTTGGTCACGCAGAGGCGACGCCTGAGTCATAGCGTCCGAGTCCCGAGCCAGAATCCGGTGGGGAGTACATGACCGGATTTGCCAATGAGGTACAGATTCCGTCGAGCTTGAGCAAGGGCGACACGGAGCCTGATGCAAGTGGGGTTGAGCGTTAGCTCCTCCAGCCTCATCACAACATGCGTTCCTCCGGGGCTCGCTACCCGCGGAGGCAGGCGAGCGGCGGTTTGCGACGTCCGCTCTTTTGATGTTGACCCAGGATTCCACCCGAGTTGCGCACACAGCGCGAGCGGCGTCCTACTACCGATGGAGAAAGGAGAAGCATCATGGTCAAACAGGAAGTCACCAATGAAACCGCCGCTACGGCGGCACAGGAAACGGCTGTGACGCCGGAATCGGTCGTAGAGAGCGTCCGTGCCTTGCGTGCACAGATCCCCCACTACGTACAGTTACCGATTCCGACAGCGCAGTCGCTGCGGGCGGCAGCGGCACTGAACACCGAGTTCACGCAGGCGGCGATCAGCGCCGTCAGCGCCTCGGAGACGGTGCAGGCGACCGTCGGACAAACCGCCGAGGAATTGCAGGCCGCGGTCGACTTGACCGCGCGCTGGTCAACGGTGCGCGACGAACTGAAGGCGACGCTCGACGGCGTCACCTCGGCCGTCCTCACCATGAAACACAACCTCGGCCAGTCGGTCCTGCTGACGTACACGGTCAGCAAGAAACTGGTCAAGGTGCCGCAGCACGCCAACCTGCTGCCGCACGTGGCGCTGATGCGGAAGACGAATCGCATCGGCCGCACGCGCAAAGCGCAGCCGGAAACGCCGGCCCCCGCGCCGGCTCCGGCACCCGCCCCGCACGCATGAAGTAAGCCCCGGTCCGCCGGGCGCGCCAACGCGGCGCGCCCGGCATTTGGAGGATTCAATGACGAAAAAGAAGATCGACGTGGAAGCCATCCTCAACACCCTGGCCACTGTCCGGAAACAGGTCCCGCACCTCGCGAACACTCCCCCGCGCGACACTGCCAGCGCCCCAACCCTCCTCGGCACCACCGAGGAAGCAATGGAACTCTTCGAAATGGAAACCCTGGCCGATGCGCTGGAGTCCTTCGCCGGCGAAGTGTCGGACTCAATCGAAGCCGCGCGCGAAAAAGCGCTGGCCGGCGCCCTCGAGATCTACTACGCCGCCGAGGAGTTATCCAAGGACCCCGAGCACGCGCACCTCATCCCGCTGGTGGAACAGATGCGCGAGAGCTATCGCCGCGATTACGGGACGGACATTCCGAAGAGGTGATCCCTGCAAGTGGGAGTTCGTGGCTCCTGTGGTTCACTGGCGCAACCGCGCGCAGTGAAGTCGGGCTCCTGGAGCACAGTAACGCAGCGGTTTGCGTCCGGTGCAACGGCTCAGTTGGGCGGTTCGAGTCGTCTTACGCGCAGGGGAGCCGCCGGCCTTTGATTCCAGAACCTGATCCCCTCGCGGAGGGTTGCCGTGCCGCGGTATGCTTGGCTCGTTTTGGATGCAAACGCCACTACAGAATCGCGCTGACCTTCTTCGCGATGGTCCATTCCTCGGTGTTCCCTTCGACGACTTCGACCGCAGCGGTCGCGAACAACTCATCATCCTGCTGATGAACGGCCTGAGGCCCGACTCGCAGGTGATCGACCTCGGTTGCGGTGTGCTGCGCGGTGGATACTGGTTGATTCACTTTCTCGACGCAGGGTGCTACCACGGCATCGAGCCGCACGCGGAACGCCTTGCGATCGGCACCGAGGTCATTGTCGAATCCGAAACACTGCGCCTCAAGCAGCCGTCGTTCGACTCGAACACCACATTCGACATGACCACCTTCGGTAAGAAGTTCGATGTTTTTCTGGCGTACTCGATTTGGACGCACGCGCCCAAACACCAGATCGAATTCATGCTGGACGGTTTCGTTCGCAATTCACGAGACGGCGCTGCATTCCTCGCGTCCTTCCTGCCGGCCCGGCACAAAGCGGACGATTACAGCGGCGACAAGTGGTTCGGGACGAGTCACGATTCCGACGTTGCCGGCTGCATCCAGCACAGCTTCTCCTGGATCCGAAACGCGTGCAGCCGGCGCGAGCTCCACGTGCAGATGCTCGGCCGCGACGGGATCGGCCAGACCTGGCTGCGCGTGGACCGAAGCGGAACCAAGCCGATGATTCCCGAGATTCCGATACGCAGCCGCAGCGCCCGGTTTTTCGAACTCTTGCGCGAGCTCATGCGACCTTAGTACTACGTTTGAGCGGCATCGCCGCCGATACCGAGTGCTCGCCATGTCCTGCAGCGACTACCACTGTGTTCCGCGGGTGAGCGATTGGGGTCACACCTTCGCTGCCCGCTTCTACGATGAAGAAACGAAGGTGTGACCCCGTCTTTTTCTAAGACGCGACTTACTTCTCGATTCTTCGTGAGTTCACCGACACGTCTTCCAATTTTGCACACCCTTCTGGGCACCGAAATACTTGGCAGGCTCCACTCTTTCGTGTATCTTCCATCACTCAACCCAACCGTAATTGTCCGTCTGCCTGAACCGCATTCTCAGGGACGACTTCGCTGTCCTCGACTGCCAAGGCAACTTGCGCGCTAAGACCAAGGATGATGATGAAGAAGACAAATAGGGAGAGTAGTAGTAGTGACGCCAACGCAAGAAAGCTTACCAATAAGTCGACTCACACTACCTCCGGAAGCTCCTTCAAGCACTCGAACGTTTTTGTTATTGGTGATCTGATCATCGATCACACCGTGTTCGTAAATTCCGCGCAGTCCGGTCAGCTTGAGCCCGTCACTGGGGAAACGGCATTTCAGGTACAACGGCGACTCGACACAGCTGGGGGCGCAGCCACCGCAGCGAGAACAATAAGCGTGTCGAGTAAGGGAACAACCTTTCTTTGGGGGCTACTTGGCACCTCTCAATGGGGCACATTCAGATCGATCTTAGAAAACTCACAGGCATTGGATGGAGCAGAAACGCCCCATCGAGCTCCGTGGAACGCAGGACGAGACAGATGCCCCGATGTCTACGGTAAGCCGATTAGTCCTAGTTCATCACGCCGCGTCTGCACACGAGCGCTACGAAAGAAAGGCTAGATTTGTCGACTCCGGTAAAGTTCATGTTCCGCTCTCGAAACTGAATGACGTTAGCTATCACATCGAGAGCGCCCACGCGACGCATCCTCTTGACGCCATTGTCCTTGACGATCTAAACGCCGGCGCTCTTGATATTAACCAAACAAACAAGATATCAGCGCTAGCGCTCCGCTTAAGCATTCCACTAATAGTACGCGTCCGAAGATATGCGGAGAAATATGTGGGCGTGCGAGCCAGAGCACTCGTTTGCTCGCTAGCGGAATGGGTTCACTTGGTCGGGAGTGAGCACGACACTGACTACTGGAGACGAAACATCGGTAAACATCTAGTCGCCGACGACTTAGCACGCTTATCGCTTTTCGCTTTCCCCTCTATCGACTACCATGTCATCCTAGTAGGTGACGATTGGATAGATTCTATTATTACCGTCGAAACGGCCGCGACTGCTGAGATCATGTCGAAGGTAGTGGTGCGGGCCGGAGTGCCTGAAGATGAAAAAGGGAAATCACATCAGGTTGGGACATCTGACGTGTTTACAGGCACCTTGGCATTAGAGCTTTCGGGCACAAGCCCAACGCAGGCACCGTTGGCACAGGCCATAGCACGCGCCGCACAGGTTGCGGCTCATTATCAGCGCATGAGCTGGCACCGAATTCCTCAGGTCGATGACCTGCAGACTGACTTGGGCGGAGAGGTCGCGAGTGAGGGTCCATACGGGACTCGCTATCTTCCTCGAACGGATACTATCGAAATGGTGCGAGCCAGAACCACGGTTCCCGGCATACTCAGCGTGACCGCCGAGATGCTTGAGAGCCTTGAACGCCTCCAAAAAGATATCGAAGGCGGCTGGGACGAAGCTCAATCAATGATCCTCGTCGCAACCGGTGGCAGCGGGAAAACTGCGATCGGAGACGAACTGATTGCGGCAGCTCGACGACAAGGCCACGAAGCGCACTGGTTTTCAGAGTTGAAAAAGCCTTGGAACTGGTCGAATCCCAGCGATATTTTAAAGACAGTCCGCCCGACGGATTCAGGGAAAAAAATTCTTATCGTTGTCGATGAGGTACTCAAACTAAAAGGCGCACGCAACATAGCTACTACAGGTGTAGTGTTGCTCAACGATGCGAAAGAAGCTGGAATAAGATTTCTTTTTATCGATGCCGACTTCTCGAAGACCAAAATCGACGGTTTGCAGTCACAGTTTGGCAGAAGGTGTTCGCTCCACGTTTTGCCATCAGCATGGCATCGCGCACCGGATATCCCGTACGTGATGGCGCATTGTCTACGAAGAGGGTTCGCGGATCATCCGCCGAAGGTTTGCATCGAGGCGTCCGCACTGGTTGCTGTTGTCGAATGGATGCTCCGTGGAAAGCGGAACTTCGGCGAGCTTGACAAGCTGTGCAAACAAATTGCCAAGAACCACGGCGACAGTGACTCTATGTCGGTTTCGTGGAGTGAATTGCCCGCTGCAGTCCGCGGGATCGGCAAACCCCTCGATGGCTGGGAACCTTCGACTTATCGAATCACTTACGATTAGAGATGGCGTCATCGTCGGCTGCCGTCTGCGAACCTTGCGCAAATGGCGAGATCGCAACCTATCGCGTCAGTGACGGTGTAGGTACATAGCGTTGATCTACCGATGAAGGCTTGATCGTGGCTCGATGTTTCACTGCGGAAACGCGGAGATCGCAGAGTCAGCAAGAGACTTGGTCTTTCCCGCGTGAACCCGCTCTTCTCTCGCACAAACAAAGACGGGCGGCTTCGCGCCGCCCGTCTCCGTTAAGGCGATGAAGCAAAACCTACTGCTCGTCGTCGAAATCCGCCAGCCAGGGCTTCTTCGGCGTCGTCGTCCGTTTCGGCGCGGAGCAGATCCTCGAGATTCGGCTGGACCGGGACGGGTTCGTCCTTCTCCAGGTAGACCCCGCGGTAGACGGGTATACCCGATCCGGCCGGGATGAGGCGGCCGACGATGACGTTTCCCTTGAGGCCGCGCAGATGATCGGCTCGGCCGGCGATGCTGGCTTCGGTGAGTACCCGGGTGGTCTCCTAGAATGAGGCGGCGGAGATGAAGCTGTCGGTCGAGAGTGAGGCTTTGGTGATGCCCGAGGAGGAGTGGTTGCCGTGGGCGGGTTCGCCGCCGCGGTTTATCGCTTTTCGTTCTCTTCCATGAGGCGGACCGATCGACCTGCTCCCCTATTGATGAGAGGTGAGGAAGTCCGTATCGCCGACGCGCGTCACGCGAACGAAACGGAGCTCTGGCGACAGATCACTTCGATCGCTTATCGTTGATGCAACCGACCGCGAGCGGTGGAGGCGAGGATCTGGCTCTCGCCTCTTTCCGCTAACGTTCTCTCGCGTATACGGCAACGTACGTGATCGACGGCGTACCGATACCCAGACATCCTGGTTGCGTTATCTGAAAAACAAATTGAACTTCGTAGCCTTCACCGGAGCGACCACTAAACCGCTGCCCGAGAGCACTAATAGCGTTATTGGAAAACTGCGCGCCGATGGATTCAACCAAGTACTCTTTCATATGTCTCGTCCTTTCATGGAAGGTCAATTCCGCCCTGCGCCGGGCGGCATCTCACTAACCGACTCACCGTTGCAACCAGCCCGCGAAACATTCCGCGTTTCCGAATTGCAAGCTCTGCGTATCTGGAACAACTCGGATCCCAAACGCAACGTTGGCCTATGGACGCCGGTCGCATTTTCCGGTACCACCGCAACATCAACACGGCCACGTAAACCGTCAATGGAGTCGCAGGCGCTGGAAGCTGATCAATTTCTGCGTCGCGTGCCGTCCGGCCAAAGATATGCCGGGTTACGGATGGAATCAGATGGAGAGGCGTGGTCGGCGAGATGATGAATTGATGACTGAAACCTGCGTCGAAGTTGCCGAATGAAACGACACCTGGTGACTCCAGCTCTGACTGATTGCACATCGTTGTTGCAGATTTGAGGGACCGTTTGCGCCCTTTCCCTTCAGGGAGACACCCGAATCCGAAGAAAGTGGCGCAAACGGACTGACGGTGGCAGCGTGAGTTGGGCGTATTCATCTGGAATTCCGGGCGCGAAGAGGGGGATGAGACCGCCGACGACGACGTTTTTATCGAGGTCGCCAAGGTCGACTCGGCCGGCGATGCTGCCTTCGGTGAGCACTCGGATGGTCTCTTGGACCGATGCGGCGGAGATGAAGCTGTCCGTTCAAGGAAGGACGACGGCCGTCGAACGGACAGCGCTACGCATGTTGAGTCAGGGGTACGCCGATAACGCGGAACAGTTCGCCGTGCCTCGGTTACTGCTGCTGAGACATGACGAGCAACTTCCACTTGATGTCGGCGCTCGAATTGTGTTGTTTGTGGTTCTGCGGCGGCAACGTGTGTCCTTTCGCGGTACTGATCTCATCGCCACAGGCCTTGCAACGGTAGATACCCGGATAGGGCGCTTCGACACCCGGTGAGTGCTCATCATCGAACTTCTTGTCGTTGGATTGATTCAGATACGTCATGGACTTGTATTGAGCCACTAGATTCCTTTCATCGGTCCTAAGACCGAACCGCGCGACGGCCTGTCGTCCATGTCTCAGGACACGCATCTTCGAGGTTTGTGGCCCTAAGCGGAGCTAGAAGAGAGGTCGGCGTCGCAGTTGATCGCCTCTGCGTCCCTGCGTCGTAACCCGATGTTTCACGCGGAGACGCGGGGATCGCGGAGAGAAGCAGGGGTCGATTTTCTCCGCGTTCTCCGCGCCTCCGCGTGAGACATCCCTGTGGAGCGAACGCGAAACGGGCGGCCGTTCGGCCGCCCGTTCACGTTGATGCGAATGAGGTAGTACCTACTGCTCGTCGTCGAAGTCCGCCAGCGACAGCGCTTCTTCGGCGTCGTCGTCCGTTTCGGCACGGAGGAGGTCCTCGAGATTCGGCTGGACGGGGACTGGTTCGTCCTTCTCCAGGTAGACCTCTCGGTAGACGGGCATGCCCGTTCCTGCCGGGATGAGGCGGCCGACGATGACGTTTTCCTTGAGGCCGCGCAGGTGGTCGACTCGGCCGGCGATGCTGGCTTCGGTGAGCACCCGCGTGGTTTCCTGGAATGAGGCGGCGGAGATGAAGCTGTCGGTTGAGAGCGAGGCTTTGGTGATGCCGAGGAGGAGTGGGGTGCCGTCGGCGGGTTCGCCGCCGCGGTTCATCACTTTTTCGTTCTCTTCCATGAAGCGGAAGCGATCGACCTGCTCGTCGACGAGGAAGTCCGTGTCGCCGACACGCGTCACGCGGACGCTACGCAGCATCTGGCGGCAGATGACTTCGATGTGTTTGTCGTTGATGGCAACCGACTGCGAGCGGTAGACCTCCTGGATCTTGTCGACCAGGTAGCGCTGCAGCTCCTTGATGCCGAGGACCGCCAGAACGTCGTGCGGATCGATCGGACCGTCGATGAGCGGGTCGCCGGCCCTGACGCGCTCACCTTCCTGAACGTTCACGTGAACACTGCGGGGAACGCTGTACTCGTGGCGGGTGCCTTCGTCGGTCTCGATGATGACGCGGCGCATGCCCTTGACCACCGGACCGTGATGCACCGTGCCCTCGACCTCGGAGATGACGGCCTTATCGCGCGGGTGGCGGGCTTCGAAGAGCTCGACGACGCGCGGCAGACCGCCGGTGATGTCCTTCGTCTTGGTCGTGGCGCGCGGGATCTTGGCCAGGATGTCGCCCGGGTAGACCTCGTTGCCGTTCTGCACCATGACGTGGGCGCCGGTGGGAAGCAGGTAACGCTTCTCCTCGCCCTTCTTCGATTTGATGGTGATGGTCGGCGTGCGCTTCTCGGCCGTGGCCGATTCGACGATGACCATCTGCGTGAGACCGGTGACGCGGTCGGTCTCTTCGCGGACGTTCTCGCCTTCGACGATGTCCTTGAATGTGACCTTGCCGCCGACCTCGGTGAGAATGGCCGAGGTGAACGGATCCCATTCGACGAGCGGCTGACCGGCGTCGACGTGCTGGCCGTCGTGCACCTTCAGCGTCGAGCCGTAGACGAGCGCGTAACGCTCCTTCTCGCGGCCGGTCGTGTCGAGGATGGCGGCTTCGCCCTTCTTCGGCTTCTTGACCGCGGCGTCGTCCATGATCAGCAGCTTGCCGTTACGGTTGATGACGACGAGATCGCCGTTCTTGTTCGTGACTGTGGAGACGTTGACGAAGTGGATCTTTCCGGGGTTCGTCGCTTCGTGTTTCGACTGCTCGGAAACGCGTGATGCCGTACCGCCGACGTGGAAGGTACGCATGGTGAGCTGCGTGCCCGGCTCGCCGATCGACTCGGCGGCGATGACGCCGACCGCTTCGCCGATCTCGACCATCTTGCCGCTGGCCAGGTTGCGGCCGTAGCAGCGGCGGCAGATGCCGCGGCGGGTT
>Ga0157375_10000434_pt1 | contig 37762 bp, 52 predicted proteins | sample M35metaG_FD_115311 | JGI IMG/M metagenome (GOLD analysis project Ga0157375, IMG submission 115311) | Miscanthus rhizosphere microbial communities from Kellogg Biological Station, Michigan, USA - M3-5 metaG | ecosystem: Host-associated > Plants > Roots > Rhizosphere > Soil | place: USA: Michigan... | reverse complement strand
TTCCTGTCTCGGGCACCACACCTATTTACACCTTGTTTCGTAGAGTTCCCCAAAGCCGCCAATAGCCCCAAGCCTTGGCGGTTTTTCTTTTCGCGGTCTTTCGCAGTCTTTCGCTGCGTGCCGCGCATTTTTAGTACATCATTCAGCACTTCTTAATTCGAGTGACTTGGTGATGTACTAATGCCCCTCACTGATACCGCTGTGCGCCAGGCCAAGCCGGCCGACAAAAGCTTCACCCTCACGGATGCCAGCGGGCTTTCGCTGTTCGTCGCTCCCAATGGCACCAAGTCTTGGCACTTCAGGTTTTCCTGGCACGGCAAACAGCCGCGCATGTCGCTGGGCACCTATCCAGAAATCACCCTCAAGGACGCCCGGGAACTGCGGGACCAAGCGCGTACGCTCGTAGCTAAGGGAATCGACCCACGGTTGCAGCGCCGGGAAGAGAAGCGCGCCGCCGCGTCGGAAGCCATCAAGACGTTCGAAGTCGTTGCCAACGAGTGGCACGCTTTCAAACTGCCACGCTGGGTAGCGGCTCATCATGGCGCCGCATATCAATCTCGCTTCTATTTGGACAAAGACCTGATACCTGCGCTGGGAAAAATTCCGGTGGCGGACGTCAAGCGGTCCGACGTGCTCGCAGCCTTGCGCAGGATTGAGAAGCGCGAGGCGCTCAACTCGGCAAAGAAGTGCCGATCCTGGCTGAACAATATTTTCCGCTTTGCCATCGCGTCTGATTATCTGGAAATGAATCCGGCGTCAGACCTGGACATTGTTGCCGTTAAAGAGCCGCCGGTTAAGCACAACCCTATGCTCAGGCAGCGTGAGCTAAAGGCGTTTCTGCACACGCTCAGGGACTTTGATTGCGCAGGGTATACAAAGAGCGCCATCCGAATTTTGCTACTCACTGGCGTGCGGACAGGCGAGCTGCGCCACGCAACAGCGGCCCAGTTTGATCTGGATGCTGCGCTGTGGACGATTCCGCCCGATGGCGTAAAGCAATTAAGGAAGGTGATTCGAACAAAGGAGGGGGATGAAGTGCCGCCGTATCTGGTGCCACTGTCGCGCCAGGCGGTCGATGAGGTGCGCAGGGTGCATCTGTTGACCGGTCGTTACAAACTGCTGATCGCGGGACGCAATGATCCCAGCAAGCCGATCAGTAACAACACGGTCAACGCTGCATTAAAGCGCATGGGGTATGAAGGCAAGCTAACCGGGCAGGGTATCCGTGCCACGATTTCAACGGCCTTGAACGAGATGGGTTACAACGAAGATTGGATCGAGGCGCAGCTTTCGCATGCGGGTTCAAGCAAGGTCAGGAAGACCTACAACCACGCGGAGTACGTGGAACAGAGAAGGGTGATGATGCAGGAATGGGCGGATTACTTGGACGGGCTTGAGTCGGCAACCTGACCACGTGCGGCGACGAGCTGGGCGTTGTTCCATTGCAGAACCTCGGACTTGACCCAGGCCACGGCCCGGCCACCCAGCTTTACCTGTTTCGGGAAGAGGCCATCGCTTGCCATGGTGTAGATCTTGGTGGTGCCGAGGCCTACCAGCTTCTTGACCTCGGGCAGCCGGATGAACTCTACCGGCTCTTCGTGCCGGTCATCGCGTGCGGTGTTCATGGATTTAACTCCTTGATCTTCTCGAACAAAGCGCCGGCGGCGAGCTCTGCAGCGGTGTAGTAGTTGGCACCCGGAATCAGGTCAGCTTCCCGGGCGGACTTGGTAACCAGTTCGCGTAGTTCCTGGGTTGTCGGCAGCGCCACAGATACCGGCGCGGGTTGCGAGGTTGGCTTGCAGCAACCTACGCACGGATCGCCGTAATAATCATGACCACAGCCATGACACCACTCGCAATCTGCGTTGCGTGGGTTATCTGTACGCGGCTGAAGAGAAGCCTTGTAGGCCTTCACTGCATCCTCTTTCGACATCGGATAGCCCAGGCCGGCGGCGATCAACTGGGCCTCTGTCGGAACGGGATCCCAAAGCAGTGCACGCAACTCATCGTCTGCCGCGTGCAAGTCAGCAAGTGATTCAAACCCGATCTTGATGCAGCCACAGCCATCGGAAGACTCGGTCGTGTAGAACCCTTTGCTGAGCGTTTCTATTTTGTTGGTCATCATCAGTCCCCCATCGCCCCGTCACCTGAGCATTCACCGTTGCAGCCGCGCGCAAAGCAGGCGGTGCACGGTGGTTCGTTTGCGTCACTGAAGGCGCTGGCTTCGGCCGGCTGCACCAATTTCATTTCACCAGGCGCCAAGCTCTGGTCCTCGACGATCTTGAAGCCGTGGATTGTTTCGGCCCGGCGCCGTGCTTTGTTGCCGTTGCCGGGGCTGAAGTCTGGGATTCCGTCGTCGGCCGAGTTCTCTTCGGCATGCTCTTCAACAGCGATGCAATCCCCGCAGGCGTGACAGAAGTTCATGCCGTTCTCTATCGGGCCATCGTCGTGGAAGGTCCAACTGACGCCGCACGCGCTGTGCCAGGTGCCGCAGTCGTCTTCTCTGCTCCAGGTGCATCTGCTCGCAACCGACTTGCCTTCGAGTGCTTCGTTGGTGTCCAGCACGATGCGATAGGCGCCATCCTCAACATGGACCAAATCGTTGCAATTAGCCTCGTACCAGCGCTCAAGCAGCCCAAGCAGAATCACATTGCTTTGTTCTGCCGCTTGCCCGCTTTCAAAGTGCGCCCGGCGCGATTGCTCAAGGGTGTGCAGCTGCTCGTCGCGCTCGTTCAGCAGCAGTTGCAGGGCGTCACGCTCGGCCTTCACCCGGTCGAACTCATTCATTGCCCGCGCAACACCGGCAAGCGTGATAACTCCTTCGACACCAGCGCAGGCATCCATAAGGCCTTCGTCTGGGCCAGCTGTGCCGCCTGTGGTTCGGGCGCATACAACCAGCTTCTTCGACGCTTCGCCGAGCGCGGACAAGGCGCCCTTGAAAATGACCAGGTCGTCGCGGGCGATTTCTAGCTCTTCGTCCATCTGGCGCTTGGCGCAGATCATGTTTCCTATGCGGCTGACGACGGCATCGTAGTCAGCCCCCAGCACAACGGTGATCCGCCCAAGGGATGTGCCCTCAGCGAGCCCGGTGTCGCTCACGTGGTAATACTTCACTTCGCTCATGCAGAATTCCTCGCCCGCCGTGCACCGGCAGGCTGGTTGAGTTGTAAGGTTTGGGGTTACAGCTGGATGAGTTCGGCGGGGACGCTGACGGTGATGCCGGTCTGGGCGAATACGACGGCGCGGTACACAGCGATCTCGCGGGTATCACCGGGCTGGCGATTGCAGGGATCGCGTGTGGCGTCGGCCAGCCACGGGTAGCTGTACCCACGCTCGACCCAGACGCCGTACTTCTCGATCAATTGCTCGGCGTCGATCTTGGTGAATAGCTGCAACTGACCGGCGGCGGGCTGTTGGTCGCCCTCGATAGCGTTGATTGCCCAATTCAGCGCCGGGCCGGCTAGCTCCTCAGTGCGGACGCTGACCATTCGATTCATCGCCGCGGCCCCTTGTAGCAGTACACGTAGGCGAACCAGGCGAGAGCGATCATGGCGACACCTCGCTGCCCAACGCCAACTCAAGCGCATCCGATACCTGTTCGCTGAGTGGGCCTTGCCCGTCGAATTCGACTTCATTGCATCGTCGTCGAAGAGCGAAACCGCCCCACAATGACGCTCAACCATGATCTCGATGCTCCAGGCACCCGGAAGCTCGCCGGCGGCGCGCTGAATTTGCGCATGCAGTTCGGCACCCTTGCGCAAATCGCCTACAAACTCGTCTTCCTGCAGTACCGCCGCGTCAGCAACGCTGGCCATGCGCGCGCACTCGCGGGCCCACTCGCTGCGGGTGTAACTCGCCGCACCGTTGAGCATGCGTTCCATCTTGCGGCTGAAGTAATCGACGTCTAGGCCGTGGCTGTTGGTCATGGCGTCACCTTGATGTCGACTTCGTCATGGATCCACTCGATATCCAGCAGGTCGTCGTCATCGATCTGCGCCCCGCGCAAGTCATCGCTGGCCACCAACTCGGCAACTTCGTCGTCATCGATGTCCTCAATCACCTTTCGAAAATTCACGACCGCCTTTCCGGTCAGAACGACTGTTCTTTTCATTGGGCAATACCTGTCCTTTGCCGCTATAGCGGCTGACTTTGAAGGGGGAGGGAGTTACGGCGCTCAAGCCACCTGAGCGGGCGGGTTCATTGCCCAATAGACGCGGGCACAGGCTTCAGTGTCGGGCCGGGCACGGTGTCCACCGACAAGGGCTTCGCCGGTGAAGTGCATCAATGCTTCGGCAACGGTCGGCACCTTGAACTGGTTGCCCATGCCGGCGGCGATCATCTTGGCGGTTGGCGGGCACTGCACCAGGTTCTTGCTGTTCAGGCAGGTGCAGTAACCGGCAGTGGCCTTGAATGCCTCGGCGGCTTCTTTACCTCGGTATCGAGACAGCGCAATGCGCATGATGCGGTCGTCGAAATTGATGTTGTGCGCAACCCGAAGGCCGGCGCGTTCGTGAATGGCCATGAAGCCGTCCAGCGCTTCCGATTCAGGGATGCCCAAGTCCATGGCCATTTCGTTGGTGATGCCGTGGATCGCGGTCACGTCGGCGGGGATCACCCAGCCATCAGGGCGGATCATTGCTTCGAAGGAATCGACTAGGGTGCCGTCCGGGCTGTAGGCCAGGATGCAGATATCCACCAGGTGCGGCTGGCGCGGGTCGTCGCTCGGCTCTTTGAAAAGCGGTAGGCCGGTGGTTTCGGTGTCGTAAGGGGTGATCAGATTCATGGGCGCTTTCCTCTGGGCGAAAATAAGACGCCATCAGGCGCCTCAGGCATCGCAAGTTGTTTGGGGATTATTCGTCGTGACAGATGCGCAACTCTTCGCGCTTGTAGGTGAGCTGCAATTTTGCCGACACGTTTTCGCTGATCGTGATTTCGTGTCGCGGAGGTTCCAGCAGAGGCGCGGAGTTCTGAGGCCCAAGCGCATGTAGATGGTGAATCATCAGGGTGATGGCCTCGCCCTGTTCCTCGATGCCGCTCCAGGCCATCAATTCAGCCAGGGCCTGACGGGTGCCAGCCATGCAATGCAGCCTGATTTCTTCCTCGCCGCGAGCCTTTCGCCTCGCCGCAGTCTTTGCCGATCGGTCTTTTGGTTGGGCTGCCATCATGCCGCCCTCTGTTGATTCCAGGCTCCCACGGCGTTGAACACCCGGGCGGCCTGCTGTTCGGTCAAGGAAACGTCGGCGGGAATGGCGATCCAGCCAGAGGCGACTACGTGGTTCGGATTGCACTCGGCAATCAGGTCCTTGTAAGTCAGCTCGATGGCGTCGGTCAGATGCTCGGCCAGGTAGTTTCCCTGTGGCGCAATCTCCACTGACTTGCAGTACTGGCCGCCGGCGCCTGCATCGCACATGACGCTGAGGTAGATAGTCCAGCGGTGGGGGATGTCGCACACCGCATCAGCGAGGCGCTGGCCGGGCGGGATGCTTTTACAGTTCGCCCAATTGATCATCCCTTGGCGGCCACTGGGGTCGATGTTCACTACCGCGACGTGGTTGGTGGACAGCAGAGAGCGGCAAGACCGCTCTATGCGTGCTCGCATGTTGTGGGGCTTGCGTACTTTGCTCATAGAGCCTCCGCGAGTTTCCGCAGTGCCTTGCGCTCAGCCGCCGTGATAGACGGCTTTCGGCGCTTGAGGATGGTGTCGGGGTCGATCCTGTTGGAGCGGATCGGGGGCGGCGGGTTGATCGCCGGGCTTTCGCCTTGGATGATCGTCCCGCCGGCGGCCAGGAACTGGGCAATTTTGTCGGCGATGGCGTCAGAGGCTGGGCGGTGGGAATCAACGATAGTTGAGTGGTTGCTGATCATGCTGCCTTGCTCCGCAACTTAGCCTCATATCCATCGACCAGCAGCTTGAATTGCCAGAGGTCTTCCTCAAGCTTTTCGATGTAGTCGTCATCGCGCTTGAATTCTTGCAGCCAGAGCTGGCGACCTACCGGCTTGAGAAGAGGGCAGTACATCCCGATGTGCCACCATTTGCGGTCGGTGATCCACATGCAGCCCTGCACCTGGTCGATGACATCGCTGGCATCGTTGTCGATGTGGAAAGCGCGGAGCTTGTCCGGGGCCAGGAAGCACTTGTATTCACTGCCCCCGTCCTCACCGATGAAGCCGTCAGCACTGGCGCCGAAAACACCATCGTCCGTTTTTACTAGGCCAACCTGGGTCACGATCAGGCCGGTCTGAATTTCGTGTTCCATGCGTGCATCAGGCTCAAGCTCATGCCCTCGGCGCATCTGCCACGTCTCGAACCCGCCATCCAGCGGCGCGCCACCAATGCGCTCGACTGCCAGCTCAAACGCGTAGGAAAGGGCGGCGCCAGAAGGCTCACCCACCGTCTCACCGTCTAGGGCGCGCTGTACGACCTCAGCCCTTGGGGCTGCCTTGTAACCCGCCAAGTCCCGTGCGCGCGCCTCGCTGTGGCCGGCGAGCATTGCATCCACATAGGTGCGCTGCTGAGCAGTGAGGCCGTTGACCTTGGAGCGAGCCGTGCTGAACATGCTGGCGGTTATGACGCCGGCGCGGCCTTGCAGCCATTCAGGTGAACCCTGCTTGCAATTGACGATAATCATTGTGGGGCCTCCAGTTTATTTTGGCGTTCAAGCACAGCGGCCTTCACCACCTCATATCCGACCTTGTCGCCTGCGGCCTGCAAGACCTTCAGACCTGCTTGCCATACCGCTTTCAGCTCTTCGGCAGTGGTCGTTTCGGCGACTCGCTCAAGAATGTCGGTGACAACCTGCTCGCGGAGGTCATCGCCGGCCGGGTCGCCGGCGGCGCGTCCGTCGTCGTCCTGCATTTCGCCGGTCGTGATGTTCAGCAGCGCACACATCACGTAGCGCTTGCCGTAGGTGGTCGATGACCCGACAGCCTGAACAGCATTGCGACCCTTGCCGATATCGACCGGCAGTAACATCGTTGTTTGCTCGCGGTGCCCGTCTCGATGCATGAGGATGCCGGTCACGCTCACGCCCGCCCCGGCGTGCTCCACCTTGAAGCTGATGGCGAACCCATGGGCCTGCATGATCGGCTTGAGCGTTACGTTGATATCGTCGAGCGTGGCGTAGGTCTTTTCGGTGTGCGTGTTCAGCGCACCCTGACCCACGGTTGGAATCTCGCACTGCATTTCGGCCATGGCGGCGTTGAATGCCGCTTCTGCTGTCTTGGCCTGCATGCGCTCATGCATCGCCAAGAGCCGTTCCATCTTTTCGATATCGCAGGTCGGATCGGCGGCGGCCCGGCTGATGACGGCCATGATGCTGGTGTCCGGCGTGATCGGCGCCACTACCTGGCGGCGCTGCTCCGGCATGATGATTTCAGTGGGCATGCTGACGGCCTCAGAATTGGATGGTGATGTTCGGGACTTCGCCGCGGGCGATCTTCAGGACGATGGCTTTTGCCAGCTCTTCACTGATGTTCATGCCGATCAAAGCCTGCTTGGCTTCGCCCAGGATTTTCGACTTGTGCGCGACATCAGCTTGGCGTTCCTTCTGCTGGCGCAGGATTTCGTCTGCGGCTGCGTCGGCTCGGGCTTTCTCGTCTAGGCGCGCTTGCTCGACGGCTTGTTTCTGCCGCTCTATGGCTGCCAGTCCGTCGCGCTCGGCCTTCTGTTCAGCCTCCAGTTGCTCACGCTTTGCCTGTTCGGCACGGCGTTCGGCTTCAGCGGTCTGCAACTTCAGGTCGTTTTCACGTTTCTCGGCGGCTGCCTGTTCGTCACGGACGCGCTGATCCTCGACATCACGCTCACGCTGCGCTTTTTCCTCGGCTTCCCGTGTGGCGCGCTCAGCGGCTTCACGGGCGATGCGGTCCTCGTTGTCCTTCTTGTCGCGGGCTTCCTTCTCTTCACGCAACCGGACCAGCTCGGCCTGCTCAGCTTCGTATTGCTGGCGAGCGGTGAGGGCGGCCCGCAGAACGCCCAGCGTCTTATCCTTGGCCCGAGCTGCCTCCGCTTCGAATTCCTCCCAGCTATCACCCAAGGCAATCGCTTCAAGCTTTTCAACGCGGTCAGTCAAGTCTTCAGCGGTGATGCCGTCCAGGTCGATGGAAAGCAGCCGGATGTGTTCGATCGCATCGTTGTGCTTGTCGACGCGGGCGTCTTCGGCCTTCTCCCAGTCATCCAATGGTTTGCGGACTTCCTTCTGCCAAAGCTCCAGCGTGTCCCAAACACGTTTGCGCTCGGCATCGATCAGCTTCGGGATTTCCTTCTGCTTCGCGGAAATCTCTTTACCGACCGCCTCAAGCGCTGTCTTCGATTTCGCGATCTGGTGCGCCATCGAGGCATAAGCCTCGCGGCCCTTTCTGGTCTTCAGATCAGGAAGTACTTTTTGGAATTCATCGACCTTTGCACGGACTTGCTCAAGCCAAGGGTTAAGACCATTGGTTTTGCTGAACACAGCCAATGCCGTTTCTTTTGGCGGCACGACGGCCAATTGAGTTTCTGCGGACATGAAAAGTCTCCCGCGCCATCCTTGCGGGGCGCCGTGAATGATTTTATTGAGTGATCAGGCCGCCGATGGCGGGGCCCAACAGCGTGATGGTGAGGAACAGAAGGCCGGTAATGGCCGAGGCCCAGCGGATGGCGCGGCGCCGGGACCGCTGGAGGGTGGTCATGGCCGAACCCTCACCGCAATCCGGCCGCCCTTCATGGTTGCCGCCAGACGTTGCGGCAGGCTGGAAACCAGAGCGTCACGAGGACGCCCGATCACCTCGTTGAACGGCAGGCCGAAGCCCAGCATGATCAGCTTCGATTCAATTTCGTCGAGCTGCTCATCGATCAGCGTTTTGACTGGTGCGGTAGTCATGCGGACCTTCCTTGTCGGCGCTCGTAGACGCGGCGCAGGCGTTCGGTGTAGTGGGCTTCCTCGGTCGCGCTGATGATGCTCAACGTGCGGAAGATCAGGAGGGCGGTATTGGCCGAAGCCCTTACCGCAACGGCGTTGCATTGCGTGTCGATCATGCTTTTGATGTAGCCGTCGAGCATGCCGATGGCTAAATCATGGTTGACGGTACTCATGCTGCCCACCGGCCATTCCTCCGGCGTTGCAGGGCGTCAATCTCTGCCCACAGCGCCGTTTCAATCGCTTGGCTGTTCGACCAAACGAATGGTTCCAGTTCGAAGCGGCTGGCATCCATCCGCACGCCGTCTTCGTCGTAGCAGATGCCGGAAAGCACCTTGAATTCCAGCTCGCGGCTGCCGTAAAAGTCCCAATCGCTGTTCCAACTGTTCAGTGCCGGCGCGATGTTCTCGCAATGGGTTACCTCCACTTGGAGGACAAACCCCTCAACAACTATTTCGTGTTCCATGGTGCCTCCAAGCGGTGATTACATCCGTCTGCCCACTCAACGAATGGACAGAGGTGATGCAAATTCCGGTGTTTCCTTCTCTCCAGCCGCGACCCTGTCCGCCAGAAAACTGTTTTCGGTGCTTTACGCTGCACACCCGGGTCAGTTGCCAACCCTCTGAACCGTTGAGGCCGGTTCATCGCTGCCTTTGGTGAAACTAAAGAGCGCTGGCTTTCGCCGGGTTTCAAATTTGCGTGTTGCGCATTACTTGATTTGCATTATGCGCAAATAATAAATTGCGTCAAGCGCAAATTTACAAAAAGACGGACGAAAAAAAGCCCGCACATGGCGGGCTCTGTTTGAGGGGTTGGGTTAGCGGCGGATCAAGCGGGAGTAAAACAGGTCGGTCATGGGGCGAACGGCAAAGATCGCGAAAAAGGAAGCGACGTACAGCGCACCCTCATAGGCGCCGCGATAGCCAGTGTCGACCTGGGCGCGCAGCAGCCACAGCCCCAGCAGCACGGCGCCCGCTGAAAAGAACGCCATCATTGCGAAGGTCTGCGCCTGGCGCCAAACCGCTTTGTTCGTTTGAGTCCGCATTTAAAGCCCCGTCATCTTGGTGTCAATCACACGGCCAATGAACTTGCATTCGCCAACGATCTGAATCGTCTTATAGCTGGGGTTGAGCGGGCGCAGGTACTTTATCCCGGCGTCCTCTATGTACTGCTTGAAGGTGCTTTCGCCGTTCTCCAGCTTTACAACATAGTACTTGCCGCTGATCACGTCAGCCTCTGGCTGCACCAGGATGCGCGAACCCTCGGGGAAGCTGGGGTTGCCGCTGCACGTCATCGAATCGCCCCGCACGTCCAGCCAGAACCCGTGCTCGCCGGCGTTCTCGGTCGACGCCAGCCATACATCCGCATCACCTGGGGGAAAATTGTCGCAAGACTCTGCCCACTCCCCAGCGATAACCCAACTTACCAATGGATATTCCTTAGAGGCCCGACTCGGTTGCAGGGCCATCTGCACGTTAGACATTCCCGCGTCTTGTGCCTGGGATAGCTCTATCCCCAACACCGTCATGATCCGCCCTAATAGCTCTTTGCTGGCGAACTGCTTGCCGCGCTCAAGTCGTGAAAGGTTGCCAGCGTCAGTTTCGACCTGGTGCGAAAGTTCGTCGAGCGTCCAGCCTTTGGCCTTCCGCGCTGATCTGATGAGTTTTCCTATATCCATGGACCAATTCTCTTTATGTATTGCGTGCCACGCAAAGCGCGACGCGCAAATTTCGCTTGCCTTAAATTTGCGCATTGCGCAAACTTGGCTCGTCATCCACTCAAGGCGTACTGCCATGACCCCCTTAAAACGTGCCCGACTGGCAAAAAAATGGACGCTCGCCGATGTATCGGCCCGTCTTGCCCAGATCGGTGACGCTGTCGACTCCGGCAACCTTTCTCGCGTTGAGCGAGGACTTCAGCGTGCGTCCGCAGATCTTGCGGAAAAGCTGAGCAAGGTTTTCGACGGTGAAATCACCGAGATCCACATCCTTTACCCGGAGCGCTTCAACGACTCCGGTGAACAGGCGGCCTGATCATGTCGACGAGCCCATTAAGCCAAGAGCAGACCGTAAGAGCCCGCAAGAACAACGCGGTCCTCATGCAGCGTCTTGCATCCGTTGGAAATGCCCCGGTTGCGTTTGCAGTAGGTTGCGATGAGGCGACGATCAGCCGCATGAAGCCGGAGAAGTTCGAGCAGTTCGCACAGATCCTTGCAGTGCTGGACCTGAAGATTGTTCCGACGCACATGCGTTGCTTCAACGAGCGGGACATCGAAGCAATCCTGTATCAGGCCAAGCGCTGGATGGAGCACATCCAGCACGTTGACCAGCTGGAGGAGGACTGACCATGGCAGCTCTCCCGTACATGCAGTTGTACGTCGCCGATTACCTGGCCGACACCATGCACCTCAACACTGAGGAGCACGGCGCTTACCTATTGCTGATCTTCAACTACTGGCAGACCGGCAAGCCGATTCCAACTTCTCGACTTGCCCGTATCGCGCGGCTTTCCAACGAGCGTTGGACGGACGTTGAACGGTCGTTGAGCGAGTTCTTCAACGAGCGTGATAACGAGTGGTTCCACGAGCGCATTGAGCGTGATTTGGAAGCTGTACGTGCGACACAAGAACAGCGAATTGCAGCCGGAAAGGCTTCGGCAGAGGCTCGCAAGCACTCCGCAAAGGTGCGTTCTAAAGCCTCCCCCAACGCTCGTTCAACGCCCGTTGAAATCTCGTTGAACGAAAACTCAACGAATAAAGAAGAGAAGAGAAGAGAAGAGAACATACAAGATCAAAAGCCTGTCGCTACCGCACCGAAGAAGTCCCACAAGTTCGATCCGCTGAAGGCCAAACCGGCAAACGTGTCTGAGAAGGCGTGGGCCGACTGGTGCCAGCACCGCAAGGAAATCCACAAGCCACTGACCGCCAAGAGCTGCGAGCAGCAGGCCAAGGCGCTGGAAGGGCACGCCACCCCGGATCAAGTTCTCGTCAGCTCGATATCCAACGGCTGGACCGGGATCTTTCCGGACAAGGTCACCAGCAACGTCCACCAGCTCCCGTCATCGCGGCACGCTGGATTCTCTGACCGTGACTACACCGCCGGCTTGATCCAGCGGGAGGATGGTTCGTATGCGTTCTGAAAAAGTCGTTTCGATGCCAAAGGCTATGCCGGAGCCACAGCAGATCACCGGTGTATGCGATGACCACGGCCAGTTCCCGCAAACCGTGAACGTGATCTTCGGTCGCGAGTTCAAGACCGGTTGCCCTGAGTGCAGCCGTATCCGCAGCGAGGAAGAAGCGGCCCGCCAGCAGGCACAGGAAGCCCAGGCGCTGCGGATGCGGATGGCCGAGAAACTTGGCGCCGCCCTGATCCCCAAGCGATTCGCAGGCAAGACCTTTGACGGCTACGTGGCCACCACTGCCGAACAACGCAAGGCGCTGACCACCTGCATGCGCTACGCCGCAGAGTTCAAGCAGATCGCCGAGGCCGGCCGCTGCCTGTTGCTGCTCGGTAAACCAGGCACCGGCAAGACGCACCTGTCCGTGGCGATCGCCAACGAGATCATGGACAAGAGCAGTGAAACCGCCGTCTACCGCACGATCGGTTCCGTCCTGCAGGCCATCCGCGCCACCTACGACCACACCAGCGACCAGAGCGAAAGCCAGATTCTGTCGAGCCTGATCAGTCCGTCACTGCTGATCCTGGATGAGATCGGCGTGAGCAAGGAGAAGCCCAGCGATTTCGAGCTGACCACCCTGTTCTCAATCATCAACGGCCGCTACGAGCAGCTGCGCCCCACCGTCATCGTTTCCAACCTCGACGCCAAGACCTTGGCCACAGCAATCGGTGAACGCTGCGCCGATCGCCTGAGAGAGGGCGGCGTCATCGTTATCCCGTTCGAATGGGAATCACAACGCGGCAAGGAGGGCTTTTGATGAGTACTCATTTCCTGATTGGTTTTACATGCAGCCTCGCAGGCTTTGGCGTTGGCGTGTTTGGTGTCCTGATCACAATGGCGGTGGGGGTATGAGTAATTACAAGCACACCAGCATGCTGATGACTGAGCACGAGCAGGTTATGGACCAAATCTCACAACAAGGGCGTGATGCATTGCTGGCAGAGATACGCCAACTCAAGGTCCAGAACGATGAGCTGATCACCGCGCTGAACGAGATCCTGCGAGTAACCCCGATGGGCGTCGAAGCCTTCAGCATTGCTGCGCTGGTCCTTGGCGAACTGGGTGTTAGCAAGGAGGCCCAGTCATGAGCACCGAATTCACAATCCGCGACCAGCGCGACGTCACCCGCCTGATGGGCTTCCTGCACGGCACCGACCTCACCAAGCCGAAGATGGTGGTGATCAAGGACGAGAAACGCCCCGACGTCTGCAACCGCAAGATGTGGGCAATGCTCAAGGACGTATCAACTCAGGTCGAGTGGTACGGCCAGAAGCTGTCGGACGAAGACTGGAAGCACGTATTCAGCTCCGCGCTCCAGAAGCAAAACGTTGTGCCAGGCATCGATGGGGGTTACGTCGTTTTGGGCGTGTCGACCCGCAAGCAATCCCAGAAGTGGTTCAGCGATCTGTTCGAGCTGATGAGCGCGTTCGGTGCTGAGCGCGGCGTGAAGTGGACCGAGCAGGACAAGTGGGGAGGGCGCTATTGATGCTCACCACCAAACCCCGCAAGCCAAAGCTCTGCAAGAACCCAGAGTGCCGCACCTCATTCGTGCCGCAGCGCCTCGGGCAGGCCGTCTGCAACTACGCCTGTGGCCTCGCCATCAAGGACGTGCATCAGGACAAAGCTCGAAAGGCACTCGCCGAGATTGGTCGCAAAGAGCTGAGAGCGGCCAAGGAGCGCATTAAGACCAAGGGGCAGTACATGCGGGAGGCCCAAGCCGCGTTTAACGCCTGGGTGCGCGAGCGCGACGCCTCACTGCCATGCATCAGCTGTGGCCGTCACCACCAGGGCTCCTATGACGCCGGGCATTACCGCACCGTAGGAAGCAACCCAACCCTTCGATTCGAACCACTCAACTGCCACAAGCAGTGCGTCCCGTGCAATCAGCACAAGTCGGGCGACATCGTGAATTACCGGATCAGCCTCGTTCAACGCATCGGGGCAAAGCTCGTTGATTGGCTGGAAGGACCGCATGAGCCACAGCGCTACACGATCGAAGACCTGAAGGCCATCAAGGCCGATTACCGGGCCAAGACCCGCCAACTCAAGAACCTGCAAGCCAACTGCCAATGACACTCGGGGGAGTTATGCCAAAACCAATCCTGCAATGGGCCTGCCGTGAGTTGTGCGGCGGTTGGATGATGATCGGGGTAGACGTAGACCTTTCGGCTCCCGGTGAGCCTGAGGCGCTGTTGGGCTACCGCAGAGCGATACACCCGGCACACTTCGACGAGTCAACCGATCCGGTTATGACATTCGGCTGCGTTATAGCGGAAATGACTTATAGGATTCATCGGGGGCTGGAGGTGGGTGCGCAACTTCACACTGCCTCGCGCACGCGCACGTTTGGAGCCTGATCATGCTGGCCGTCATCCAGCAGCGAGTCGAGCACCGGGTTGACTGGTTTCAGGTCATCACGGCCCTGTCACGCACCGGTTATTCTCCGCAGTCGGTAGCTGACGCCATCGGAGTTGCACGCACCACGTTGTTGGGTTGGAAGCAGGGCGCCGAACCTCGTTACACGGAGGGCGAGCGCCTTGTGTCGTTCTGGTGCCAGACCACTGGCAATGACCGTACAAGACTGCCCATGGTCGCGATTGGCGACTGGTGGGCTTATCACTCGAAAGCTTGAGGGAATACCTATGTCACACAAAGACGACCAGCGCGACGGCGACCACGAACAGTTCGAAGGGACCGAGCAGGAACGATTTGAACACCAGTTCGCACAACCGCGCCTACTGAACATCGATAAGCGCGACGGCCGTTACGTCAGCAAACAGACTCAAGAGTTCTGGGTGTGCTGGAGGCTGGGCGCAATATCCGGGCTATCCGATCCGAAATAGTCGGGAATCCGACACCCAAGCCCGCTGATCCTTGCCTAGTCGAGTAACCCGACCCCGCCACTGTGCGGGGTCTTTCTTTCCGAGGTATCAAATGGCAGAGCCAAGCAGCGGCGCAGTGTTGGCCGGCGCAGGGATCATCGGCGTTACCGCTGTGAGCTTCTGGCCTGGTGTTGACGTGAACGCGGTGGTGGGTGCGTTCGCTGGTGCAATGTTCTTCGTGGTGTTCGCAAAGGACCTCACGCCACTGGCCCGACTGGGCTACTTCATCGCTTCATGGGTGGCTGGCTACTACGTCGCCAACGAGGTTATTGGTCGTGAGTGGGCCAGGACTTCCGGCCTTGTCGCGTTCTTCGGTGCACTGCTCATCGTCACTGTCTGCATCAGCCTGTTGGTGTGGTTCGGTGGCGGCAAAATGCCCGGCTGGCTGCAATGGGTCGCCGACAGATTTGGAGGTAGCCGCAATGGTTGATCCATGGACTCTCATCGCTGGCGCCCTCTGTGGCGCCATTTGCATTCGAATCGCCATCTATCGCCGTGAAGGTGCCCGCTACCGTGCTGGTGTGTCATGGCTGGCCTACGCACTGGCCGCTGCAACAGGCTGTGAGTGGCTTTCGATCCTGCTGGCGGCACTGTTTGCCAAGCCAACACCCGCTGTTTCCCCCTACCTGCTGATCGTTCTGCTCGTCCTGGCGGTGCTGGTGTACCGGGCTCGCGGCAACGTGGCGCGCATTCTGAGGATGGATTGATGGCTACCAACGATATCGATGTACTGGCCCGTACGCTGTGGGGTGAGGCTCGCGGAGAAGGTCCGGCGGGGCAGGTCGCAGTGGCCTGGACCATCCGCAACCGAGTGAGCGACAGCAACCCGCGGTCGTGGTGGGGTGAGGGCTATGCCGGTGTATGCAAGGCCCCGTATCAGTTCAGCTGCTGGAACAAGAACGACCCGAACTATTCTTACCTCATCGGCGCCAAGCAGATCCCCTACAACCAGTACGCCATGGTCTTGGCGGTGGCAAAGCTTGTTGTTGATGGGGGCACGCCTGACCCAACTGGCGGTTCAACTCACTACTACGCCAAGAGCATGAAGACTCCACCCAAGTGGACCGTGGGGGCTAAGAAGACCGTCACCATCGGTAACCACGTGTTTTTCCGGGATGTGCCGTGAGGATCCTTGCCGGCATCTGCACTGCGCTCGCCATTGGCCTGCTGCTGGCTCTGTGGCGTATCGATCACGTCAGCACCAGCCTGACCGCTGCCGAGGGCACCATCACCACGCTGGAGAACGCTGCCGATTCCCGCCGCACCACCCAGCGCCTGCTGGCCGACCTCGACACCCAACACACCCAGGAGCTGACCAATGCTCAGGCCCAGAACAAAGACCTTCTTGCTCGCGTCGGCACTGGCGCTCAGCGGCTGTCAGTCCCAGCCCGTTGCCCCGCAGTGCGAACCACCGCCAGCCCCACCGGCGTGGATGATGCAGAAGCGAGAGCCGACATTGACCCCGCGGCTGCTCAAGATATTGTCGCCATCACCAACGACGGAGACGAGGCCATCATTGCCTTGAGTGGCCTTCAGGACTACGTGAACACCAGCTGCATCCCTCGCAAATAGTCGGGAACCCGACAGCCCACCGCCTTGATGCTGGCCCTCGTTGATCAACAACCACACCGAGGCCAGCACCATGCCAGCTCCTGAAGACCTGAAGACCCAATCCCCCGGCGACCCTCTCGCCACCATGACGCCGCTCGCTGGTACCACAGGTGCTGGCTATCCCCCGAAGGCTGATCCAGCCCCTGTGCTGTACGTGGCCAAGCACATTGCCGGCGGACGCTGGTGCGTCGTGACCAATGACGCCGAGGCCCAGCGTGTGGGCGACTTCGTTGGCGACAAGGTGTCGATCCTTGCCGAGGTCGATCGCATGAACGCCGGCGGCGAGCCCTTCGTTGAGGTCAAGGGAGAAGTTACCGCCCAGGCACAGGCCAAGGCTCAGGCAACCGCCGACATCGACCCGGTCAAGCTCAAGCAACCCGTCATGACCCCGGACGGCTGGCTGTGCCCTGAGCCACCAGTCAAGGAGTAACACCATGTCGAGCAAGCCAAAGAAACCTGCTGTCGTTGCCGCGCCTGACCCGCAGATCGAAGCGCAGAAGGCTGCCGATATCGCCACGCAGAAGGCCAACTCCGAAACCGCAGCCCGCAAGGTGCGCAAGTCGCAGAGCAGCCTGCTGTCCAGTGGTGGCGCTCGCGGCGTGGCGCCTGGTGGCGGGGCTGGTGCGGCCACTGAAACTGTAATGGCTCAAGGCAAAAGGACACTCGGAGCATGAACGCAGCCCAGATCGCCAAAACGCTGAGCACCTTGAAGTCACTCCGCTCGCCGCATGAGTCGGTCTGGCGCGATTGCTTCGACCACAGCTACCCGATTCGGGGTAGCGGCTTCTGCACTGAGCAGATCACGGCCATGGAGGCGCAGATGCGCAAGGCCAGGATGATCGACGGGACCACCACGGACGCGGCCCGCATTCTGTCGTCCGGCATCATGTCCGGCCTGACCCCGGCGAACTCGCTGTGGTTCGGCATGGACGTGGGGCAGGAGACCGACGAGGAACGCCGGTGGCTGGACGACTCAGCCGACATCCTCTGGCAGAACATCCACGCATCCAACTTCGACGCGGCCGCCTTCGAGGGGTTGATTGACGTTGTATGCGCTGGGTGGTTTGCCCTGTACATCGATCAGGACATGGAGAAGGGCGGCTTCACCTTCGACTTGTGGCCGATTGCGAGCGTGTACGCCTCGGCGTCCAAGGCTGGCGGCAAGATCGACACCGTGTATCGCGAGTACAAGCTCACGGCAGAGCAGGCGGTCAACGAGTTTGGCGAAGACAACCTGAGCGAAACTACGCGAAAGCTGGCGAAAGACAAACCGCAGGAGCTGGTGCAGTTCGTTCACGCGATCTACCCACGCAGCACGTACATGGTCGGCGCTCGACTGGCCAAGAACATGCCGATCGCTTCGTGCAAGGTCGAGGTGGCAGCCAAGCACCTGGTGAGCGAGTCGGGCTATCACGAAATGCCTGTCGTCGTGCCGCGCTGGATGATGATCCCGGACAGCGTGTACGCGGTTGGCCCGGTGTTCGACGCACTGCCAGACGCCCGCACCCTGAACGAACTGTGCCGAATGGATCTGGCAGCCGGTGACTTGGCCATCGCTGGGATGTGGATTGCCGAAGACGATGGCGTCCTCAACCCGCGCACCGTCAAGGTTGGGCCTCGAAAGATCATCGTGGCCAACAGCGTGGACAGCATGAAGCCCCTGCAAAGCGGCTCAAACTTCCAGTACGCCGAGACCAAGATCGCACGGCTTCAGGGCTCCATCCGCAAGATCCTGATGGCGGATCAGCTCCAGGCGCAGGACGGCCCGGCGATGACGGCAACTGAGGTGCACGTGCGGGTGAACCTGATCCGTCAGTTGCTCGGCCCGGTCTATGGCCGCCTGCAAACCGAGTACCTGCAACCGATGATCGAGCGGTGTTTCGGCATTGCGTACCGCGCTGGCGTGCTGGGCACTGCACCTGAGTCGTTGGCCGGCCGCAACTTCACCGTGCGCTACCTGTCGCCGCTGGCTCGCTCGCAGAAGCTGGAGGAAGTCACCGCGATCGATCAGTTCATTGAAGGCGCGCTGATCGTTGCTCAGGCCGACCCGACTGTCATGGACAACATCGACATGGACGAGGCGCAGCGCTTCAAGGGCGAGGCGCTGGGTGTTCCGTCGTCGGTCATCCGCAGCAAGGCAGACCGCGACAAGATCCGCGAGGACCGTGCCGCAGCCAACCAGCAGGCGCAGGAACAGGCCCAGCAGCAAATGATTCAACAGCAGGCCAGTGAGGCCGCACTCAAACAACAGGGGGCCGCAGCGTAATGGCAATCGAAGTCGATGCAGCGATGTACAAGCGCGTGTTCGAGGACCACCACGAAGGCCGGTTGATCCTCGATGCGCTGACCAACCACTTCGCACGTCCCGCCGTGGTCAAGGGCGGGATTGATGCGGTCCTAGAAACCTACCAGCGAGACGGCCAGCGCCGCGTGCTGGAGTTCATCGTTTCCCAAATCAACAGAGCAAACGGAGTAGATACCAATGCGTTTGAATAATAGTTTTTCCCAGTTCATGGGTCTTATGTTGATGGCCGAGGCTGCACCAGAAGGCCAGCCAGGCGGTGGAGCTCCGACGCCTGCACCTACTCCGGCACCGGCACCGGCGCCAGCTCCTGCACCGTCCGTGCTTGGCACCGGCAACACGGCTACCGACTTCATTCCCGAGAAGTACCGGACCAACAAAGAGGACGGCAGCCTCGACCTTGAAGCGTCTTCGCGCAAGCTGGCCGAGTCCTACAAGCACCTTGAAACCCGCATGGGCTCCGGTGATGCGCCACCCAAGAGCGCTGATGAGTACACGGTCAAGCTGGAAGGCGTCGAGGGCTTCAACTGGGATGAGTTCAAGGCTGATGAGGGCACCCAGTCGTTCCTGAAAGGGGCTCACGCCAAAGGCCTGACCAACGACCAGGTGCAGTACGTGATCGGCGAATACATGAAGGCGGCACCCGGTCTGATCGAGGGCGGCGCACAGCTGACTGCGCAGGACTGCACGGCCACGCTCAAGGCCGTGTGGCCTGATGAGCAGGCCATGAAAGCCAATGTTCGGGCGTCATTCCGCGCCGCCGAGGCCTTCGCCAGCGAGCCGGGTAAGCCTGGCAACTTCGACACCCTTCAGGCCAAGTACGGCAACGACCCGGACTTCATCGCCTTCACGGCCAACATCGGCAAGGAGCTGAAGGAAGACAGCGCCATCAACGGCGGCCAGGTCAATGAGGCTGATTTTGCGATCAAGGCACAGGAGCTGCGCACTCAGCTCGCCGCAATGCCACAGCACGATCCGAAGCGCGCCGGGCTCAAGGCTGAACTCGATGCCATGTACGACCGTAAGTACAACAAGCCTCAATCCCGCCTTGGCTGATCCCAGCTGCAAATAGTCGGGAAACCGACACCCTCCATGCACAAACATCGCAGGCATCCCAGCAATGGGCCGGCCTGCGGTGGCACGCAGATACCCGGAAAGCCCCAAGGCGCAGCAAAGCCGATGCACGCCAGGAATCCCGGCCCGCGATGCGGACACCCGGCAGGCAACCCCCTTATCTGCATTGGAGTGCATCGTATGTCCCAGCAAATCACCGAGGCGTTTGTCCAGCAGTTCGCTGACAACTTCATGCACCTCGCACAACAAGCCACCTCCCGCCTGGAGCCGACTGTAACGATCGAGCCGAACATCGTCGGCATGTCGAAGTCGGTCAACCGTCTCGGCCAGCGCACTGCGACCCGTCGCACCCAGCGCCACGGCGACACCCCGATCAATGATCAACCGCACAGCACCCGTTTCGTGGACCTCTACGACTGGGAAGATGGCGACATGGTCGACGACCAGGACAAGATCCGCATGTTGGTTGACCCGACGTCGGAGTACGTCAAGGCCATGATTGCCTCGCTGAACCGCGCCAAGGATGACGTGATCATCAGCGCATTGGGCAGCAGCTCCCGCGCCACCACTGGCGGCATCATCCTGCCGGCTTCGCAGAAAATTGCGGTGGGCGGTACCGGCTTGACCAAGACCAAGATCATCCAGGCGAAAAAAATGTTCCGCCTGAACGAAGCGGACGAGGAAGCCGGCGAAGAGCTGTTCATGGTCTATCACGCCCAGGCGCTGAACGACATCCTGGCTGACACCACCCTGACCTCGGCTGACTTCATGGCTGCGCAGATGCTCCAGAGCGGCACGCTCAAGGGCAAGTGGATGGGCTTCAACTGGATTCCGTCCGAGCGCCTGCCGAAGTCTGGTGCGACCCGCTTCGCTTACGCCTACGCCAAGTCCGGCGTCACGCTGGGCAAAGGTGCCGAGATCATGACCGAAGTCGGCAAGGATGCGGGCAAGGGCTTCAACGTCCGCATCTACGCAAAAATGTCCATCGGCGCTGTGCGGGTGGAAGAAGAGAAGGTTGTGGAAATCGCGGCCAACGATCCGTAAGGGTCGTTCGCTTCGCCTTCTTCCCCATAGTTCAGGAGCTCAATCATGGCAACAGTTCTCGCAAGTCTCGCGGCGGCCCGAGTGGCTTTCCCGCAAACCCTGGTCAAGCCGAACGTGCAAGGCGCTGACATCCAGACCTTCATCAGCACCTACACCGTACCGGTGGGTGGCCAGCAGATCGCAGACGTTATTTCGTGGGGCTACCTACCTCTCGGTGCTCGCCTCATGCCGGGCACGAAGGTGTATTGCAGCGTTGGCGCAGCATCTTCGACCCTCAATCTCGGGGATGCGGTCACGCCTGCTCGCTATATGGCAGCCACTTCGGTGGCAACTGCTGGCAGTGCTGCGGCTGAGGCCCAGTTTGCCAACGGCGGGCTGTTCGAGGTCAGCGTCACCAAGCCGGGTGATGCCACTGACACCAGCGAACTGCGCTCTGTTGTAGCCGGTGCTGCTCTGCTGGCTGGTCAGGTCATCACGTTGGTTGCGCAGTACGCCGGCCAAAACTAATCGTGGTGCCATGGATGGCAAGTATTTAACCGGGGCCGCGCGCCCCGGTCTTTTTATCTGGAGGTTGACGATGAGCATGGTCACCGGTGTATCGATCTGTTCCAACGCGCTGCTGATGCTGGGCGCACAGACCATCAACGACTTCGCCGACCAGTTGAACCTGGACCGGGCCAAGCTGTGCGCCAATCTCTACCCGACAGTCCGTGATGACATGCTGCGCTCGCATCCGTGGAACTGCGCCATTAAGCGTGCCGTGCTTGCGCCAGATGCCGCCACGCCATCGTTTGGCTACGACCAATCCTTTGAACTGCCTGCCGACTTTATGCGGGTGCTTGAAGTAGGTGCTAGCGGGATTCAGATCGATTACCTGGTTGAGGGGCGAACGATTCAGGCCAACACCACCGTGCTCGAACTGCGCTACGTGTTCCGCAATGAGGTTGAGAGCACGTGGGATGCCTCGCTGGTCAAGCTGGTTACATTGGCAATGGCCGCTGCACTGGCCTATCCCGTGACTCAGTCGTCGGCGCTTCAGCAGTCGCTTGAGCAAAAACTTGAATTGGCAACACGCAAGGCTCGCGCCGTCGACGGACAGGAAGACCCACCGCAGACCCTGGGTGATGAACGCCTGTACGCGGCCCGGTTCGGGAGTGGCTGGTAATGCCTCGCCTGACGCTTGTTCAAACCAACTTCACCGCCGGTGAAATCTCCCCGCGCATGCTGGGCCGTACCGATATCGCCCGCTATCAGAATGGCGCCGAGACGTTCGAAAACGCTTGGCCATTGGTTCACGGGGGCGGTTGCCGGCGTGACGGAACCCTCATCGCCGCACCGGCCAAGTTCGCCGACAAGCGAGCGCGGTTAATCCCGTACATCTTCAACAAATCACAGGCCTACATGTGTGAGTTTGGCGACCAGTACGTACGGATCTACTACCTGAGCGGTGCCTACACCGGTGTCGAGTTGGCGAGCCCCTACACCGAGGCGATGCTCACCGAGATTGATTACGTGCAGGGTGCTGACACCATGTTCATTTTCAATCAGCAGGTGCCAATCTGCCGCCTGCGCCGTATCAGCGATACGAGTTGGAGCCTTGCCACTGCGCCATTCGTGACCACCCCGTTTGATGAAAAAGGGATTTTCTTCAACTCGGGGATGTCGATCAGCGATCCATCCGTGGGCACCGGTCGAACCCTTGTCACCGTGGCGAGCGGGTTCCTGGCTGCCGACGTCGGGCGTGAAATCTGGTCGGGTGGCGGTGTTGCAACCATCACCGCTGTCGGCGCCGCAAACAGTGTGACGGTCAACGTGCTGAACGCTTTCCCGGCTGTGTCGATGGCCAACTGGGGGCTTCAGGGTTCGCCGCAGACCGCGAACACCCCAAGCGCCAAGGATCCGGTTGGTGCATCCACCAGCCTGACGCTGTCGGCTGCTGGCTGGCGATCGGATGACATCGGAAAGTTCGTGAAGATCAACGGCGGGCTGGTCCAGATCACCACCTACACCAGCTCTACCATCGTGAGCGGGGTCATTCGATCCGCGATGACCGCGATCGTCGCTTCACCTGCCAACGCCTGGAGCCTTGAGGCGCCAGTCTGGAACATCATTGACGGCTTCCCCTGCACAGGCACGCTGTACGAGCAGCGCCTTGTTGCTGCTGGCTCTCCCAGCTACCCGCAAACCGTCTGGCAGTCGCGCACGGGCGAGTATCTGAACTTCGAGCTGGGCACCAAGGATGATGACGCTATGGCGTACACGGTGAACAGCGACCAGATCAACCCTATTTCGCACATGGCCCAGACCAAGGCCTTGATTGCGCTGACCTATGGCGGGGAGTTCACCCTTGCCGGCGGCGTTGAGAAGCCCATCACCCCAACCAACATTCAGGTCAAGAACCCTTCGGTTTATGGCTGCAACAGCGTGAAGCCCGTCCGCATCGGCAACGAGTTGTATTTCATCCAGAAATCAAATCGCAAACTGCGTGCCATGGCCTACAAGTACGACTCCGATACCTACGGCTCGCCTGATATGTCGGTGCTGTCTGAGCACATAACCAAGCCCGGCATCGTCGATATGGCGTATCAGCAGGAGCCGGAATCCATCCTCTACCTGGTGCGCTCTGACGGTGTGATCGCCACCCTTACCGTTGACCGGGATCAGGACGTTGTTGGCTGGGCTCGCCAAATCACCGATGGGGCTTTTGAGTCAGTCGCATCAGTCCCTACGCCGACCGGCGAACAGATTTGGGCCATCGTCAAGCGGACGGTGAGCGGGTCCACCGTGCGCTACCTGGAGCGATTCGTCTCTGGCGTGCGTGTTGATTGTGGCGTTGTCGCAACCAGCGGGCCGGGTTCTGCTACCTGGTCCGGGCTCGACCATCTTGAAGGTAAGTTGGTGGACGTGGTCGCAGACGGAGTAGTCATGCAGCAGCAGACCGTGGCGGGCGGCCAGATCACATTGCCGCGCAATGCGTTCGCAGTTCAAATCGGGCTCAACTTCAAAACCCGAATCAAAACACTTACTCCAGACGTGGCCGGCAGCACCGGAAGCGCGCAAGGCAACAGCATGCGCATTGGTGAAATCACCTTGCGCTTCCTCGAAACCATCGGCTGCAAGATCAACGGGCAGACGGTCGCCTTTCGCAACCTGGGCGAGCAGATCCTTGACAAGCCTCCGGTGCTGTTCACGGGCGATCACCGAATGGAGAACCTCGGGTGGGAGCGCGGCCAGGCCCAACTGGTAATCGAGCAGGACCAGCCTTTGCCGTTTCACCTGCTGTGCGTCATCAAAAAAATTACGTTCAACGACTGAGGGGTCACCATGATCAGGCCAGCAATTCACTCTGATGTCCCGCGCCTTGTCGAGCTGGCCATCCTTCTGCATGCGACGAGCGATTATTCAAAAATGGCGTTCTGCCCAGAGAAGACCGGGGACTTCTTCCACGAGCTGATCAATGGTCAGGGCGTCATCTTTGTGGCCGAGGTAGCCGGCAACATCGTTGGCGGGATGGCTGGCGCGGTCGTTGATCAGTGGTTCAGCCATGAACTGATCGCCTATGACTACTCCATTTTTGTCGAACCTTCAGCGCGCGGCGGGGTGCATGCGGTGCGGCTTATCCAGACATTCAAGGAGTGGGCCAGGATCAAGGGCGCCACTCAGATCTATATGGGCATTGGTACCGGCGTCAACGTCGAAGGGACGACCCGGCTTTATGAATCGCAAGGGCTGCGCCGCATCGGCCCGCTCTTGATGATGGAGATCTGATCATGGCTGTAGGCGCAGTAGGGATGGCCGCTTATGCGGCCTTGGCAGCAGCGACGGTTTATTCCGTTTACACCACACAGCAGTCCGGCAAACAGGCGCAGATGAACGCTGACGCCCAGTCCGACCAGTCGAAGCTGGACGCTGACACGGCCGCCAGTGCTGCCGTGGTGCAGGCTGACCGTATTCGTCGCTTGGCTCGCAATCAGGCCAGTGAGGCCAACGCAGCGCTGGCTGGATCTGGTGTTCAAGTGGGCGAGGGGACCGCGATCAATATCAACGAGGAAATCATCGGCAACGCCGAGGAAGACGCGGCGTTGACCATCTTCAATGGACGCAACCAAGGCGCCCGCCTAAATACCGATGCAGCCAACTACACGCTGGCAGGGCAGCAGGCGCGCAGCAACGCCAACTCCCAATCGATCGGCACCGTTCTGTCAGCGGGCGCCCAGGCCGGCATGGCATGGAAGGCTTCGGCGGCCGGAACCAATGGCACAGCACCAAAGGTTGGGGGTAACGCCTGATGGCACAGATTCCGCTGGGCAACTTCGCTACCACCCGAGTGCAGCAGGATGTTGCGCAAAACCGCGTCATGCCCGTGGACACGCGTGCACAGGATCAAGTGGCGCAGCAGGCCGCCAGTACCATCCAGAACACGGCGCTAAACGTCCTGGATCAGGTAAACCAGCAGGACAAAGCCCTGTCCAGGGTGAAAGCCAGTAACGCGCTGATCGATCGTGAATCGCAAATCAAGACCATCGCCACCGACCTTGATGAGCAGATGCGCACAGGCAAGCTCAGCTATGAAAAGTCGGAGGAAGCCTACAACACGGCCGTATCGAAGCTCGAGCCGCTGGACACGCCTGGGCTCGACGAGGCCCAGCAGGGTGAAATCGGCAACTCGCTCAAGCGCATGCAGCTCGGCGGCCTGGACAAGGTGCGCGAGGCTTCCGCCAAGGGCCGTATTGTCGCCGCGCAAAGCGATCTGACTTCCCGCATGGATATGCTTGGCAAGGACGCTGCAATGCCCGGCGCCAACGTCGAGCAGATCAATGCGCGCATGGATGCCGAGGATATCGACATTGCCGGGCACCTGGCCTTTGGCGAGGCGTGGACCAGCAAAAAGCAGGAATTCAAGGACAGCAACTGGAGCACGCACGCCACCCAGCGAGTCATCGAAGCCCGCGAAAGCCTAGGCAGCTTGCAGAAGGTTGAGCACGACCTCACTGCCGAGGACGGGTTTTACGCCAAGAAGCTGGACCCGGAGAAGCGCACCCAGCTGCTCAACACGGTGAGCGGCCGCATCTTCCAGGTGAAGGAACACCAGCAGCGTCAGGCGGAAATGCGCGAAGTGAAAGCCGAGCGGATCCTTACCCAGATGGATCGCCAGGCCGCAACTGGCATCCCGCCGACGCCGGCGGATCAGCAACGGTGGAAAGCCGGACTTTCTGGCACGTCTGCCGCCGGCGAGTACAACACCCGCATAGGCGAAATGAATCAGGTGCAGACGCTGTTGCGCCAGCCCATCGCCGTTCAACAGCAGTACGTTGATCAGATGCGGGTGCAGATGGCCCAGAAGGGTGCGAGCGTCACCGAGCAGGCCAACGTCCAGCGCCTGCAAACCGCCATCGACAACAACACCAAGCTGCTGCGTGAAAACCCGCTGACCTTCAACGCCATGCGCACCGGGCAAGACGTTGAACCGCTGGACGTGTCCGGCATCACCACCCCAGAAGGCCAGGCCAAGCTGGGCGAGCAGATCGCGCACCGCTTCGATGTGGTGAACTCCATGCGCAAGGCCTACGGTCCTGAGGTGGCGCGCAGCCCGTGGAAACCTGAAGAGCAACAGATGCTCACGTCGGTACTGGCCCAGGCAGATGACGGCACCAAGCTGCAGATCTTTGGCGCCATCGCTGCATCATCGCCTTCCGGCGCCGACTACGCGGCCGCCATCAAGCCATTGGCTGCCGACCAGCCCATCACCGTTCTGGCCGGCATGGCGCAGTTCCGCGGACTCAAGGGCGAGGACGGCACCAACGTGCCGCAGACTTTGCTGTCAGGCGCCAAGGTGCTTAGCGACAAATCCACCCCAATGCCAAAGGACGCCATGTTTCGCGAGGCCTTTGATGAGCATGTAGGCAATTCGCTCACTCCTGGCACGCCTCAGCGCGAGCAGGCCTATCTGGCCTTCAAGTCCTTGTACGCGGGCATGTCCGGGCCAAAAGGCATAACACACGACGGGGCGTCACCAGAGATTGACAGCAAGCTGGCTGAGCAGGCCGTGAACATGGCCACCGGCGGCGTGGGTGAGCGCGGCGGGGCGAAGGTCATCAAGCCCTACGGCATGACTGACAAGATGTTCGATAAGGTCGTGGATATCGAGCTGGAAGGCCTGGCCGCCCGCACCAAATTCCCGGTCGGACAGCTTGAAGATATGCCGCTGTCGCCGGTCCCTGGTAAGGAAGGCTCGTATTACCTGCTGAACGCGGGTCGGGTGCAGATCGACCCGACGACCAAAGAACCCATGGTGGTGAAAGTCAAATGAGCTGGTTAGACGGATTGGTCGAAGATAACGAAGCCGCGAGCCAGGATCAGCGACTTGGACGAACTGAGGACAAGCCGGCCCCTGGTGCATTTGCCGGGGTTTCTGACGCGTTCGGTCAGGGCTTGGTGCGCGGCGGCATCGAGGCTGTGAATACGGCCAAGTCGCTGGTGGTTCAGGCGGCTGGCGCCGATCAGGCGATGGGGCTCGGGCTCAGCGGGATGGTGCTGGATGGCCAGGACGCCGAGCAGCAGATTCAGCAGATCAACACCGACACCGAGCGCCGGGCGGATATCATTGGTAAGGACACAGCTCAGGCGGTTGAATTGCTGCGCCCTGACCCTACCGAGGTTGGTGTGGTTGGGCAGATACTGAGCGAAGCCGCTGCCATCCTTCCGCGCACCGTGGTGGGTACGATGCTCGCCGGTCCAGTGGGCGGCGCAGTGGCTGCTGGCGGGCCTACCGGTTACGCCAGCAAGCAGACGGCAGTTGCCGAAGGGATCGATGAGACGACGGCCTATGCCAAGGGCGGGATCGATGCGCTTACTACCGGGCTGGGCGTGGTGTTGCCGGCGGCGCGCTTCGTCAAGCCGCTGCTTGGTGACGCTGCAATCGCTATGGGAGCGAACGTAGGGCTGGGCATGGCTGGGCGTGGCGCCACGGCTGCGCTGCTGGAGAGTGGTGGTTATCACACGCAGGCCGCCCAGTATCACGCCATGGACGGCACAGCCATTGCTACGGATGTGATTCTAGGTGCGGCGTTCTTCGGTATTGGCCGGGCCGGGTTTCGTCGCCCAACCACTGAGCAGGTCGATGCGGCGCTGGCCGAACGTACTTACCAGCATGCCGATATCGACACCGCACCAGGTGCGCCGATCAGCCCCAAATCAGCCATTGCGCACCAGGACGCAATCCAGACTGCCATTGCCCAGCTCACCCGGGGCGAACCGGTGGTGCTGCCGGATAGCATCCATTCGGCCGAGTTCATGCGAACCACCGAGATTTCCTCGGCAGTTCCAGGAGGGAAGGGCAAGGCCACCGAGGCGGGGTTGGAAATCGACAACAACGAAAATTCTTTTCGTTACGTTATCAAGGATAAGGGGGCACCTGATCAGTCGCACCTTCCCGGCGTTGAGCCACATGAGATAGGCCGAATCGTTGGCAACGTCACGCCCGATAGTATCAAGGTCACCACTGCGACAATCGGCGATGACTACAGCGGTAAGGGCGTCGGCACTGATGCATATGCAAAGCTGGCAGATCAGGCCTTCCAATCTGGACGATCGCTGGTTTCAGATGTTGAAGTGAGCAAAGCGGCGGCTCGCGTCTACGAGAAACTTGCTGATCGCGGGTACAGCGTCACCCGAAACCCTGCCGCAAAGCTTGAGAATGTAGAGGGCGAGGTCAAATGGGTATCACCCTCTGGGCCAGTGTTCAAGGTTGAGCGGCCGGCATCAGAGGCAACCCCTCCCACTTCTATGGCACAGGTTGCACAGCAGGAAATCCGCCGCATCCTTGACGATATCGAACGCGCCGATCCGACATTGCAGGCCAAGCTGCTGGATATCGGCACTCCGAAAGAGGCAGCAAAACCGGAAGCGAAAGGCTCAGCCCCTGCATCAAAAGCGCCGAAAAGCGGATCAGAACCGGCCAAACCTGCATCAGAAAGCCCTGGTGCTGCATCAGAAGCGGGCAAGCCTGCATCGGACCCAGAGATTCAGGTTGCTGACGAAATCCTTTCCCGCATGGACGATATGCGCTTGTCCACCGGCGCGATGGACGCTGACGGCAATCCGATCACCGTCTCTGCTCGGGAAATGATGGCGCAGGCTGACGCCGATATCGTCAGGGCTCAGGAAGAATCCAGAGGATTTGCTGCTGCTGCTGCGTGCTTCCTGCAACGAGGCGTCTAAATAGTCGGGAAACCGTCTACCCCGCCCCAATAGGCTTGCCTCCATTCCCACAGGAGGCAGGCCATGCGCGCCGAATGCATTCAAGCCGTCACCCAGGCCATCGGCCGATCCCTCACGCAGCCAGAAATCCAGGGCATCGAGGACCGGTTGCGCCGCAACATGCGCCAGCTAGCCCAGACCGACGCCACTTGGCAATCCAAGACTGCTGCTGACCGGCTCAACGAGGCCGCCACCAAGTCCGCGCAGGAACTGGTATCCGAGCAGCAGCTCAAGAAAAAGCGCGTGGCCTTGACGATCCTGGCTCACGACCGCATCGACAGTTACATGAAGCGCTTCCCGGATCAGCCTCTTGAAGGGCTTGATCGAATGTTGGCGTTTTCCAGCGATGGCAAGAGCGGCATCCAGTCGATTGAGTCGTCAAGCCGCGCCATCCGTGACGATGCGATCAGCCGCATGCTGGAAGTGATCGACCAGACCAAAGGCAAGTTCATGGGCTTGTTCCAGGACGAGGCCGGCAATCTGGCGTTGGTTCGCGAGCTGCACGGTGAGGATTCCGGCGTGGCCGCTGCCAAGACCGCTGCCAAGCAGTTCAAGGACACCACCGAACAACTGCGCCAGCGCTTTAACCGAGCCGGCGGCGATATCGGATTGCTCGATGACTGGGCGATGCCGCGCGATCACTCGCAGGTGAAGGTGGCCAAGGATCAGGGTAAGTGGGTGAGCGACCATGTGCAGTGGGCGAACCGCGCCAAGTACATGAAGGAAGACGGCTCGCCGATGAATGACGCCGAGTTGACCGACTTCCTCAACCACGCGTGGACAACCCTTGCCACCGGCGGCGTCAACAAGCTGGAGCCCGGCAATGTCGCCGGCAACGGCATGCGCGCCAACCGTGGGAGCGAGTCGCGGCAGATCCACTACAAGGACGCCGAGTCGTTCATCGCCGCCCAGAAAGCCTATGGCGAGCGCAACCTTCTTGAGTTGCTGATCGGTCACATTGATCGCGCATCCCGCGATATCGCCCTGGTCGAAACCCTCGGCCCAAACCCGAATAACCAGATGCGTTACTTCTTGGATGAAGGGCAGAAAGTGACGATCGAGGCCGATCCGAACAAAACCGACAAGACCGCCAAGCAGCGCCGAAAGATCGAACACCTTTACGAGGAAGTCGCCGGCACCCGCGAGCCGCCAGCATCGGCTGCTATCGCTAACGGCTTCGAGACTTACCGCGCGCTCAACGTGGCCAGCCGCCTGGGTTCTGCTGTGCTTACTTCGGTCACCGATCAGGGGACACTGGGCCTCACCGCCTCCATGAATGGGATGCCGGTGATGAAGGTTTTTGCCAATGAACTGCGCATGCTCAACCCGGCGGACGCTGGTGATCGGCGCATGGCACAGCGCGCAGGCCTTGGGCTTAACCAACTGATCGGCAGCCTCAACCGCTGGGGCGCTGACGGCCTGGGCAGCACCGAACAGATATCGGGCCGGGTTTCGAAGTTCTCACAGACCGCCGCCAGCAAGGTGATGCAGGCGTCTGGCCTCAACGCCTTGACCGCCGGCACGCAGCGGGCGTTCGGCGCCACCATGATGGACACCATCGGCGATATGTCTCGCCGGCACCCGACCCTTGCAGCAATGGATCCGGCAGACAGCAAGCGCCTTCTCGGCCAGGGCGTCACCGAAACCGACTGGGCAGTGTGGAAGCTGGCGCAGCCTGAAGACTGGCGCGGCGTGGGCGACACCGTGCTGACCGCGAACAGCATCTACCGCATCGCTGACGCTGATCTGGTGCCGCTTGCTCGCCAGCTCAACACAACCCCGCAGCGGCTCAAGGATCAGGCCGCCACCAAGCTGCTTGGCACCGTGCTGGATGAAACCAACATGGCGATCATTGAACCCGGCGCCCGCGAGAAAGCCATGATGCACGGAGGTGTCGAGCGCGGCACCGTCAAAGGCGAACTGCTGCGCTCGTTCTGGCAGTTCAAAAGCTTCTCCATCGGCATGGTGATGCGGCATGGTCGGCGCGGCATGGCCCAAGAGGGCTGGGGAAAGGCCGGCTATCTCGGTGCATTGGTTGCCACCACCACCGTGCTGGGCGGCATGGCCATTCAGCTAAACGAAGTGGCCAGCGGCCGCGACCCGAAGAATATCACCGACGATGGAACGCTGGGCGTGCCGGGCCTGCGCTTTGGCATCGCCTCCATGCTCAAGGGCGGGGCGATGGGGCTCTACGGTGACTTCCTGTTCTCCGACAACTCGCAGGGCGGCAGCTCGCCGCTGGCGGCCCTTGGCGGCCCTATCGCTGGCGATATCGAGCAAGTGTTCAAGCTGAAGGACAACGCCGCCTCGGGCGAGGTCAACCAGACCGGCGCCAAGCTGGTGAAGCTGGCCAAGAGTCACTTGCCCGCGGCGAACCTCTGGTACACGAAGGCCGCCACCGATCACCTGATTTTTAACCAATTGCAGGACTACTTCTCGCCCGGTTATCTGCGCCGCATGAAGCAGCGAGCGAAGAAGGAATTCAAACAATCGTATTGGTGGGAGCCGGGCGATGCGGCCCCGGATCGCGGCCCAAACCTTGGCGCAGCTGTAGGAGCGAAGTGATATGCGTGAAGATCAAGTTGCACGCCTGCAAGCACTCAGCGAAAGCCTGGGCGAGGTTGTAATCCACGAGGTTGACCCGGGTAACTGGCCGGGGGCGGCGAAGGATCCGGCAGACCTCACCCAGCAGGAGCGGGGCGATCGGTATTGGAGCAAGAAAAACGCCGCAGCAACCATGACCCTGCTGCTCAAGGTGGTCAACATCACCGGAATTCTGAACAAGCAGAAACCGGGCAAGGATGCAGGCGATGCCGCCGATGAGCTGGATGGTGAACTGGCGGCCGCCGAACGAGCAGCACAGGCCATTATCGACCGCATGCAAAAGGGCGGTCATGTCCACTGACCCGGAGAAGAAAGTCAGCCTACTGATTTTCTTTATGCTGTGGGCCCGGCGCATGCGGTGGGATGTTCCGGTTATCCACGTTCAAGCATTGATATGGCTGGAGGCCAAAGGTCCTCTGGCCGTTTTGCGTTGCTTCCGGGGCTTCGGCAAGTCGACCTTGCTGGCGATCTACAACGCCTGGCTTTACTACAAAAACCCCACCTTTCGGATTCTTCACCAGTCGGAATCGGACCCGACTGCCTACAAGACAAGCCGTGACACCCAGAACGTCCTGCGCAATCACCCGCTGACCCGGCACATGCTGCCACCCAATCACGGCAAGGTTGAACAGTGGTGGGTTGTTGGGGCAGTGGATCACCGGAACGCCAGCATGTTCGCCAAGGGCATCCTCTCCAACGTCACCTCGGCGCGAGCGGATGAATGCCAGAACGATGACGTCGAGGTTCCGCGCAACATCGCCACCCCCGAGGCACGGGAAAAGCTGCGCTACCGCCTCGGCGAGCAGACACACATCCTCGTGCCCGGCGGCTCCAAGCTGTACATCGGCACACCCCACACCCATGACAGCCTGTATGACGAAATCGAAAGCATGGGTGCCGACTGCCTGACTATCCGCATGTTCGCGCAAGAGCACCGTATTGAAGACGCGAGGCTGGTCGCCTATGACGTGCCTTTTGTGCCGGACGTGGTGTTCTCCGGCATCGGCAAGCACGCCAGGGTGCTGGTGGCCGGCAAGGATTATCAGCTGACGAAAACCGGCATTGCCTTCTTTGCGCCACCCGGAACGCTGGTCGATTGCTACGCCGGCAGCGCCTGGCCAGAGCGTTTCGACTTGGCAACGCTGGAAACCCGCCGGCGTGAAACCCGCACCATCAACGAATGGGATTCGCAGTATCAGCTGCACTCGAAGCCCGTCACGGAGGTTCGCTTGGACCCGGCCCGTATTGTTCCCTACGACGTTCAGCCCACCATGCGCTACGCCAACGGTGCGGCGGCCATGTTCTTGGGCTCAACCCAGATCGTCGGTGCCGTCGCTTACTGGGACTGCTCGCTGGGCAAGATCAAATCCGACGCCTCGGCATTCTCGCTTCTGCTGACCGACGCCAGAGGTCAGCTGTATTGGCACGTTGCCGAAGGGCTGACCGGTGAAATCGCGGAGTTCGACAGCAAAGACCGGATCATCGGCGGCCAAGTGCACCAGGTGCGAGAGTTGGTCATCAAGTACCAGATCCCCCGCGTCATCGTCGAAACCAACGGACCGGGCGGCTTCGTGCCCACCATCCTAAAGCAGGCGCTGAAGGGCACCGGGTGCGGGGTCGGCGAAGAGCATTCGACCGTCAACAAACAGAAGCGAATTCTCGACGCCTTCGAGTCGCCACTGTCGGCGCACTTCCTGTGGGCGCACGTCGATGTGCTGCGCGGTCCGGTGTGGGATCAGATGCGCGACTTCAACCCGGCGGTGAACAACCAGGATGACGACTACATCGACTCCGGTGCCGGCGCCATCAGCTCAACCCCTGTACGCATTGGCCGAATAGTCGGGAAACCGACAGAGGCTCGGCGGGACGATTGGCGCCCAGATGCGGGCGTGCATGAGGTTCAAGTGGACTACTAGCCCGCCACCACCAAAGGGGCTCAGCATGACAGTTCAAAACGTTCCGCCGGAAAAGCGCTATGCCGCCAACGGTGTTTCACTTTCCTACACCATCCCCTTTCTGCTGATCGAAGCTGGCGACCTCGACGTCTTTCTCAATGGCACGGAAATCACCACGGGCTTCACGATCACCGGTGTCGGTGATCCATCCAGTACCATCACGTTTTCCGTTGCTCCGCTGGGGGATCTGTACCTTGTTCTCAACGTTCCATTTCAGCGGCTCGTTGATTATCAGGAAAACGGAGATTTCCTAGCGTCAACAGTGAACCGTGACTTTGACCGAATCTGGCAGGCTCTCAAGCAATTGTTCCGCTACAGCGTTAGAGCGCTGACGCTGGGCAATCTGGATATTGACGGGCAGGGCTGGTACCTGGCGAAGGGTAACGGCATTCGAAATTTGCACGACCCCGTTGAATCGCAGGATGCCGCCACCAAAGCCTCTGTTGAGGCCTACGTCGCCAGCATCCTGGCCACTGGGCAAGGTCCAATCAACAACGCCGCCAACGTCGTCTATGTGTATCCGGATGGCATTGCCAGAGCGCTTTCCACTCTCGCCACAAAGAACGATCCACTACTGGGATCTGCCGGTATCGGTCACAACAACACGACCGTGCGCGGCGAGTTGCTGGCGATCAACGCCGAGGTCGATGCAAACGCAGTGGATGCGAACAATCAAATCACCGACCTCAAACTGATCACCGACAACAGCTTTTACAACACCATCGAACCCGCCGTGATCGATCTGCACTACGGCACCCAGGCCGGCACCGGCTGGACCGCAACAGAACCGGGCAACGTGGTGTCAACGCTGACCACGGCGGGCGTGACGGTCAACTCTACCGATATCCCTGTGGTCAGCTCGGCAACGTTCTATCAGGGGCAGTTAATCTGCTGGCTGGCGTCCAACGGGGAGTACTACACCGGCACAGTCGGGGCCATTCTTGCGGGGCCGATCATTCGGCTTGACCGCCAGCTGACTGTTTCGATCAGTTCCGGCGCTCCTGTGTACAACTGGTTTCGCGACGACGCCCACGGCAACCTGTATGGCTTCAACGCTGTCGCTGATGATGCGCTGCGCCAGTTGGCCGCAAAGCGCGTTTCCCGCCTGGAATACCTGGCCAAGGACGGGGCGATTTGGTCGGCCATCCTCGGCGCAACACTGACCCTCAACCCAAACAGCACGACCTATTCCAACCCGGGCGGCGGATCCATCGGCGAACGCGCCATTTCGGTGTTCAGCAACACCGTCAACGCTGGGTGTTCGTCGTCGTGGGTCGGGCTTCAGGGTGGCGATTACCGGGCGAACGTGGTCCTCAACCCTGGCACACGGACTGGCGGGTTTTCTGGCTCGGTAGACATCGCCATCGACGAGCTGCTTGACGACGGCACCACCTTTCAGATCGCCTCACTGACCGGCATCCTGAGCTACAGCGGCATCGTGTCCAAAGACGTTCCGTTTAGCGTGCGCCAAGGCAGCTCAGTGCGCATCCGCCTAACGTCGCCGAATGGTGGTGGCTTCACCTTTTACCCTGGGCCGATCAGCTATCACCGCCAGGCTGGCTTCCTCAACACCCTCAACCGAGGAAAGCACGTCCTTCTGGGCGACAGCTGGTTTGCGGGCGGCGACATCTACAACCGCCTGGTGACGCGTCTGCCGAAGGCCACGATCATCAATAAGGGCGTGTCCGGCAACAAAGCCTCCGACTTGATCGCCCGTTTCGCTGCTGACGTGATCCCGAGCGCGCCGGATTATGTGTGGATCATGATCGGCACCAACGACTATTACGCAGCCGTCACGCCAGCCCTGTTCGAGCAGCAGATCCTTCAGCTCAAAACGCTTATCCAAAACATTGGGGCGCAGCCGATCTTCTTCACGGCGGCGGTTGGCGCGTTTGCTCCAACGCTGGGCGGCGGCAACCAGTTGCTGACCTCGCGCCGCTATGCTCTTGGCGTGCGCTACCACGGCCAGGAGCTTCAGCCGAATGGTGCCGGTACGGTGCAACGGAATTTCACCGTAAGCCAGGCCATTACGGTCGCGGCTTCTGCCGTTGTGGTTCTTGCTATCAGCCCTGGCCATACGCGGCTTCCGGCTATTGCGCGTTTTCTAGCATCATCGAACGCCGGGCTAAGTCTGGGCGTCTTTTATGCGTCCGCCGCTGATGGCGCTGGCGGAGTAGACGTAACATCCTTTCCAGGGGTTGGGCCGTATAAGGATCAGCTTGCGCCACGAACCGACACTAATTTGCTGTTTGTGGCGCTGCGGGTACTCAACACGACAGGTTCGCCAATAACAGCGACGATGGTTGCCGACATTTGCTGGCAGCAATCGCTGGTCTAGCCGACCTCTATGTAATAATGCGGGCACATTCATGGACGGATTTGTCCCGCATGCGTTACCCCCTCGCTTTACTCCTTTGCCTGATAACTTCCTTTTCAGTCGCGGCCCAGCCCGCTCGTGACTTGAATCCGGCGTTTGTCGATCTGCATTTTGGCACTCTGTCCGGCGTCGGTTGGTATCCAACCGAGCCCGGCGCAGTCGTCGAGGCGTCCGCCAATGCTCCAGCCCTGGCGGGCAGCTTCACAATCCTTGTTTCGAACACTTCTGGTTTCAGCCGCGGTCAATTGGCCTGCTACGAGGCTGAGGACAAAACCTTCTATCCGGTAGTGGTCAAGGCCGTCACTGATGGTGTCTTGCAAATAGATCGGCCATTGCCCAGCCCGATAGCGGCTGGCGGCAAGGTCTACAATTTCTACAACAACGATGCTCACGCCAATAAATACGGGTTCGCTTGTGTTGCTGACGATGCGCTCCGCCAGCTGAGCATCCGGCCGATGTTGCGCAGGGCTGCGCAGTTCAAGGTGTCATCAGGTTGGGAGCCCATCAATGGGGCCCAAGTCACCAGCGTGGCGACTGTGGATTACGGCGGCGTAGGCGGCCAGGTTGAAGACGGTTTGGCTATGGCCGTGCGGACGCAAACCGCCGGTGGTGGTGTCGCCTCCAAGCCCGAGGTCATGCTTTACGAGAACATGGTCACGAACGTGGTCATCAATCCAGGCACCCAGGCTGGCAAGCAGTCTGCCGTGCTGGATATCTCGGTGGCGGAGTTGCGCAAGACCGGTGAAGTCATTGAGGCGGCGAAGGTGCGGGTAAACCGCGACGACACAATCATTTCTCAGGACATCCCGTACACCATCGTCGCGGGCAGCAAAGTGCGGATCAAGGTGACAGTGCCGAACTCTGGCGATTCTGTTTTCTACCCTGGGTCGATCACCCATTACCATGCGTTGTCCCAGCCTGAGGACTTGAACCACGGCAAGCACGTGCTGTTCGGCGACAGCTGGTTTGTTTCCGGTGGCGATTTCCACTATCGCTTGATCAAGCGCCTGGACAAGGCGGTAGTGGTCAGCAAGGGCATTGTGGGAAATCGGATCGATCAGATGGTCGCCAGGTTCTTCAAGGACGTTGCCCCCGAAAAGCCGGACTATGTGTGGATCATGGTGGGCACCAACAACTATTACGCCAACACGTCGAACGAAGACCTTCAACGGCAGATGACTTATCTGCTCGACTACATCCGCTCGATTGGCGCCAAACCGATTTTCTTTAACCCGACTGTCGGGGCCATCGTTCCGAACACCAACGTCAACCAGTTGCAGAAGTCGCGCAGCTACGCCATTAATACCCTGTACGTCCATGCTGTGATGTTCCTTCGCAGTCCGCTACTCCCACAGGTAATGGCGCACCAGCAGCAGTGAAAAAGTACATCGTTTAGTACATTGGCAGGACAGCTATCTGGAAAACCCCAGCAAACACTGAGGTTTTCCGCATGAGTTAGGTTCCTGTCTCGGGCACCACACCTATTTACACCTTGTTTCGTAGAGTTCCCCAAAGCCGCCAATAGCCCCAAGCCTTGGCGGTTTTTCTTTTCGCGGTCTTTCGCAGTCTTTCGCTGCGTGCCG
>Ga0157375_10000433_pt1 | contig 37772 bp, 46 predicted proteins | sample M35metaG_FD_115311 | JGI IMG/M metagenome (GOLD analysis project Ga0157375, IMG submission 115311) | Miscanthus rhizosphere microbial communities from Kellogg Biological Station, Michigan, USA - M3-5 metaG | ecosystem: Host-associated > Plants > Roots > Rhizosphere > Soil | place: USA: Michigan... | reverse complement strand
TCGGGCACACCGATTACGACACCGTAAAGGCCCGTATCCGGTTCATGGTGGTCTCGCTGGGCTGCAAGCATATCTTCCTTGACCACGTTACTGCGCTCGCCTCGGGGGCCCGGGAATTGGACGAAAGGAAGGAGCTTGAGTTCATCATGACTGACCTCGCCTCGATGCTCCGTGAGTTGCACTTCACGCTGTACTTCATCTCCCACCTGAATACCCCTGAAGGGAAGCCCCATGAGGAAGGCGGGCGGGTAATGATTCGCCACTTCAAAGGGTCCCGAGCGATTGGCCAGTGGTCCAGCTTCATGTTCGCCCTTGAGCGCAACCAGCAGGAGGAGAACGAGAAGCTCCGTCACGTGTCCCTCTTCCGAATCCTGAAGGACCGCTATACGGGTCAAGGGACTGGCACTGTGATTCCGCTGGGGTACGACACGGACTCTGGGAGGCTGAAGCAGTTGGACAGCAACCCGTTTGATGATGAGACCCCTGAAGGCAACACGCCCCAGTGGGATGAAGATTCACCATTCTGAGGATTAACGCATGGCAGACATCGACCTGACTGCCCTTCTGGACAGCCAGCACTCGACCGTTGACGGTTGGGTTCAGCGGATGTACAGGGATGAAGTCAGACAACTCCTCAAGGCCAAGACCACGGTAGTGCGTAACGGTCAGGTCCTTGATATTCGATACAACAACATCGGCCTCGATGTCTATGAGGTCTCGTTCGCGTGAACCCCCATTCAATTCTAAGGAGGTCCCTATGGGCCACATGTTTACCCCATCAAACCAGCCAAGCAAGTGGGGCGGTAATTTCAAGATTAAGCCCGTAACGGAGCAGTGGGAACTGGCTGAGACTGGTGTGTACATCGGTGACTGCGTGTTTGAGGCTTACACATACGTGCGCATGAAGCCCATTGGTCACGCTGTTGAATTCACCATCAACGCGGTGAAGGTCAGAGTTGAGAACGTCGATGCCATTTAACGACTGAACATGGCAAGAATCTCCCCGCAGTTAGCGGGTGGGAAGAACCGTGTGGCATTTCTCGATGCCATCGCGTTCAGCGAAATCGGGGCATCCCTGCTCTCGAAATCCGATGATGGTTACAACGTGCTCGTTGGGGCTCTCCCCTCGAAGCCCCTTCTGTTCCCCTCATACGCATCCCACCCGAACATCCTTAACACCCGCTGTAACTCCACCGCTGCTGGCCGTTACCAACTCCTGTTCCGCTACTTCAAACCGTATGCGTCCCTGCTGGGCCTGAAGGATTTCAGACCGTTGTCTCAGGACCGCATTGCGTTGCAGCAGATCAAGGAGCGTAAGGCCATCCCGTTGATTGACGCTGGGCACTTTGAGGACGCAGTACATGCTTGCTCGAATATCTGGGCGAGCTTCCCAGGCAATAGCTATGGGCAACACCAGAACGAGATTGAGCACCTGAAGGCGGCTTATGTGGCCGCTGGTGGGACTCTAGCTTGACACACAGGGCTGCCTTCAGCGTCACTGACGCGACTGGGTGGCCCTTTTCATTTACTGGCACTCAACAGGAGGCCGATTGCGCTTCATCGCTGACATCGAATCGAATGGGTTCCTGGATAAGGTGACCACGATTCACTGTCTGGTCCTGAAAGACCTAGACACACGACAACACCACAGATTCAATCACCAACCGGGGCACCGCAGCATCGAAGAGGGCCTCGCCCTGATGCAGAAGGCGGACCTCCTAGTGATGCACAACGGTGTGGCATTCGACCACGCTGTAATCAAGAAGCTCTATCCGGACTTCCACGTTGATGAGTCCAAGGTCCTTGACACCCTAGTCATGGCCCGCCTCATCTACCCGGACCTCTGGGACATCGATACGAAACTCTACGAGCAAGGAAAGCTCCCCGGGAATCTCCGTAAGCGGCAATCGCTGGAGGCATGGGGGTATCGCTTGGGGCTCCATAAGGGTGACTACTCGGCTGAGATGAAGGCCAAGGGATTGGACCCGTGGGCGGCCTGGAACATGCCGATGGAGGACTACTGCTGCGGCGATACGGATGTTACCGAGGCCCTGTTCAGGAAGCTGGAGGCGAAGAACTATTCGCCTATGGCCATCGAACTGGAGCACCAAGTGGCCTGGATCATCACCGCACAGGAGCGCCGAGGGTTCGCTTTCGACAAGGAAGGGGCAGCCAAGTTGCTGGCCACCTTGGTCAAAGAGAAGCTCAAGATGGAAGAGGAACTCACGGAGGTCTTCAGGCCCCTGTGGATGCGCGATGGGAAAATCTTCACCCCCAAGCGTGCTGACAAGAAGCGGGGCTATGAGCCTGGCGTTCCCTTCCAGAAGATCAAGCTCACCGAGTTCAACCCCACTAGCCGTGACCACATCGCCCTCTGGCTGAAGCGCCTGTACGGCTGGAAGCCCACCGAGTTTGGCAAGGATGGGAAGCCTACGGTGGACGAAGAGGTGCTCGCAAAGCTCCCCTACAAGGAAGCTGAGGTGCTCATGAAGTACCTCATGATTGGCAAGCGGTTGGGCCAGTTGGCTGAAGGGAAGGAAGCGTGGTTGCGCCATGAGAAGAACGGGAGGATTCATGGGTCCGTTATGACGAATGGGGCAGTCACTGGGCGGGCTACCCACAGCAAGCCTAACGTGGCTCAGGTGCCCAGCGTGAAGGTGGATAAGCAAGGCAACAAGCTCTACGCCATGGAAGGAGGCTACGGAGTGGAGTGCCGCTCCCTGTACCGTGCTTCCCCCGGGATGGTGCTGGTGGGTACTGACCTCTCAGGTATCGAGCTCCGCTGCCTTGCTCACTACATGGCCCGATGGGACCAAGGGGCATACGGGGAGATTCTCCTGAACGGGGACATTCACACCGCGAATCAGCACGCTGCTGGCCTGCCTACCCGAGCGAACGCCAAGACCTTCATCTACGGGTTCCTCTACGGTGCCGGTGCGGAGAAGATTGGTTCCATCGTGGGCAAGGGACGTGCTGCTGGTGCTGCCCTTAAGTCGAAGTTCCTGAAGTCCCTCCCTGCTCTCGATAGCCTCATCAAGGCAGTCCAGAAGAAGGCGACGGATGCCGGGGTTCTCATTGGTCTCGATGGTCGTCAGCTCCACGTCCGCTCTGCCCACTCCGCCCTCAACACGCTCCTCCAGTCCGCTGGTGCCCTCATCTCCAAGAGGTGGCTAGTGGAGGTGGACATGGCCCTCAAGGCTGCGGGCATCCGGGAGCAGTGCCATCAAGTCCTATGGTGCCATGACGAAGTTGAGGTGGAGTGCCCGCCTGAGTTGGCTGAGCAGGTAGCAGCCATCACCACCGCATCCGCAACCAAAGCTGGCGAGTTCTTCAAGATGCGCCTTCACATTGCCGCAGAGGCCCACATCGGGACCACATGGGCAGACGTTCACTAACCAAAGGAAACACATGGGATTCCCCCAACTGGCAAGTATTGCTGGGCTCTTGAGTGCTCTCAAGGAGTTCGGCAAGCGCACCCAAACCGAGTCAGCAGACAACCGACTCACTGAAGTAATCCAGCGGGCCCAATCAGGAGGCTTCAGTCTCCAGAACGACTACGCCCGCACGAACGCACAGGTGGTGGCTATGGCTGCCTCCTGTGGCTACATAACGACCGAACAGAAGCGTGGTTCGTTTGGTCGCAAATGGCTGGCCACCCGGAAGGGCAAGGCTTATCTGGAGGTGAACTGATGCGGGTTCTTGACCTCTTCAGCGGCATCGGCGGATTCTCGCTGGGACTGGAGCGGGCAGGAATGGAAACCGTGGCGTTCTGCGAGATGGACCCTGCAGCACAGAAGGTTCTCGCTAAGCATTGGCCAGAGGTCCCGTGCTACCCGGATGTTCGCTCCGTAACTAGACAAAGGCTGGAGGACGATGGAATTCGAGGAATCAATGTCATCTGCGGGGGATTCCCCTGTCAGGACATCTCATTTGCAGGAAGCGGAGCGGGACTTGGGGGAGAGCGTAGCGGGCTATGGTGGGAATTCCATAGGCTCATTGGCGAAATCAAGCCAGCGTTCGTCATTATCGAGAACGTCAGCGCCCTTCGTACTCGAGGATTGGCAGATGTCCTCAGGGGGCTCCATGCGCTCGGGTATGACGCGGAGTGGCACTGTATTCCAGCTTCCCACTTTGGCGCTCCTCACAGGCGAGACCGCATCTGGATTGTTGCCTACCCCCACAACGATGGGAAACCAGTTGGCTCCCTCAATGATGAAGCACGCAGGCTGCCGACGATTGGCGCAATTGGCTGGGGGCCCTGGAGGGATGGTTTCACCGGAGATGTACGAATGGCTTATGGGCTATCCGGAGGGATGGACCGAATTAAGCAGCTCGGCAACTCAGTAGTTCCACAGATTCCTGAAGCAATCGGGCGCGCAATTATGGAGGTCACCAAGTGTTAGGCATTACCAGCAGCATCACAAAGTGGGCCATCGGAATTCTGGTGGCCCTCTTCATTTGTGCCATCGGCTACTTCTCAGTCCACACCTTCACCACCACAGTCCAACAGAACGGGCAACTACAGGCCGCTAACGTGACCCTGCAGGCTGACTCTGCGAAGGCTTCGAGTGCTACTGAAGTGGCCGTGAGGAAGCTGGATCAATTCGACAACATCATTCAGAAGAAGGCCAAGAATGAACAACACATTCAGCAAGACAACGCAGCGTTCACCCGCGAGCTACATCAGGCAGCGGGGCAAGTCCCGACTGGTGCTGCTTGGTTGGCTGAGTCTGTTCCTGCCAGCGTGGTTAGCAGCCTGTGCGAGCGCACCGCAATCCGTAGCTCCGATTGTCACCGAGACGAAGACGGTGCAAATCCCCCAAGCCCTGACCTCCCCCACTGAACCGGCTATCTGCAGGCTGGCCACGAATGGTGACTTGGTGGACTGCATCAAGGCATACGACAACCAATTGAACTCCTGCAATGGCGATAAGGCCAGCATCGTGGAGTTCCAGAAGGAGCCGCAATGAAAGTCATCTACAAGGCCCCCATGTACGCCAAGGTACGGGAGGCCATCAGTGAGGCTCTCCGGGATGGCAAGGAGGTTGATTGCATCCAACTGACTCCCGAGGAGTACCACCAGTTCGCCACTGAGGGAATCCTATGGAAGGAAGGGGAGTGGAACCCCAGCGAGCAGCCATCAACGTACGCGTGGGGCGTGACCATCCTTAAGGGATACCAGTGAAACCCTGCACCCACTCATGGGTCCTCTCAGCTTTCCGTAACGAGCACTACTGGATTTGCTCGTGCTGCGGTTCTGTGGTCAAGGCCACGAAGGAGAATCAGAAGTGAACGATAGCGACCGAGACACCCTCAAGTACGCCACCGAGGAACTCCTTGAGTCCCACCGTCAGCTAACCCTAGCTGGCATTGAGACCCACCAAGATGGCCACGCGCTCACCATCAGCCAACGCTGTGCCCTCGTAAGGGAAGCGCTGGTTGCCTGGGGGTCCACACAGTCTGTACTTAAGAAGGCTATGCAATGAACCTATTCAACCAATTCGATGAAATCCTCAGCAAGCTCAAGGCCGCTGGAGTAACGGGGGCCCTCATCGCGGGGGGTGCCTGCCGTGACCACATCCTGGGTAAGCCGGTGAAGGACATTGATGTATTCGTCCCGGACCAAGATGGGATTGAGATGAAGCTCGGGACAGCCTTCGGGCACCTTCACGTGAAGCCCATCATTGCCGCTGAGTACGCGGGTGCGGGTGGCGAGGTGGAGCACGTGTATGAGATCAGCTTCGGGGATGACCCCTTTGGTGACTCCCACATTCCCGTTCAGATCATCGTACTAGCCCAAGGGCTGGACCCTATGGAGCGCGCTAGACACCATGACTTTGGTCTGTGTCAAGCGTGGTATCAGGAGGCTTCTGAGACAGCCAGTGGGTTCGTTCAGGCGACTGAAGCGTTCCACTTGGACATGACAAACAGAACGTTCACCCTCAGTCACTGTGAGGATGAACAGCAGTACGCCCGCTCGATGCGTAGGTGGACTGGGAAGTTTAAGGAGCGGTTCCCTGGGTATCGCGTTTATGTTCCTAATGAGTTCGTTGGGCTCGCCCTTGGTGGGTCCGTTGGAGGTTTCCTGTGAGGACTACGCTCCTCTTGGATGCTGACATCTTCGCGTTCCAAATCGCAGCCACAGCCCAGAAGGCATACATATGGGACGAAGAGGGCCCAGTGAGCCTTCAGGTGGACGATTGGGAGGATGTCTACCCCCGCGTGGATGAAGCCTTCGCCAAGGTCAAGGAACACCTCAAGGCCGATGAGCTAATCGTCTGCCTCTCCTGCAAGACCGAGGATGGGTTCCGCTTTGGCATCTACCCGGAATACAAGCAGAACCGGAAGGGGACTGAGCGGCCTGTCTACCTGCAGGCCCTGAAGGAGTACATGGCCAAGCAGTACCGGACCTACTGGAAGGACACCCTTGAGGCGGATGACTGCATGGGGATTCTATCCACGCACCCCACGTTAGTCCCCGGGCGCAAGGTCATTGTTTCGGCTGACAAGGACATGGCCACGATTCCGGGATGGCTCTACAACCCCGATAAGGGCCACAAGCCCCGCCTCATCTCCGAGGATGCTGCTGACTACTTCCACATGTATCAGACCCTCGTTGGGGACTCCACGGACAACTATAAGGGCTGCCCCGGGATTGGCCCTGTGAAGGCTGACAAGCTCATCAAGGAAGCCCACCCGGCTGACATGTGGGACCTCGTGGTGGGGGCATATGAGGCCAAGGGACTCACCGAGGATGACGCACTCCTCCAGGCTCGGCTGGCCCGTATCTGCCGTGCTGATGATTACAACTTCAAGGAACAAAAGGTAATTCTGTGGAACCCGTAAAGACTAACAAGACGTGCCTCGATTGCACCCACGGCAAGATTGACCTCAGCAACGGGGCAGTCCGCTGTACCCAGCATGACAAGGAAATCGTGCAGTGGTATAGCACTCCCGCAAGCTGCCTCGACTATAAGGACCAGAGCTGATGGAACGAGATTGCAACACCTGCGCGGTTCACATCCAGGGCGAGTCTGTGGATGATGTCCCCGCAAGCTGCTGGACCTGCTGCGCATCGGAGGGCAATGGGGGCCCAGTGTTGCCCCAGTGGAAGCCGGTTGAGTTTCAGAAGAATCCCGAGTGGTGCCCCGAGTGTGGGACTGGGCTGGACAGCAAGAGGCGCTGTGCGCTGTGTCAGATGACCTACGTCAAAGACACGATGGACGTATTCCGCCCGGGCCAGATTGTCCCAGTCCCCAAGGGCATGAGTATCCAGGAGTTCGGTGGAATCCTCACCGCTCTCCAGCAGCAGGTGGGTGGGGCCCACTACAAGGGCCTGAAGATTCAACCGATGGAATACTCAATCGCCAACAAGCTCAACGCCTGTGAGCACACAGCCATCAAGTACATCACCCGGAAGAAGGGGGACAGAACGAAACGGCTGGAGGACCTGGACAAGGCAATCCACTCCATCGAGCTGCTCAAGCAGTTCATCGAAGACGGAACCCTGGAAGACTGACCGATACCCCCGAGATGCCCGCTGGTTAACCCTCTCGGGGACTTTCGGCCATCTATACCCTCCCTCTCGCAGTACGCCGAAAAATGTACTTAGAGATTACTTAGAGATTATTGGCGTATGTCCATTATCAGAACATCCCTGTCTGAACGTATTGGCAACCTCCTCACTCCTGAGCTCCTCAGGTGCCTTGATGAGTTGCATCCCCTGTGCCTCCCTGACCCTAAAGATTCCCTACCGGAACTCTGGATCAAGGTCGGAGAGCGCCGTCTCATCGAAACCCTGCACGCTAAGTATGCAGAGGTGAACGACCCCTCCTGAGGTACTCCCCCACATGTGCAGCTCCCCTAGCGCCCCGAAGAAGCAGACTGTAGTTCCCGCTCAGGCCCCAGCCCCCCTGGCTAACCCTGAGAACACCGCCAACACGAACACTGTGGGTGGTCAGCGGGCAGCCTCTATTGGCCGTAACGCCCTCCGGATTGACCTCGCTACGCCCGCCTCAGCAGCCTCTGGCCTCACCATCCCGCAGTAATGGCTGAAGAGAAGAGCAGTCTCAAGGCGCGGTATGACAAGCTCAGCACTGACCGCCTTACGTTCCTAGAGCGTAGCAGGGACTGTGCGAAGCTCACCATCCCCACCTTACTCCCGCCTGAAGGTTCCACCAGTTCCACCAAGTTCCCCACTCCGTACCAGTCCTTTGGTGCCCGTGCGGTGAACAACCTGGCAGCCAAGCTCCTCCTGGCGCTGCTCCCTCCGAACTCCCCGTTCTTCCGCTTGGTCGTTGATGACGCCACCATGCAGAAGCTCACTGGCCGCCAAGACATGCGGGCCCAGATTGAGAACGCGCTGAGTGGGATGGAGAGGTCAGTGATGACCAACATTGAAACAAGCACTATCCGCACCTCAGCCTTTGAGGGAATCAAGCTGCTCCTCGTGACCGGCAACGTGTTGTTCTTCCTGGCCCCTACAGGTGGCATGAAGACCTTCCGGCTGGACCGTTACGTGGTCAAGCGGGACCCTATGGGCAACGTGCTGGAACACATCACGAAGGAGTGTGTGTCCCCGATGGAGCTCCCTGATAGTGTCCGTGAGTTCGTGCTGGCCAACAAGGCAGCTGATGACCCCAAGGACGTAGTGGATGTCTACACCTGTGTGAAGCGCACCCCGAAGAACTGGGAGGTCTATCAAGAAGCCAATGGCATCGAGATTCCCGGTTCCCGTGGCACGTATCCCCTGAACAAGACCCCGTGGATTCCCCTCCGGTTCATCGCTGTGGATGGCGAGGACTACGGGCGTAGCTTCGTGGAAGAGTACCTGGGGGATATCAAGTCCCTCAACGCTCTCCGTAAGGCCATCGTACAGGGCTCCGCTGCTGCAGCCAAGGTCCTCTTCCTGGTCAAGCCTAACTCCACCACCAAGCTTCGAGTGCTCACCGAGAGTGAGTCAGGGGCGGTGAAGGAAGGTAACGCTGAAGATGTGACCGTGCTGCAGATGCAGAAGCAGGCTGACTTCGCTATTGCCAAGCAGACGTGCGACACGATTACCCAAGAGCTCTCCTTTGCCTTCCTCCTTAACACCGCTATCCAGCGTAATGGGGAGCGAGTGACAGCAGAGGAAATCCGATACATGGCTAATGAACTGGAAAGTTCTCTCGGTGGTGTCTACTCGACACTGAGCCAGGAGTTCCAGTTACCACTCGTACAGCGGGTGATGTTCCAGATGGAGCGCCAAGGGAAACTCCCGGTTCTACCTGAAGGGACCGTTAAGCCTGCCATCACCACTGGCATTGAGGCTATCGGACGTGGCAATGACCTCACCAAGCTGCAGCAGTTCATGACCTCCCTGGAGCAACTCGGTCCTAATGTGGCACCTACGTACGTGAATATGGGTGACCTCATCAAGCGCACTGGGGCATCTCTGGGTATCGACATGAACGGCCTTATCAAGACCGATGAGGAGATTAGCGCAGCAGAGCGTCAGGCTCAGATGCAGAACATGCTTCAGACCCTCGGCCCCAATGCTGTGAACCAGATTGGTGGTCTCGCTAAACAACACATGCAGGGTGGCGCGCAGCCCCCAACAGGACAGTAAAGATGGCAAACGCTATTCCCCTTGGAAGTGAACCTGTAAGCACCGCAGAGTTCGTTACGGAACCACAGGCTGCTAACTCCACCAAGAAGCAAGCCAAGGCTCCGGTGAAGGTTGTCGATGGTGTGCCTGAAGGTGCCATCAAGCTGGAATCCCATGATGCCTACCGGGTGGACAATTAATGAGTACCGTTGAGCACGCAGCAGCAAGCACCGCAGTAGAGGGGCAACCCGCACCGGGAACCCCTGAGTACGATGCCGCAATGGTTGCGAAGTACGATGCAGCCACTGGCAATGCTCCGCAAGCAGAAGCTCCCGTACGCCCCGCTCACGTTCCTGAGAAGTTCTGGAACCCTGAGACCGGTGCAGTAGACACCGAAGCGTGGGCCAAGAGCTACACGGAACTGGAGCAGAAGCAGTCGCAAGGTAAGCCCGCAGAGGCACAAGAGGCCGGTGCAGCAAAACCGGCTGACTCGCAAGAAGCTGCAGCAGCAGAAGCCCTGGAGTCCAAGGGACTCTCGATGGATGCGTTCACCGCTGAGTTCGCTCAGAACGGCACGCTCTCCGCAGACTCCTACAAGGCTCTCGAAGCTGCTGGCCTCCCGAAGGCTATGGTGGATGGCTACATCGCTGGCCAACAAGCTCTGGCCTCTCAGGCTCGTGCTCAGGGCCTCGAAGCTGCTGGCGGTGAGGAACAGTTCAACGCTATGGCAGCATGGGCGAAGGCTGGTCTGAATCCTGGCGAACTCGCAGCGTACAACGAGGCTGTCACCAATGGCTCGATGGACCAAATGAAGTTGGCTGTGGCTGGCCTTCGGGCTCGCTATGAGGCAGCTAATGGACGCGAACCGCAGCTCTTGGGTGGCTCTGGTGCCAACGCTGGTGCTGCTGGCTATGGCTCCACGGCTGAGATGGTCAAGGATATGTCAGACCCCCGTTATCAAAAGGACCCAGCTTTCCGTAAGGCTGTGGAAGATAAGCTCTCGCGTACTACGGCTTTCTAAATGCCATCACTCGATTCCATTAAGGGGTCTACGGTGAACGCTTCAGGGACCAAGATTGCTACTGCTGCACCACTGGGCAGTGGCAAGTTGGACACCACGAAACCCATCAACGACCCCCATACCTTCGTCAAAGTCGGTAACCAACAAATCAACATCAAGACGGCCATTGCTATGGGCCTCTTGGCACGTAACGCAAGTGACACCCTGGTTGAGTTGAATAGCAAGACTCAGCCTACGGTGACCACGAAGTAAAGGCCGTAGACCTCACCCTCTGCTTGCACGGTGGGGTCATCTAACGCATCACCCGGATACAACGAGCAAGTAGAAACATCGCCCTCGAAGAACGTGCCGGTCCCATCTCAAGCATTCCACGCAAGGAACACTTGGCCCTCTGAGGAGGACAACCATGCACACGTCCGCGCCCAAGTCTGCTCTGAAGTGAACCCTCCAAGGCCACCTATTGGCCGTCTTTCATTTCATTCTGGATTTATCTCAAATGGCAAACGCAACAGTTCTGGCCGGTGGTCAGATTAACGGTGCAGGCGCAACCGATGCCCTGTTCCTCAAAGTTTATGGCGGTGAAGTTCTTACGGCGTTCGATCAGAACAACGTGGTTATGCCCCTCCATACCGTCCGCACTATCTCGTCTGGTGAATAAGCAGTTCACTCTTGCCTGACGTTAAACACCGCGTTAATTGCTGGGATACCCCTCAGGGGCAATCAGCAGCCAAGCCTGACCTAACGGCAGGAAGGTTCAACGACTATCCCGAAAGGGAGTAGGGAGAATGCTCTCCCCAAATGCGCGGCACTACCTTAAAAGGAAACTAGCAATAGCATATGACGACGAAGGTCTGTCGCATCTGCCGGACTGAAAAGCCGCTTGGCGAATTCTACGAACGAAAGGACTCCGGCGTCCACCGTAATGAGTGTAAAGAGTGCACGAAGGAATTGCACCGATACAGGACTTTCGGGGTTTGTAATGCCAAGTATGATGAAATGCTGACCGCCCAACATGGGAAATGCGCAATCTGCGAGAGCACGCTTAACAGCTCCCGCTACACCAAGCTTGCCATCGATCATGACCACAAAACCGGAAAGGTTCGTGGACTTCTATGTACCAGTTGCAATACCGGAATTGGCTTGTTTAAAGAAAGCCCAATTCGAATTCAAAACGCAATTGCATACCTAGAGCGGCATGGTAGTAAAGATATAGTCTGATCTGCACGGCAACGTGTAGGTGGGTTAATTCCCCGGTAAGGACTCGCAACCCTTATTGAACAACGCACTGAAGAGTGCACAATTCCCCGCAACGTGGCGCGTGAGTGGTGGCTACCATGTTCCGGGTCAGGAAATCGTTGGTCAAACGTCGAACCTCGCAGAACGCGTGATTACGATTGATGACCTCCTGGTGTCGAGCGTGTTCATTGCTGACATCGATGAGGCCAAGTCGCACTTCGATTATCGTTCGATTTATTCGAGCGAAACGGGCCGCTTCCTCGCAGCGAACTGGGACAAGAACGTCATGCAGGTTATGGCTCTCGCAGCCCGTGCTTCGGCTACGGTTACGGGTGCTGCTGGTGGCACGGTTCTTACCTCGGCTACCACGCTGTACAAGACCTCGGCAACGGACCTCGCTGCTGGCATCTACGCAGGTGTGCAGGCATTCGATGAGAAGGATATCCCGCAGACCTCGGAGAAGTACTGCCTGGTCAAGCCCGCTCAGTATTACCTCTTGGCTCAAAGCACGGCCCTCATCAACCGCGACTGGGCGATGGACAACGGCAATTACAAGGATGGCAAAATCCTGAAGATTGGTGGTGCAAGCATCACCAAGACGAACCACCTCCCGAGCACGGTTGTCAACACGGGCCCTACGGCTTACCAAGGCGACTTCACGAAGACCGCTGCTGTTATCTGCACGAAGGAAGCGGTTGGAACGGTGAAGCTGCTGGACCTCTCGATGCGCATGTCGTATGACGAGCGTCGCCTGGGCACGTTGATTGTGTCCAAGTACGCTGTCGGTCATGGCATCTTGCGTCCGGAATGCGCAGTGGAACTCGCAACGACCACGTAATACCCAGTAGCACCCATAGGGGGATTCTCTTTTAACCAAGAGGGTCCCCCTTTTTTCGTTTACCTCAAATCACCCAAGGGATTCCCCAATGGCATCCGCATTAATGACTGAACTCGAAGCGGTGAACATGTGCTTGGCCGCCATCGGAGAGTCTCCAGTTAATACCCTCAGCAACACTGGCCTCGCTGATGTAGCCAGTGCCCGAGCGAAGATTCTGGAGTTCAGCCGCACGATTCAATCCACGGGCTGGGCCTTCAACACTGAGTCACAGTTCCCCCTCACTCGTGCCCCCGATGGCACCATCACGGCCCCTCAGAACACCCTCAAGGCATCCGTAGACCGCACTGTGTCTAGCGCTCAGATTGCCCTCCGTGGCCAGAAGGTCTACGACAAGGTAGCCCATACGTACATCTTCAAGCAGGACCTGAAGGTAACCGCAGTGTTCTTCCTGGACTGGGAAGAGCTCCCGCAGCCTGCACGCCAGTACATCGCCATCTGCGCTGCTCGGTCCTTCCAAGGCAACAACCTCAGCTCCGAGACTCTGGATAGCCTGACTGCTGATGATGAGCTCAAGGCCCTCATTGCTCTCAAGGATTCTGAGAGTGACGATGGGGACTTCAACATGTTCCTTGACAGCTTCAGCGTGGCCGATGCTTGGCTCCGCCCTGAGGCCGCAGTAACCACCCGTTAATGGCCCTCATCAACAAGAGTATCCCCAGCCTGTTCAACGGTGTCAGCCAGCAGCCCGCAACTCTGCGCCACGACACTCAGGCTGAAGTTTGCGAGAACGCTTACCCCACGATTGCCACTGGTCTCCGCAAGAGACCCCCGCTGACTTACCTTGCGAAGTTCACTAGTTCTGTCATCACGAACGCTGGGGTCCACATCATCAACCGGGACACCACCGAGCGGTACGCAGTCTTCGCCACCAATGGCAACCTCCAGATTTACAGCTTGGTTGATGGGCTCCCCCGTGGTGTCTCCTTCCCCAATGGGGTGGGCTACCTAGCCTCCTCCAGCCCCTCTACGGACTTCGAGATGGTCACCGTAGCGGACTATACGTTTGTCCTCAACAAGTCCATCTCGGTCACTCCTGGGGGCCCTAGTGCCCTCAATCCATCGTACCTCGCGTACTTTGCGATTGTGCTGGCTGAGCCCCAGATTGACTACTCGATTGGGGTTGACGGTCATGTGGTGGCCACCCATACAGGGGACACACCGGACACCGTGGTTATCGCCCTAGACTTGGCCAACCAGTTGCAGGCATCTCTGGGGACTAACTACTCGGTCTCACTCCTCCCCAGTTCGTCCGTCATCCAAGTTATGAATCTGCTGGGCAATCCCATCACGAGCGCTCAGTGCAACGATGGGTACGCCAATACGGCCACCTTGGACCTCACTAAGACTGTCTCCAGTTTCTCCAAGCTGCCTCCCATTGGCCCCGTTGGTTGGACTATCCACATCTCTGGGGAACCCTCGGGTGGCACCAGTGACTACTATGTGACGTGGAATGGGAGCGCATGGCAGGAAACCACGAAGCCCGGGCTGGTCAACTCGTTCAATGACTTCACGATGCCGTGGAAGCTGGTCCGCCAGCCGGATGGTCACTTCATCTTCGATAAGGTGGAGTGGGCTGATAGGCTCGTAGGGGATGACATCAGCAACCCAGCGCCCTCCTTCGTTGGCCGTAAGATCAACGATATCTACTTCTTCCGGGGCCGCCTAGGGTTCCTCTCGGATGAGAACGTGTGTATGTCCCGCTCCGGGGAGTATCAGAACTTCTGGGGCAAGACGGCCACAGCAGTGGTTGATACGGACCCAATCGATACCAACGTGGGCACCAATAAGGTCTCCCTGCTGAAGTACGCGGTGCCCTTCGATAAGAGCCTGCTGCTGTTCTCTGACCAAACCCAGTTCCAGTTGTCGGGTGGTCAGGAACTCCTCACGCCCAAGACTGCCAAGGCAGATGTGGCCACTGAGTTCGATAGTGGCACCAATGCGCGCCCTGTAGGTATCGGGCAGGCGGTGTACTTCGGGGTCACCCAAGGGCAGCATACGGGCCTCCGTGAGTACTACGTGGATGCCACTACGCTCACCAACGATGCCACTGATGCTACCGCTCATGTGCCCACGTTCATCCCAGCGAACCTCTATAAGCTGGCCGCGAGTTCATCTGAGGATGTCATATTCGCGCTCTGCAGGGATGAGCCCAGTTCGGTGTACGTGTACAAGTTCTTCTGGTCTGGAACCACCAAGGCACAGTCGGCGTGGCTGAAGTTCACGTTCGCAGCGGGCACCCAAGTGATTGGCGCGGAGTTCATCAACAACCGCTGCTACTTCATTGTGAACCGTTCGGATGGGACCTACCTCGAAGCGATGGACCTGCAGCCTGACCTGTCCCCCAGCGGGATTGGCTTTGATGTGCTGTTGGACCACCGTGTGACAGTCACCGGGGTATATGACTTCGCCAACGATGTGACGAACTTCACCCTGCCCTATGCCGTTCAGGCCACTGGGTACTCTCTCGTGGCTGGTCCGCTATTCACGGGCTACGTGGGGAAGCTCATCCCGTTTACTGTAGTTGCCTCTAACGTGGTCCGAGCGGAGGGCCGATGGGATGGTCCGGCCTTCTTCGGGCAGAACTACACGATGCACTACCGGTTCTCCCAGCAGTATGCCAAGGACCAGAACCAGGTGGCCATCACCAACGGGAAGCTCAAGCTCCGCAGGTTCTTCCTCGACTACACCGACACCGGGTACTTCCGCGTGGAGGTACAGCCTAAGGCCCGCGACACGTACTCCTATCCCTTCACGGGGAAGACCTTAGGGACATCTTCAGCCACCCTAGGAGTCCCTTCGCTGGGGTCAGGTACGTTCGCGTTCCCCGTGTTGACTTCCAATGATGGTGTGCGAATCGAGATCATCAACGATTCCTACCTCCCCTCTACCTTCCAGTCCGCTGGTTGGGATGCGGAGTTCGTCACCTTCGGGAGGCGCGTGTGATTGTCCGTAAGGCAACAGTAGCGGACTGCCACGCCCTCTTCCCGCTGCTCCGCGAGGGTGACCGTAGGGAGATTGAGCTTGCCACTGGGGACCCCACAGTGAAGGTCCTACTGGACTCGCTGGAGTCCTCAGAGGAAGCTTGGGTAGGCATTGGTGACCGTGGGGAACTGCTCGGTATCTATGGAGTGGCCCGTATCGGGGACATGGGTGGGCCGTGGATGTTGGCCACCCCAGATGTCTACCGGTACTCCAAGGAGCTCGTGAGGGATGGCAGGGCATGGGTGCAGTCAATCCTGCCCCGCTTCTCGATGCTATTCAATTTCGTCCATGTGGACAACACCCGGTCCATAGCCTGGCTCCGCAAGCTGGGCTTCACCATCGGCGAACTGGTTCCTGAGTACGGGGCTGGTAAGGCCCCCTTCTATCTTTTCCACCAGAGTCCCCATGTGTGAACCTGTAACCATCACAACGGCAGCGACCTATGCAGCTGTGGCAATCGCTGCTGCTAGTGCTGCCACCTCCTATGTATCGCAAGAGAAGTCCGCAGCAGCCCAAACGAGGAACGCTCAGGAGGCATACGACTCCGAAGTGGTCCAAACCAAGAACACCCAAGTAGAGGCCACGCAGGCATCTGCCACTGCCCAGTCAGAGCGCGCTCGACAGGCGATGGTGGAGACTGCTCACCTACAGGCACTGGCCAATGAATCAGGGACGGCTGGTGGGTCTAATGACCGCGTAACCAACGAAGCCAACTTCAATGCTGGGACCGACTTGGCAACCATGCAGGCCAACGCAGCGTCCTCCCAGAGGCAACTGGTCAACCAGCTCAATGGGGGCTACGCAACCGCTGAGCAGCGCATGAGCAACATCCAGCAGCCGAGCCTGATTGGTGCAGGTCTCCAGATTGCAGGGGCAGCCACCAGTGCGTACGCCTCCCGTGCCAACGCCAACGCCCGTGCTTCGGGTTCAGTCCCGCAGTATCAATCCACCCAATAAGACTATCTGAGGATAGGAATGCCACCGAACACCCAGCAGCAAATCACGCAGCGAGGCCAAGGGTCCCCCGGGCAACTCACGGCCACCTTCCAGCCCCAAGAGCGCCCTGTAGACACCTACGCTGGAGCACCGGCCCCCGATGCTACCCTCATGGGCCTCGCTAAGGGGCTCGAAGCGTTTAACCCAGCGCTGAAGCAGTACGCAGATGTGCAGAATACCAACGCTGCCAATGCTGCATTCAAGGCAGGCACCGCGCAGGGCCAGCTTGCTGATGCTGGGCTGGTTGATGCACAGACCGGTGGCATCAAGGTTCCTCCTCCGGGTGAGGATTACCGGGTGGACCCCGCATTCAATGATGCCTTCGCTGCTGGCTACCGGAACTCGGTGGGCCTCAAGATTGGCAATCAGGTCCAGACGGACATCCTCAGTGCCTACGCTGAGCACAAGAACCAGGATGACTTCAACCCTGAGCAGTTCCTGCATGAGCAGGTAGCGCAGCACACGGCTGGCCTTACGGACCCTGCAATCATCGAGAGGGTATCCAAGCATGTGGCTGATACGGCTGAGGCAGTGCGGAAGGACTATGCACAGGTCAGGCTGACTCGGCTGAAGGAGACCGCAGTAGGTAACCTCTCGGCAGCAGCAGACACCTTCATCAGCCCCACGGCTACCCCTCAGCAAATCAATGATGGCCTCAGGAACACCTTGGAGCCCCTCCGTGGTCAACTGGGCCTGACGACTCGCCCTGAGCTGGCCAACATGGTGCTCGATAAGGTCACCCGGGCTTCTGACGCTGCCGGTGGCCGTCCTGAAATGTACGATGTCTTCACAGACTTCAAGGACCCGAAGACTGGCCTCACCATCCTGAACATGAATCCTAAGTTGGAGACAGAGGTCACCAGGATGCGGGCTCATGCAGTGGAGCAGCAGAACCAGCGCATCGAGCAGGGCCAACAGGTGGACTTCTTCAAGACCCGCCAATCAGAAGAGGATGCTGCAGCGCAGGGCACGGTGCCATCACTGGATGACATCGCGCACCGCATTGGGCCCCTCGGGATGTTCAAGAGTGGCGCTGAAGCCTCCAACTATGTGAACCATCTTCAGGACATGGCTGGCAAGGCACAGGAAGGTATCGCAGCCATCACGGCCATCAACAATGGTCAGGGCTGGGGTCTCTCCCCCGCTGCCTACAGTAAGGGCATGGAAGCCAAGCTAGAGGGCCCCGTTGGTGTCCTCATGGGGGCAGCCACTAGCACCCAAGGTGGTGACCTTACGAAGGACCAGAATGTTCAGATGGCCCTCCAAACAATCGTCCAGAGTACTGCCCGCTCGGGGCGCTCGGATATCCCTAACCCGAAGCTGAAGGGCCTCGTTGACGGAACGGTAAATGCACTCCCCACGAAAGACGGTCAGCCTTCGTCTCAATTTAACACTGCTGCAGCGATGTATGGTGGTCTTCCTGACCAGCTCCGCTCGGCTTACTTTGATGAGAAGGCGCAAGCATTATTTGGTGCCTACAAAAGGCAGGTTGACTCGGGGGTAGATGCATCCACTGCGTACCAGAACGCCTACAGGTCCATCTCCCCGGAAGCTGTCAAGGCCGCTGAGGCCCGCATGCAGGACCCGAAGTGGAAAGAGAATGTGGCCAAGGACATCAAGGGACTCACCACGGGGTTCGCTAATGGCATCCCTCTGGTTGGCCGCCTGTTCGGTGGTGAACCTCAGAACACTGAAGCCACCAGCGGGTGGGCACAGGTCCAACTCTCGGACTACTACAAGCGCAACCCTAACGCCACCTCAGACCAAGCCAAGGCGTGGATTCAGGACCAGTACAAGAGCAACTTCGTGTATGACGCGACCAACAAGGTGGACCTTCAGGTTCCCCCTGGCCGTGCATCAGAGCAATCCTCGGAGGCCCTCACGGCCTACACGGAGAAGCTGCAGGCGAAGTACGGCAGTGATGACCTGAAGGTGGGGCTGACTGGGTACAAGGATGGTAGCTATCAGGTGGCGCTGTTCCGTAATGGCCAGTTCGTGGGCCAAGCGGTTCCCCAAGTCTCCTTCGATCAGATCATCAAGGACCACAGCTACACCAAGGCGTTCAACCCTGAGGAACAGGCTGGTATGGCTGGCCTCACGGACAAGCTCAACAAGGGCACGGCTACCTCTCAGGACCTCATCGATAACGCGCAGGTGCTGGCGAAGGCTAAGAGCCTGGGGCTGGTGAATGACACCATCCAAGGGAAGATTAAGGATGTCCAGAAGAAGACCTTTGATGGTGCTCTTGGTAACGCCTTCAATCTCCCTGTGGACCCGAAGCTGGGCAATGGGTGGTTCTTCAATGACAAGTCGGACTTCTCTGGTCTGAATGGCTCCCGCCTCACTGGGCAGGGTTCCGCTATGCAGGTCAAGCAGGCTGACCAGTTCCTAGGTTCGGGGAACATGACCGCCTCTGTCATCGCTATGGGTGAGGGATTGGTCCTCAAGGCTACTCCTGATCCGAACCCGGAGGCGGGCCTGAACATCGGCTATGGGTACAACCTGACTGCCAATGCGAACAACATCGCGGAGGACTTCAGGCGCGCTCAGATTCCCATGAGTTCCCTCGAAGGCATCAAGGCGGGCAAGGTGCAGATTACCCCTGAGCAGGCAGCGCGGCTCCTAGAGGTCACCGCACCCCGCTACGAGCAGCGAGCCAAGGAAGCAGTAGAGGCTGCGCACCCGGGGCTGTGGACGATGGTCTCAGCAGGCCAGAAGGCTGCCCTAAGTGATGTCGCGTACCAAGTTGGCGATGTGGCCCAGTTCAAGAAGGCAATCGCTGCGTTGGCCAAGAAGGACCTCCCGGGGTTCCAAGAGGCACTCAAGGTGACCTACTCGGATAAGAACGGGAACCGTCAGGAAGACCAGCGCCGTAACAAGCTTCGAAACCTGGCAATCAATGGCACCTCCGCGTGGAGTCAGGGCCTCTTGGAGGCAAGCCGTACCGCACAGTAACTCAACCAAAGGAATGGGCAGATGCCTACACCAACGCTTCAGTCTGCAATCGCGGACAACAGTAATCTCGTAGACACCTCGCCCACTGCGGCACCGGTTACCCAGCAGACAGCCCCTCCCGTTGATGCAGTCACACAGGCTCAGCAGCAGGAGGAGGCGTCGTATGGCCTCACCTCCAAGGATTACTTCCAGGCGATGTGGCGGCAGGATAGCTACATCCCCGGACTCATTGACCACTACGCTGGGGCTCAGTTGGCCCCGGATGAGTCCTACAATCCCTATGAGGAGTCCGTGAGCAAGGACCTGAATGATGGCATCTGGCCAGAGTTCCAAGGTCAGTTCGCACAGGCTACCTCAGCAGGGCAAGCAGCATGGATAAAGCAGCGCATCTTGGAGAAACAGAAGGACCTCCAGGACCTCTCTACGCTTGGCACTAAGGGCAACGTTGGGCGCTTCGCTGCTGGCATGGCGTTCGGCATCGTGGACCCCATCAACCTGGTGGCAATGGCTGCATCAGGTGGCACCTCCTTGCTCGCCCGTGGTGCCCTCACGGCAGCCCGTACAGCCGAAGGTGCAGCAGTAGCGGCACAGGCAGCCAGTCGTTTGCGGCCTATCGCTGCCGGATTGGGGACTGCAGGGGCGCTGGGTGCTGGCACTGAGAAGCTCAGGCAGCAGTACAACTTCGAAGATGATTCGATGGGCGTGCTCACTGCGGGGCTCACGAGCATGGCCTTCGCTGCCCCCTTCGTTGGTCTCCATGCCCACGAGCAGGCCCGGGTGTCCAAGGCTGCCATGCAGGAGGCTAACGCCATCGAAGCGATGCGCAAGCAGCAGGCAGGCGAGCCGCTCCAGCCTCACGAAGAGGAACACCTCCACCAGTACTCTGAGAGCCTCCAGAAGGCGATGGATGTGGAAGCTGGTAGGGCGGAACCTACTCATGATCCCGTGCCCGCCAGAGAGCCCCTACAGGCCGCAGAAGAGGCTCCAGAAGCTGCCCCCTCAGTGGCCCCTGAAGTTTCCCCCGTGGCTGACGCAGCGGAGGCGCTGGATGTCGATATGACACCTGAGGCCCTCGCTAAGGTCACCCCCTACGAGAACGCAGAGGACCGCGCGGTATTCGGCATGGCGGACTCCGTGGGTGCAGCACGTGTCAACCCTAACGAACGCATCGCGTCCCTCGCGGACCAACCTACGGCCCTCACCCATCTGGGTAAGGTCCCAATCCGCTGGGACTTCTTCACTCACTTCAACCAGTCCGGCAACCCCGCGTTCCGCTTCCTCGGCAGCAAGTTGGTCAAGGATGCCATTGGCAACGATGCGCACGAAGCACAGGGCTGGACTGCATCAGAGTTGAAGTCTCAGTACCGCAGGACTCTCGAAGGTGGATTCCACTTGGAAGCCCGCCGTGCATTCGATGAGGCCGCTAAGGTCCGTGGGATGAACTTCTTCTCGAAGAGCAGGTTCGTGGACCAGTTCTACTCAGACATCTCCCGTGTAGTCCGTGGGGACACTGAAGTCCTCAAAGCGAACCCTGACATTGCCCCTCAGCTTCAGAAGGCTGCCAAGGCTCAGGCTGACTTCTACACCGAGATGCACCGCAGGATGGTTGAGGCTGGCGTAGAGGGAGCAGAACATATCCCCGCCAATGCTCAGTACGTCAACCGCGTGTGGAAGCAGGACAACATCCGGGAGGCATACGCCAAGTACAAGGACCAACTCTACGAGGTCATTGGTCGCGCCATCAAGCTCGATGGTGTAACTGGAGATGCCGCTACGGCCAAGGCTAAGGGCTTCATGGATGCAGTGATGAAGCTGGAGTTCAGCCACGCCATGCAGGACATCAACCTGTACGCCAAGGACATGGTGACCCTCCGGGAGGAGCTCACGAACTCAGGCTTGGGGAACCACGAGATTAACTCTCTGGTGGACCTCCTGTTTGAGCGTAAGGGAACCGGAGAACTGGATGCTGGCCAAGCGGGCCCCCTCAAGTTCCGTATGGCACTCAATGAGAACCACGCAGAGAAGATGTCTGATGGCTCCGTGTTCCGTATCTCGGACCTCTTTGAGAACGACTCACGCATCCTCGCAGGCCGCTACATGAACTCTATGGGTGGTCACTTGGCCCTCGCTGAGATTGGCATTAAGTCCCGTGCGCAGTTCATGGCCAAGATGCGGGAAGCCGATAAGTTCCATGAAGAGAACGCCATGACCTCCGGGGCTACCAAGCACAACCGGGTGAAGCAGATGATGCAGGATGTGTACGACAACATCACTGGCCGCCCTATGTCCACCCAGAGTTTCAACCGTGGGGACCGTGTGGCAGCAGCAGGACGCGCTTGGACTCGCTCGGCAATGCTGGGTCAGTTGGGCATACCTGCAGCGCTGGAGATGAAGAACGCCATTGGTCTCACCTCGATGCGTGCCTTCATGATGCACATGCCCACCTTCTCCAAGATCATCAGGAGCCTTCAGGCTGGCCATACGCCCCCGGCAGAACTGGATGTGGCTATCCACCACCTCACGGGCCACGGCCTGGAGCAGGTGTCCGCCTACGCTCGGCAGCATGAAATCACGGAGTTCTCCTATGACAGGGGCCTGACCGGCTTCGAGAACTTCACGGGCAAGCTGTCCCATGCAGTGGATAACCTCTCGGGCAACTCTGCGGCAACTGCAGCCACCCGAAGGATGTCCGCACGGATGGCCATTCAGAAGCATATCGACTTCGCTATGGGCCACAAGGAGATGACCGCGAAGCAGCGGGAGCGAATGACCCACAACGGAGTCAGCACGGATGACCAGCCTGATGTCCACGCGGCACTCAAGAAGTACACCACGATGGACGGCAACAAGGTTGACAACGTGGACTATGAGAAGTGGAGCCGTGAGGCCCCCGAGACCTACAGCAAGTTCCAACTGCTGTTGTCCCGTGAGGTTCGCGACATGATTCAGGACCATGACCTGGGTGAAACTATCCCGTTCATGCACACCACTGTGGGCAAGATATTCGCTGAGCTCAAGACGTTTGTGCTCGTGGGTCACGCCAAGCAGTTCCTGAAGAGTATCCACTATCGGGACTCCACTACGGCTGTCCAGTGGATGTACTCGTTTGCTGGGGCTGCGTTGGAGTACTCCCTGCAGAACTCCATGAACTACGCTCACGACCCTGACAAGCTGGCACAGAGGCTCTCTCCGACCGCTATTGCCCTCGGTGCGGTGAGCCGTATGGCTGTACTAGGCCTCCTCCCGCAGGTCATGGATACCGCCTATCAGCCCCTCAGTGGTGGCCAATCGCTGTTCGCTAATGGCACCGCCAACACGGACAACCGTAACCTCTTCCTGACTCCCTCGATGATTGAAGGGGCCCGGTTGGCTACCTTGGCGCAAGTCACTGGCAGCACTCTCAATCCCTTCAGTACCAACACCATCACCCAGAAGGAAATGCGAGATGCACTCGGGGCCATCCCCGGTGGCAACCTGTACATCATGCGCAACGTGAATGACATGATTAGCTCTCAGTTCCCGAAGTTCAAACCCCGCCCTGAATAAGGATGGCAGCACGTAAGGAAGCAAGACCCCAGAGTGTCCGCATTCTGGGGAAAACCCACAGCATCAACTACAAGTCCGCAGAGCAAATGGATGACGCCTACGGCCTCTGCCACAACGGGCTGCAGCGCATCGACATCATGGAGGACCTCCCACAAGGGGAAGAAGCCGATGTGGTCCTCCACGAGATTCTCCACGCAATACTTTTCCAGATGGCAGTCCTCCTGCCCCCTGAGATAGAGGAGCAGTTCGTCAGGCCCGCAGCATCGGGGCTCTACGCTGTCCTCCAGGACAATCCCCAGTTTGCCAAGTGGCTCATTCAGCCGCGCCAGTAGTTCCCCTCCCGGCTCCCATTCGCGGAGCCCGCCACTCTCTCCAGTGATAATAAATGTTCTCAATCAACACCTATAACGGTACCGGTGTCGCGTCCCCCTACGCTGTCACTTTCCCGTACCTCTCCAAGGACCATGTGGAGGTGCGCATCGGGGGCGTACTGCAGACCAGTGGTTTCTCCTGGATCAACAGCTCCACCATCAGCGTCAACGCTCCGGTTGGCATCAACAACGTGGACATCCGAAGGAACACCCCGGCACAGTTGCCTGAGGTGGTCTACAGCGATGGTTCCACCCTCACCAATACTGACCTGAACCTGGAGACCACGCACCTCCTGTATATCTCGCAGGAGACCTCTGACCGGATTGAGGACAACAACAACCGGACCATCCACTACCCTGTGGGTGAGGTCAACACTCACGGTGACCTTCCGTTGGCCGGTGGGCGCGCTGGGATGATCCTTGCATTCGATGCTGAGGGTCTCCCTGAGATGCTCCCTGTGACCACCAGTGTTGGCGCTGGGGACCTGAAGAATGAGGTATTCACCAGCGGTGTTGACTACACTGAAGGGGTCTCCACCACCCTCACGCTGTCCCGGGCTTATGGCAACAAGGCCAACCTCGGCGCTGTGGTTATGCAGGGGAATACGCAGGACCCCGATAGCTACTCGCTAGATGGCCTCACGCTGACCTTCGATGCCCCCATTCCGGCAGGTGTCACCAAGGTGTGGCTCACGGGCGGCACCACGCTCTCCCAAGAGATTGTGAATGACCTGAACGTTAAGGCGGGCAGCAAGCTGGCCAACCGCATCAACATGCACGGTAACGTTAAGGACCCTCAGTTTGCTGCAGTGGGCGATGGGGTAACCAACGACTCCCCAGCGTTCCAGGCTGTGGAGAACTCGGTGCTGGCTGGGAAGGTCCTGGATGTTGATGTCCCCGCTGGGACCTACTTCCTGGCCACTACGGTGACCCCAGGTGCCGGTACGGTGAACTGGCGGTTTGCTAGTGGGGCATCACTGGCTGGCCCGGGGAAGCTCTCGCACCACGCCTCCCCCATGTCCTTCAACAGCACGCCAAACGTGGGAAAGCGACTGGGCATTTGGCACGGCTCGGATGGTAGCCCCACTGCGGATGGTGTCACGGCCACCTCGTACATGCAGCGGGTGGACCAGTCTTCTGTGCCTGACGACCCAGCCCACCTGATCTTCCTCCAGTACAACGCCCTCAAGCGGAAGGCAGGCGGCACTGGGTGGCTCACGACCAACTACAACTACCTTGAGGATGCTTCCACGTCAGGGGCTGCTCAGTCGGTTGCTGTTGCCGGTTCAGCTCACGCAACGGGGAACGCTTCAGTGTGGGGCCTCTACGGCGAGGGGGTTTCCTCCAGCGCTACCAGCACGATTACCGCGTGCGAATTAGATGCGATGAACTTCTCCGGAGTCCACTACGCCTACAACGACACCTACCCAGTAACGCTGCCATTCTCCTGTGCTCTGTGGGCGGCCTCGGTTGGCAACGCGAAGAACTCTTTCGCAATCGGTGTGGGCCTCGCTGGAAGCGTAGCGAACAACTGGCACGTTGGTATCTACATGCAGACGTTCTCGGTTGACCACATTGGTATCGACATGCAGTGTCAGCCACCGACCTTGATTAACTTCAAGTACGGGGCGTCCACGGATGGCACTGGGATTACCCCCGGGGGCATCGGGCTGGATGTCGGGCGCTCAAGTGTGGCCGCTTACGGAGTCGGCCCGAACCAGTGCGCAATCCACCTGAGGGACCAGCGTTTGGGCTTTGGTGACTACGCATTCATGGCGTTCAACCCCTTCAACAACCTTCTTGAGTTCTGGACCTGGAATGGTTCTACGTACGTCCGTCGGGGTTTCCTCGATATGGGCGGTGCAGATCACGCAATCTAATCAAACCAAATGAATAAAGACATCGAGTTCATCACCGCGCAAATCGCGCAATCGAAGGCCAAGCTGTTCGACTTGGTTACGCTTCGTGAAGACGAAGAGAAGAAGTTGTTTGGTCTGCATGGCGCACTGGAGACCCTTCAGATGCTTGAGCAGAAGAACGCTCAGGCACAGGGGAATCAAGCGAATGCTTAAGCGGATCATTGCGGGGGCCCTTGCGGCCCTCTTGACCTTCGGCGCGGGAGCGGCAACGCTCACCCCGCTGTCCCTGCTGAGCCCTGTAGGTTCCACCAGTGGCCAGGTGATTACCTCAACGGGGCCCTCTTCGGCACCCATCTGGGGCACCGTCACCCTAACTGGGCTGGGCGGCCTGAGTACTGCAGCAGCAGCCAGCACGTATCTCACGCAGGCCAACGCAGCAAGTACCTATCTGACCCAAGCGAATGCTGCGAGCACCTACGCCACGAAGGCTGGAACGCTTGCACAGTTCGCCTCCACGACCTCTGCGCAACTCGCTACGCTCCTCTCGGATGAGACCGGCAGTGGGGCCAATGTGTTCGCTACGGCACCCACGCTTAACCAGCCGAACATCGTGGGAGTCACCACGAACAGTAACGCTGCAGCGGGGAGTGTTGGGGAATACCTGTCCACCTCGTCCAACTCGACCTCACTGACCTCGGCCACCACGGGGAACGCTACAAGCCTCGCGTTGACCGCTGGGGACTGGGATGTCTCGTGTGTGGTTACGTTCGTCCCTGCAGCATCCACCCCGCCCTCGATACTCCAAGCAGGCATCAACACGGTATCTGCAACCACCCCCGCCTCCAACCTCGGGGGCTACGTGCAGCTTGCCAGTACGTTCGCCACTGGAGCCGCTCAGGTCATGATTACGCCAACCGTGCGGGTCAGCCTAGCGAGCTCGGGCACCGCCTTCTGCATCGCCCAGTCCACCTTCACGGTCAGCACTATGACGGTGAACGGCTTCATCAGGGCACGGCGGGTTCGCTAATCCCGGTACGAGAGATACCGCATCATAAGCCCGGGAGGAAGATACTCGATAGTCTGTGTCTTCTCGGTGGAGGTCTGTTCCTCTTGTGGAATGGCCTCTTCCAGCAGACTCTCTTGGGTTACTTCCCCGGGGTTCGTGGTCATCGTTGTTCTCGGTCAGATTTACTTGTAGTCCTTTCGTAGGAATATAACATTTATTCCGATGTAGTCAAGTCCTTTCCCTCCCCTTACGCGCGCACCCTTATGCAACTCGCAGAACACACCAAGACTCTCCTCACGCTGGCCGGTATCGGCGCAGCCATCACCCTCGGCAAACTCCTGTCAGAAGGTGAGCCCATGAACTTCAAACGCGTGGCTGGCCGTGTAGTTGTCGGCTCGGGCCTCAGCATGGTGGCCTCCGCTGTCGTGGCCATTTACCCTAACCTCCCCATTGAGGCCGTATGTGGCGCTTCGGCAGCCCTAGCCATCTTCGGTACTCACTTCCTTGAAGACCTCGTGCGCTCGAAGCTGGGCATGGGTGCAACTCCGGGAGACTCGAAGTAATGAGCCAGGCATCGAAAGATTCACTGAATGAGTTACATGGGCTGATTGCTGAGACCCTTACGGGGGCCATTAAGGCGTTCAAGGGGAAGACTGACCCGGAGGAACTGAAGGGACTCGCAGCCCTGGCCAATGTCGCGAAGAGCTTTTTGAAGGACAACGGGATTGAAGCACTCCCCACAGCCAGCAAGCCCCTCCAGTCTCTCGCTTCTGTCCTTCCGTTCCCGGGTTTCGTTGGGGGACAGGGAGAGGATGACGAGCCAGTAGCAGCAGCACAGTAACCCTCAGACCGCATTAGAGCCCCGTAGCGGGCTCCCTCATCCCTTACCCATACGCATCCCCTAGTGGAACCCTAGGAGGGGCGTGTGCGGCCTATACGCGAGCCCTATGGCATCTCCTACTCAAGACCCCATTGCGGCCGACCTCCGCAACATGGTGTTTGTGATCTGGCAGCATTTGAATCTTCCAGCACCTACGCCTCTGCAATACGACATCGCGGACTACCTCCAGAAGGGCCCCAGGCGTCGAATCATCGAAGCCTTCCGGGGAATCGGCAAGTCGTGGCTGACTGCAGCCTATGTGCTGTGGCTCCTCTACAAGGACCCCAACGAGCGCATCTTGGTGGTCTCTGCATCTAAGTCCCGGGCTGACGCGTTCTCCACGTTCGTGAAGCGGCTCATCGATGAGATGCCCCTGCTGCACCACTTGCGCCCCCGTGAGGGCCAGCGGGATTCCATCATAGCCTTTGACGTGGGACCCGCTGATGCCCACCAGGCACCTTCGGTTCGCTCCGTGGGTGTCACTGGGCAGATGACCGGTGGCCGTGCTACCCGCATCATCGCGGATGACACAGAGATTCCCTCCAACTCCATGACCCAAGCCCAGCGCGATAAGCTGGCTGAGACAGTGAAGGAGTTTGATGCAGTGCTGGTCCCGGGTGGTGAGATTACCTTCCTCGGGACTCCCCAGACTGAGATGTCCCTGTACAACGTTCTGACTGAGCGCGGGTACGAGCTCCGCATCTGGCCCGCTAGGTTCCCCGGTAGCAAGCTGATGAACTCCTACGGGAACCACATCGCCCCCTACATCGCTGACCAGTTGGCCAAGAAGCCATCCCTAGCGACTGACTGTAGTGGCCGTGGTGCCCCTACCGAGCCCTCCCGGTTCCATGACCTAGACCTGTTCGAACGAGAGGCATCCTACGGCCGCTCAGGGTTCGCCATGCAGTTCATGCTGGATACCTCGCTCAGCGATGAGAACAAGTACCCGCTGAAGCTGGCTGACCTGATGGTGCTGGACCTGAACCCAGAGATGGCCCCAGTGAAGCTAGTGTGGGCCTCAGGTCCCGAGCAGCTCCTGAAGGACATCCAAGCGGTGGGCCTGCAGGGTGACCGGCTGTACAGGCCGATGTTTGTCTCCCCTGAGTTCGCTGAGTACCAAGGCTGTGTCATGGCCATTGACCCCTCAGGGCGTGGTGGAGATGAGACCAGCTATGCGGTAGTGGCCATGCTCAATGGGCTGCTCTACCTGTTGGACGCTGGGGGCATCAAGGGGGGCTATGAGGACACCACCCTCCAGAAGCTCGCTGACATCGCCAAGAAGTACAAGGCCAAGCAGATCATCGTGGAGTCCAACTTCGGTGATGGCATGTATTCTAAGCTCCTCACTCCCTTCCTGGTCCGCACCTACCCCTGCACTCTGGAGGAGATTCGGTCCAGCCAGCAGAAGGAGAAGCGCATCATTGACACCCTGGAGCCCGTGCTGAACCAGCATAGACTCGTGGTGGACACCAAGCTAATCAAGAGGGACCAAGAGAACTACAACGAGTACCCTCTGGAGTCATGGACCAACTATCAGCTCTTTTACCAGATGACCCGCATCACCAAGGAGCGGGGAGCACTGGCCAAGGATGACCGTATCGACGCCCTGGCTATGGCTGTGGCCTACTGGGTGGAGCAGATGGACAAGGACACCCAGAAGGTCCTCGAAGACCACAGGGAAGAGATGCTCAGACTGGAGCTCCAGAAGTTCTCTGAGCATGTCCTCGGAGTGGGCCCTCAGGAGGACAATTGGGGGGACATCTGGTAGTCAGCGGAATCCCTTACTGGGTGGGTGATAGCGAGGAATTTCTCGTCTATACCCTCCCTCTCGGGGTGGAGATGAAATCTCCCCTAGAGATACCTCTATAGATAAACTAAAGAGTAACTAAAGATACTCTTATGATGGCCTCGGAATTGGCTATGAGATGTACCTGTACTAGTACACCCACACAGTCCCTCCCAGTAAGATGCCACTGCAGGGGAACCTAGTGATGGGCTATGGGTTGGCTGGAGGGGGACTGCAGGGGTCCGGAATGTTACTGGAGAAAATCTGAGAGGGCATCTTGATAAGGCCAGGGCTGCAGAACCCCCCGTGCCCCCCTCGAAACCAGCAGGCACCCTGGCCTCTCGCTAGCTGCCTCTAGGCGCATCCTGGGCACACGCATGGTCACACACGCTGCTAACTCATTGATTCTATTGGTGTGACCGAGGATGGACAGTCCTCATCACTAGCTGCACACAGGGGATAGCCGTCTACCCTTTTGCTACATATGAATGGCTGTTCATATGTTCGTGTCCGTGTGTGAACGCACCTGTTCGTTTTGCATCCTCAGCACCCTTCAGTCCATCTCTAGTCCACCGCTACAACACCTCGAGGAAGCCATAGGAGGCCCTACAGCGGCCTGGTGACACTCACTGGCTACCTACCCATTGGCTACCTATAGGAACCCAACAGAGCCACATCTGTGTCTTTTGTGAATTTCTTCGATTTAGTTGTTGACATGCTCATGTGGATCACATACGATTCACTCCATCGCAACGAGACACACAGGTAACTGAGCATGTCCCAAACAGCACAGACTCTCCTCCTGCTCCTCTTCAGTAACTCCAAAGGGCAGCATGAGAAACACATCAGGGTAGCAGCGCAGGACATCATTGCAGGGGTCTATCGATAATGGGCCTTCCGCACCGTAAGCACACGAAGAGAATAATAGTTGCACTGCATTGCTCGCAAGGCTACGCAGTTGGTCTTCAGTCACACTACAGTCATCCACTAGAGGAAATGAATCATGGTCAACACCACTCAAGTAATCCGGCACTACCTCATAGCTGCTCTTTGGTCTTCCACCGATGAGCATGGCGAGCCCCTCGATGCAGTCTTTACGGTCTCTGATTGTTCTGCTGCTCTCCTGGGTCAAGCAATGGAAGACTGCACGGACTTTGTGGACGCAGCGGGAGAGCTCCTTAAGGGTCTCACTGAAGAGCAGATTGGTCATGACTTCTGGCTCACACGGAATCACCACGGTGCGGGCTTCTGGGACCGTGACCTGGGCAACCTGGGTGAAGAGCTCTCCGCGTTGGCGCACACATATGGGTCTGTGGACCTGTATGCGGGTGATGATGGCTGGGTCTACTCTGTCTAACCGTTCCACTAAGGGTTATCATGTACAAACTGATCCACCGCCTTACGGGCTCGATAATACAGGCCTTCGATACCCTCGAGGATGCCATTAGAGCCCTGCAGGAAGCAGCGGTGCCTGAATTGTTCTACGTATCTAACTCGCTTTAATCCATCTCTCGAAGGAGTATCACCATGCTCAACACAATCGAACTCTTCTTCGCGTTCATGCTGGCCCTCCTGTGCGCTGCTGGCCTCGGGGCAACCATCGGAATCCTGGTGGATGTCTTCCGACTCGCAGTGAAGGCCAAGCAATGACCTCCCTGATATCCCGTGTGCGTATCTGGAGAGACCCAGTGCGTACTCACATCTGGTGGTGCACTCGCCTGGACATCGCAGAGTGCCCGCTGTTTAACCCTGTGGCCTCCGGGTGTAACGCCTGGGTCGCATATGAGAACTATAAGGAGATGCTGTCGTGACCCGCACAGGAAAACCCAAGGTGCCCATATAGAGCCCCTAGAACGGGCTCTCATGCTTTGCCAATAGCAATCCACTAGGACATGTCAACCAAGCCCGTAGAGGGGCTGTATTCAAGCCGGAGATGCATCATGAGCAATAACACTTTGAAGGGTGGCGGCAGGGGTGAGGCAATGACTGACGAACGTGAAAATGCATCGAACCCAGATCTAGAAGAAATCCGAGCGGCGATGCAAGCCGAATTCAAACCAATGTTCCCTGAGTTACAAGATGTCGTAATCAACGGGCGCACGATGCGTGCGCATGAAGTGCTGGACGTTGCCCGAAAAACTATGGGTGGCGTAGCTGATAACGAGAAAGGCATTCTCATGTTTGTTCACGCCCTTCTCACTATCCACGGTGCGCAAGCTGAGTGCGCCGCCATCAATCAGGCCGTGCGTGAGCTGAAGGCTTAGCCATGCCGTATCTCATAGAAGCCCAAGCAACCCGGGGGTACCGCTGTAGAGCCCGATTCAGGGTCAAGCGCGATGCCTTCGAGGTGGCCAGGATGTGCGCCTGTCTGCTCCACTTCAGTGACTCTGAAAGGGCCCAGCTAGGTGAATCCCGTTTAGGCCCAGCGGTGCCCAGCGTGGAAGTTGTTACGGCCCAGGGATGGGTAAAAGTTACCCGAGTCAATTGATGAAAGGTACTAGTTGCCAGTTTACAACACACAGGGTGCCAGTAAGGACCCTGAAAGAACATAGGGAAGGCCCAGGTTGTCTGGGGATTTCCTTCTGTTTTTTCATGAATGCTTCATAAGTCAATAAGCAGATGCGCAGTATTTATAGGCAGCAGATGAATCAGACGCATCAATCTGAAAGCCTTATGAACATTGGATGTCGTATTTCTGTCAAGGCTATGTAATTGTGCCCTTACATAGAGATAATTCATCGAAAGGTGTGACCAATAAGGCTCCATGATGCAGTCACGCGCGGAGATGTAAGAGCAACACCTGTTACACGTTTTAACAATAAACGATAACACTTCCACTACATTGTTTTGTCCCTACGAGGAACTGTTGTATGCTGCTATCACTTGCAGGTTTTGATGTCCACTTCTGCCGAGACTACATAGAGCGGAATGGGCGTAAACCGGCCTTGTTGGAATCGATACGCGATGAAGACACCGGGGGTCTCGAAGTTCTTATTTTGAGGAAGTGGCTGGTGGTTATCAGCCGCAGTGTCTGAAACCATAACTACGACTTGAGGAAGGCATGAGCAGCACAACCGCACTACACGTAGCAGCAGAGGTCCTTCAAATCTTCCGGCAGCTATGTGCTGAACAGATGGAGAAGCAGGACGTACCGCCGAATATGGTAGTGGTGTTTGCTGAGATTGCAGCGAACCCAGGTAGGTCCCTCAAGGAGCTCCAAGAGGCTACCGGTCTGGGCCAAGCTGTGATGTCCCGCAGTGTGGCTGCACTGGGCAGAGGCAACCAAGCGATGGGCAAGGGCCTGGGGCTGGTCAGGACCGAAGAAGACCCAACGAACTACAGCAGGAAGATTGTGAGCCTGACCAATGATGGGAAGGCGCTCTTGGAACGGATTGATGAACAGTTAGGAAGGTTCGTCAGGACAAGGCCCGCAGTGAGAGCCTGAGAGAGCAGTAACAGGGCCACCTTCGGGTGGCTCTTTTTCGTTTACTGAATGGGGATTGGTATGAAGCAACGGGGAGATGTGTGGTGGTTCGATGGGTACATTGATGGTAAGCGTGTACGCAAGACCCTGGGGACCACGGATAAGAAGGAAGCCAAGAAGAGAGAAGCTGAGCTCCTCGCGGGGGTCGCTGGGTTGTCCAAGAAGGCGTCCACAGGCTACGGCCCCACGCTGGCTGAGGCGTACACTCAAGCCCTCCGTGAGTACAAACCGTGGAGAGACAGCCCGTCACCCAGGACCATCGATAAGAACCGCAGGGCCATCGAAGAGTACTTCGGTGCCTCCCGTAAGTTGGCCACTATTGACCGTGAGGCCATCAGCGGTTACATCATTCAGATGGCCAAGGATGGCAAGGCTGGGAGCACCATCAACCAGCGTGTCTCCCACCTATCAGTGCTCTTCAACGAGGCGATTGACCACTGGGGCTACGACAAGCTCAACAAGCCCCGCATTGTCCGCTCCAAGGTCTATGAGGGCCGCCAGAGGCGCTTCACTAATGAGGAGGTGGCTGAGGCCATCGAGCTCCTCCAGAACGCCCCCAAGGATGCCTACAGGGACGTAGCGGACCTCATCAAGGTACTAGCTGACACCGGCATGAGACTGGGGGAGTGTCTATCGCTCACCAAGGCCAGCTACAACCTGCAGGAGCGGAACATCGTGCTGTGGGTGACCAAGAACAAGAGCCCCAGAGGTGTTCCAATGACTCCCAGAGTTGTGGAAGTGCTCACCTCCAGGAAACACTTGGCCAAGCCCTTCGGGATGGTCACGGAGACCACTGCCACCCGAGCGTGGCGCTGGGTCAGGGCTGAGATGGGCTTCGCGGAGGATAAGGAGTTCGTGATGCACACCCTGAGGCACACGGTAGGCTCCAGGCTGGCTGATGCCAATGTGTCGGCCCCACTGATTCAACAGATGCTGGGCCACAAGTCCCTGAAGACTACCCAGAAGTACATCCATGTGAGTGCCTCGGGGCTGCGTCAGGTTGCTGATATTCTCGCTGCTACTGGGTCTGTGGCTGTGCCCACGGATGTGTCTAAAAGTGACCAAAAAGACTCCCAAAAGGTATCTCCTGATTCAGATGAAGATGCTCTAACTGCTTGAATTGATTGGTAAAACTATAAATGAACAACTGGCTTAAAAGGAAGGGTCGTCCCCGGACAACGGACTTGAGGAGCATGTCATGACCGACTTGAACCCGTCTGAAATCAGGCAGTTACGATAGTTTTCTCTGTAGGGACACATTCTGTAGTGCATGCGCGTGGCTGAGAATGTGTCCAAAGTCCCTCCAAAAGTCCCCTCCTGTTGTCCTGCTGCGTCCATACCAGTTCTGGTTTAAACCTCCCTCTCGTAGTATCGAATTTTCAGCCTGTTACTGGTTATCCTAGTACTGAAACTACTAGGCTACCGGTGACGCTTTGCTGGCAGACCATAAATCAATGACTTATAGCTGATGGCCATCAGTTTGATGAAACAATAGATTCACTTAATGATTGACTCTCGTTGTCTGAGAGTTGACTCAGAGGTGGAGACACACATACACAACCATGAAAAAGTACATCGAAGACCGTATTGAAATAGACACAGAAAGTGGATGCTGGAATTGGAAGCAGAGTAAGAATCAGAAGGGATATGGTCAGATGACCCGTAACGGTAAATCCGAAGGTGCCCACAGGTATTCCTATAAAGCGTTCACTGGTCCAGTCCCGGAAGGGCTGCATGTGCTGCATAGGTGTGATAATCCCGGGTGCGTAAATCCCGACCACCTCTTCCTGGGAAACAACGCGGATAACGTAGCTGACAAGATTTCGAAAGGTCGTCAGCGTCAGCTCCGTGGCTCTGAGCATCCGAGGTCTAAGCTGACTGAAGAAAAGGTTCTGGCCATCCGCGCCGATATCCGGAGCCGAGTGGTCATCGCTGAGGAATATGGGGTCACAGTACGCACCGTCGAAGCGATTCAGTGGCGAGAAAACTGGAAACACATTTAATTGAGTGTTCCACTTGTGCATGCCATCCTTCTAGTATAGTCTCTCAGTTCATACCGTAGTACCAAGCAAGGTTCCTGCGTTCGACGCGGGGGCCATTCTTTTGCCCGTACCGTTCCGCTAGAGGAAGACATCATGAACTACACTGCCGAACAACTCCACGCCCTCCAAATCGAACTGGAGGAAGAGAGCATTGGTCTCGGAATCAAGCGGTATAACGAGGCCCTCAGGCAGGGGGAAGACTGCATGCCGCCGGGTATGCAGATGATTAAGGCAGCCATCGAGCCCACCGCTGTGGCCATCAATAAGTTCATTGAGGATGGTCTTGCAGGCAAGGCCAGTAGGTCTGTGGGCACTGTGCGCTACCTGGACCAATTCTCAGACCGCAAGCTGGTTGCGTTCGTCACCGCGAAAGTGATTCTGAACCACATCTCCAGCGCCTCGATGGTGGGAGCTGTAGCGGGAGACATCGCCAACCGCTTGGAGGATTGTCTCAACTTTGATGATCTGAAAGAGCAGCAGCCCGGCCTTTATAAGCAACTGATTAAGAAGATTGAGAACTCCCGCGATGAGCGTCACCGCCACATCGTCCTTCGCATCCAGCAGCGCTACGCCAAGATCACGCCGATTAAGTGGGGTAGGTCTGAGAAGATTCGTCTCGGGATGAATCTCATCACACTGTTCAGCGAGGCAACCGGGCTTGTTGAGGTCCAGAAGTTCGTACGGGGCGTAAACGACACTCCGCACATCGTGGTGCCCACTGCGGAGACCGCCAAGTGGTTGGAGAACGGTCACGCACGGTGCGCGCTGATGTCACCTATGTACATGCCAATGGTTCAGCAGCCGCGCCCCTGGACGAGCCCCTTCGGTGGTGGCTACCTGACCAAGCCGATGCGCTTCCCGCTCCTCAAGACCGCCAACAGGAACTACCTGGAGGACCTGAAGCAGGTAGCCATGCCGGTGGTCTACAGGGCCGTCAATGCCCTCCAGGAGACCCCGTGGGCCATCAATAAGGCTGTCCTGCATGTCATGAAGGAGGTCTGGGACAACGGGGGGAGGCTCGGTAAGTTGCCCCACCGCGACCCCGCTCCCCTGCCCCCGAAGACCTTTGACCTGGAGAACCCGGACCCTGAGGAGCTCAAGGCGTGGAAGAGGCAGGCAGCACAGACCTACGAGGGGAACATTCGGGCAGCCTCGAAGCGGGCCTCTATGTCCAGCAAGCTGTGGATGGCAGAGAAGTTTGAGAACATCGAAGCCTTCTACTACGTTCACAACCTGGACTGGAGGGGCCGTGCGTACCCGGTGTCCACCTTCCTGAATCCGCAGGGCTCCGATAGTGACAAGAGTCTCCTGCTGTTCGCGGAAGGGAAAGCACTGGGGGACAATGGTGCTCGCTGGCTGGCCATTCACGGGGCGAACACCTTCGGCATCGATAAGGTGACCTTCGATGAACGGGTTCAGTGGGTGATTGACCACCAGGACCAGATTCTGGAGGCCGCTATCAACCCTCTGGATGGGTCCCGCTGGTGGGCTGATGCTGACAGCCCGTACATGTTCCTCGCCTTCTGCTACGAGTGGCTGGCCCTCACGATGCATACGGACCTCGGGAAGGCTCAGGAGGACTTCATCAGCCACCTCCCGTGCTCCTGGGATGGCGCCTGTAATGGCCTTCAGAACTTCTCTGCCCTCCTTCGGGATGAGGTAGGGGGCGCTGCAGTTGGACTGGTGCCCAGTGATAAGCCGAGCGACATCTACAGTGAAGTCGCGAAGGCAGCTAATGAGCTCATGCAGAAGGACGCTGAGGATGGCAGCTCGTTGGGCCTGAAGTGGGCAGGAAGGATGACCCGGAAGCTCTCGAAGCCCAACACCATGACCACGCCTTATGGGGCCACCAAGCGGGGGATGGCTGGGCAAATTGATGATGTCTTCAAGAAGATGAAGGCTGATGGGAACCCGGTGGAGGCAGGGATTTATGACTGCCAGTACCTGGCTGACAGCAACTACAAGGCCATCGGGAAGGTGGTGGTGGCCGCGCACGTGGCTATGGACTGGCTGAAGGAGGCCGCTAAGGTGGCAGCTTCCAATGGTCTCCCGGTCTTCTGGACCACCCCGAGTGGCCTGCTGGTACTCCAGAGCTACCGCGAACAGATTGGCAAGCGGCTGGACTTCGAAGTGGCGGGGAAGCGTGTGCAGCTCATGCTGAAGAACGAGGGGGACAAGTTGGATGGCCGTAAGCAGTCTGCTGGCATCTCCCCGAACTTCATTCACAGCCTTGACGCGGCCCACATGATGAGGACCATCAACTACAGCCTCGATGCTGGGGTCTCGGCCTTCGCGTTCGTGCACGACAGCTACGGGAGCCACGCTGGGGCCGCAGAGGACCTCCGCGATTGCCTTCGTCAGGCGTTCGTGGACCAGTACAGCGGGGAGGTGCTGGCAGACTTCAGGGCTCAGTTGGTGGAGCAGTTGCCTCCTGAGTTGGCCGAGAAGCTCCCTGAACTCCCGCCCATGGGCACTCTGGATTTGACTGGCGTCCTGACCAGCGAGTATTTCTTCGCCTGAGCGTTCCACTTACGCATGTGTTCCTGGTCTTAACCCTCACTCTCGGAATAACAAAACGCCCTCAGCAACCGCTGGGGGTTTTTCATTTCAGAGGACCCAATGAGAGACACCATCCTGTCCCTCTGTGACCTCACGGGGCACATGACGGACCCGTGGGTAGCAGCGGGCTATCACGCAGTACTGGTTGACCCGCAGCACCCCCGAGGAGTCTCCACGGTTGGCCGAGTGACCCGCATCGGGGCAGTGATTGCTGACTCACTGACCCTCTCCTACATCCGGGAGCTCGTTAGGCAGGACAGATTGGCCTTCGTGGCTGGATTCCCTCCCTGTACTGACGTGGCCGTATCAGGAGCACGATGGTGGGAAGAGAAGCGCAAGAAGGACCCGTACTTCCAAGCCAAGGCAGCCATCGTGGCCGAGCAGTGCCGAATGATTGGCGAGCTCTCGGGAGCCCCGTGGTTCTTCGAGAACCCTGTAAGTGGATTCTCTGGAGTCTTCGGGAAACCCCAGTACACCTTCCACCCATGGGAGTTCACAGCGCTTTGCCCTGACGACAACTACACGAAGAAGACCTGCCTGTGGACCGGGAACGGGTTCGTCATGC